>ENA-OQAZ01000962-OQAZ01000962.1-human-gut-metagenome-genome-assembly--contig:-NODE-962-length-15070-cov-1.890317_pt1 | contig 15070 bp, 16 predicted proteins | sample MGYA00242737_ERZ504531 | MGnify/ENA primary metagenome ERZ504531 (study PRJEB26092, sample SAMD00036244) | human gut metagenome | host: Homo sapiens | study: EMG produced TPA metagenomics assembly of... | reverse complement strand
AGAGGGTTTGCGGATTGTGCAACGAACGCGCGTCCTGTCCGGATGTTGGTTGGAAACACGCAGGTCGCGTGTCACGCGCGTGTTTGGACGTGAATACTTGGCACGAAACGTGAGCAGGCTCGATGAGCAGTGACTCGTGGTATTCGGAAAGGCTCAATGTTTCGATAGCTGTTTTCGATTCATTCCACAAATCCGCGATTCTACGCGGGAACGTTCGATGGCTGCCTCGTTTGTCTCAAATAAGTTCAATGGCGCGTTTTTACTTGAGTTTCGGAACGCGAATCGGCCTCCCACATGTCGATGAGCTCTCGCCGCTGCGTGTCGTTCGCCGCGTTGATGGCGTCGGCTAGAAGCACCGTGCGCTTGCCTTCGCGGATATCTCCTCCAACGGGCTTGCCCGTATTGCTGCTCGAACCGACAACATCCAGAAGATCGTCTGCAAGCTGGAAAGCCAATCCAAGAGGCAAGCCGACTGCCAATGCCTGCTTCCTCGCATCGTCTTTGCCTATACCCGCGGCAAGCATGCCGAATTCCAGTGGGGCAATGGTGGTGTAGCTGGCGGTTTTCCAGCGGAATACGTTCAATGAAGCTTCCACCAGTTCGTCTGGATCGTCCAACGGATTGAGCTCTACGGCCAAATCAAGTACTTGACCGACTTCGACCTCGCGGTGCATGTTGAGCAATGCCGCGACCACATCGGAACCATGAGTGAGCTTGGAAGCTGCCTTGTCCGCGATGTCCACGCTTGCCGTGGCCAACATGTCGCCGAGCATGATGCCCAAGCCATGGCCGATGGCCTCGCTATGCGTACCAGTGGAGAATGCGCGATGCGCAGACGGCTTGCCACGGCGCAGATCGGAATCATCGATGATGTCATCATGCACCAGCGCACCGGTCTGGAACACTTCCACCGCGCACGCTAAATCGAGCAGCGCGTCGAAATCACGTTCTCGCACATCCTCCGAAGCGAATGCGCGGAACGAATCCAACGTCAGCAAGGCGCGAAGCCGCTTGCCACCCTCACTTGACGTGACCGCCTGCTTGGCGACCATGTCGCAATAGGCCTGCAAGAGGAGGCAACCGAATCGTCCGCATGAAGGAATGCGAAATCTTTCACCAACGAAACAATGCGTGATTCAATCTGTTCCAAATCGGAGGAGCTAGTCATACCAACAGTTATCCACAGGCATTCGACAAGACCAAATCTCAATGATTGCAATAGTTGCGGTACCGAAATCATTTTGCGAAACGCCGAAGAAGCCATCCTCCGACCACAGGCCTCGAAAAAAGCGGCATCGCATCGGCTCATCGGGCATAGTGCCATATAAGCGGCGAGCGAGGAAGCCGATAGACCATGCCAAGGAGGGCAGAATAATGACAACCAACAAAACCGGACGCATCACCGGGACTGAAATGGAAGAAGCCATCAGCGATTCGAAAGGGATTGCAGATCCGACGGCGTGGGCGAAACAGTGCGTTCGTTCATTCGTGAACCGCTTTTCATATGGATGGACGCGCTTGCGCAGGCATCGGACGAGAGCGTTTCCCATTCGGAAGGCGAATTCCATGCCGAATGCGGTCTTGACCGGAATATGATCATGCGGACTACGGTGGGCATCAATCGGATGCTGTCCATTCGTGACGTATTTCTCATTTCCGCCATCGTTGACGAACGATACGCCGACCGAGACTTTCTCATGAGTTTCGCCGAAAGACCCAAGCTGTCTCGTAATGCGCAGCGTCTGGAACAGCTGCTCAGCGATTCATTCCGTGATCCCCTAGCCAGACCCGATATGAAACGTTGCGATCAGGCGATCAACATGCTGTTCGACATTATCGATATGATTCCGAAGACATATCGGGCGCAGCCGTTCGCCGTGATCAGCTACATCATGTGGTGGATGGGCCAGGAAGGAGCCATGGCATCAGCCATCAGCGCGCTCGCGATAGATGATCAATGTTCGCTGGCGGCGATTGTATGCTCGGCGGTTGAACGACGTATTGGTCCTGCCTGGACGTCGGAAACATAAGGCAACACGCCGTAAAGTGGCGTGACTTGCGCGTGAAGGCCTCATTATGCGGGAATAATCGTCCTTGCAAGATGGTTTACTCACATAGTTGACGATTTGCCCTTGCCAGAAGTGGGTCCATATGGTATACGCTTCGAGGCAGGATCAATAGGAGGATAAGTTTGGCCACCAAGGAAACGACGGCAAGCATGGAACAGGCTGATCTGACCGAAAAGACCACCTCCACGAAGAAAGCCGCCACGCGCAAGGCCTCCACGAAGAAGAGTGCGGCGAAGAAAACCACCGCAACGAAGACCCCTCGCAAGACTACCGCGAAGAAGAGCGCCCCTGCCAAGAAGGAGGAGTCGCTCGAGGATGATGCACTTGACGATGAGGACGCTCAGGTAGACGACGCCGATCTTGACGATTTCGACGCCGATCTCGATGACGTCGATTCGGATGACGAGGATGACCTCGACGACGACGAGGAATCCGAACCTGAAGATGATGACGACGAGGATGAGGAAGAACGCAAAAAGCCGGAAGAGCCTAAGGAAAAGGGCGCTTTCGTGGTGCGTGATGACGATGATGATGAGAATCTGACCCCATCCGGCAATCCGAAGCGTCGTGTGATTGCGGCGGTGCGACTGCTGATCCGGTCAAGGATTACCTGAAGCAGATCGGTCGTGTGAGCCTGCTGAATGCGGAACAGGAAGTCGATCTGTCCGAGCGTATCGAAGCCGGTCTGTATGCCCAGCACCTGCTGGACACCGAATCCGACCAGATGGACTTCAAGCGCAAGCGTGAGCTCAAGTGGGCTGCGAACGATGGCAGACGTGCCAAGGACCACCTGCTGGAAGCCAATCTGCGACTTGTGGTTTCGTTGGCTAAGCGTTACACCGGCCGTGGCATGCTGTTCTTGGATTTGATTCAGGAAGGCAACCTCGGTTTGATTCGCGCCGTCGAGAAGTTCGACTGGAAGAAGGGCTTTAAGTTCTCCACCTATGCCACGTGGTGGATTCGTCAGGCCATCACCCGAGCCATGGCTGACCAGGCGCGTACCATTCGCGTGCCGGTGCACATGGTCGAAGTGATCAACAAGCTGTCTCGTGTGCAGCGTCAGATGCTGCAGGATCTTGGCCGCGAACCCACGCCGGATGAGCTTGCACGCGAGCTCGACATGCCTGTCGAGAAGGTGCAGGAAGTGCAGAAGTACGGCCGTGAGCCGATTTCCTTGCATACGCCGTTGGGTGAGGATGGCGATTCCGAGTTCGGCGTCTGATCGAAGACACCGACGCCATCGCGCCGTCCGACGCGGTTGCCTTCTCGCTGTTGCAGGAGCAGTTCAGGCAGGTGCTTGAAACGTTGTCTCCGCGTGAGGCTGGCGTGATCAAGATGCGTTATGGCTTGGAAGATGGCCAGCCCAAGACGCTCGACGACATTGGCCGCGTGTATGGCGTTACCCGTGAGCGTATTCGCCAGATCGAGTCGAAGACCATGTCGAAGTTGCGTCACCCGTCTCGCTCGCAGACGCTGCGTGACTTCCTTGATCAGTGATTGAAACAAGAGGTGAATGAAGTCGAGAAATTCGGTAAGAATATCGAATTTCTCGATTCTTACGTCTACAAGACGTTCTTATGGATGAAAACCGAAGCAAAACTGCAAGTCAGAATGAGGAAAATGGCGAAAGACAAGGACAATTACGGCGCAGGTAGTCTTACCGTGCTTGAAGGTCTTGACGCGGTGCGCAAGCGCCCGGGCATGTATATCGGCACCACCGATAGCCAAGGTCTGATGCACTGCCTGTGGGAGATCATCGATAATTCCGTCGATGAGGCTCTTGCGGGGAGTCTGCAATCATATCGTTGTGACGTTGCACAGCGACGGTTCCGTGGAAGTGGCCGATAACGGCCGCGGTATCCCTGTTGACATCGAGCCGAAAACCAAACTTACCGGTGTGGAAGTGGTGTTGACCAAATTGCATGCCGGCGCGAAATTCGGTAACTCTTCGTACGGAGCCTCGGGCGGTTTGCATGGCGTGGGCTCGTCAGTGGTGAACGCGTTGAGCTCCCGTCTTGACGTGGAAGTGGATCGTGACGGCAAGACGCATCATATGTCATTCCATCAGGGTCATCCTGGTGTGTATACCGATGCTGATCCGGAGCACCCATCTCCGGATGCGCCATTCAAACGCACGCGTAAAAACCGTCCGACTGAGCTTGAAATCATTGGCAAGGTCAGTCCGAAGACCACGGGAACTCGCATTCGTTATTGGCTGATCCGGAGATTTTCAACGACACCGCGGAATTCAGCTACGAGCAGCTGATTGATCGCGTCAGGCAGACCAGCTTCCTGGTGCCGGGTTTGAAAATCACTGTTATCGATGAGAATATTCCGGAAACCGGCGATGAATCAGTCGACGAAATGCTGGAAGTCGACGATATTGCAAATGCTGCAGGTGATGAACCGCAGGAAATTGCCGAAAGCGATGAATCTGAACATGACGCTGCCGGGCACGAGGAAGCTGCGGAGCAGATCGAGGAAGCCGATGTTGCGGCACAACCTCAGGGATCGAAGTATACCCACTCCCGTATCGAGGAATTCTGCCATACCGGCGGTGTGAAGGATTTCGTGGATTACCTGTCCAAAGGCGAAGCGGTTTCCGCTATTTGGCGTATCACTGGCGAAGACACCTATGTTGAGGAAACCCAAGCCGTTGGCGATGGCGGTGAACTGCACGCGCAGAAGGTTACGAGAAATTGTGCCGTCGATATCGCCATGCGGTGGACCAACGGATACGACACCACCATGCGCAGCTTCGTCAATGTGGTGGAAACCCCGGGCGGTGGAACCCATGTGGATGGCTATCTGTTGGGCCTGACCAAGCAGATTCGCAAAGCCATCGAAGACAATGCACGTAAGCTCAAAGTGAATCTCAAAGATTCCAACATGAAAGTCGAACGTGACGATATTCTGGCAGGTCTGGTTGCCGTCGTCACTGTGCGTATCGCCGAACCACAGTTCCAAGGTCAGACCAAGGATGTGCTCGGCACCGCGCAGGTCAAGCCGATCGTCAGCAAAATGACCGACAGGCAGTTCGGCGAGATGATCACCGGCTCCAAACGTGGCTATAAGGAACAGTCCGGCCGCGTGCTTGAAAAGATCGTCGGCGAAATGCACGCCCGCATCCAAGCACGTAAGACCAAAGAGGTGACGCGACGCAAGAACGCGCTCGAATCGGCATCCATGCCACCGAAACTGTCTGATTGCCAGCCAGGCAATGACGATGTGGCCGAACTGTTCATCGTGGAGGGCGATTCCGCACTTGGCACCGCCAAAGCCGCGCGTAATTCCGGTTTCCAGGCGTTGCTGCCGATTCGAGGTAAAATTCTCAACGTGCAGAAGGCGTCGTTGTCGCAGATGCTGTCGAACAAGGAATGCGCGGCGATCATTCAGGTGGTCGGCGCTGGCTCCGGAGCGAGCTTCGACATCGAGCAAGCACGTTACAACAAGGTCATTATGATGACCGATGCAGATGTCGATGGCGCGCACATCCGCATTCTGCTGCTCACCTTGTTCTACCGTTACATGCGGCCGCTCATCGAGTACGGTCACGTGTATGCGGCCGTGCCTCCGCTGCACCGCATCGCCTTGACCGGAGCTCACAAGGGGGAGTATATCTACACGTATTCCGACGATGAGCTGGCCGGCAAATTGGCTGATCTTGATAAGAAGCACATCAGCTATAACGAGGACATTCAGCGCTATAAGGGTCTGGGTGAAATGGACGCCGACCAGCTGGCCGACACCACTATGGATCCACGCACACGTATGCTGCGTCGTATCCGTATGGAAGACGCCGAACAGGCCAGTCAGATTTTCAGTCTGCTGATGGGCGATGACGTGCCGCCGCGTAAAGCGTTCATCGTTGAGAATGCCGACGATTTCGACCGTTCGAAGATCGATACCTGATCGAGGTTGTCGTCAGCTCGCCTTCCGCTACGTCAAGACGTTTCGGAGGGTATTTTTTAGTGAAGATGGTATGCGATTCCGTGTGGTAAAGGTTGAAGATTCTACGGTAGATAGTGCAATCAAGTAGTTACCGATTGGTAGCTATATGTGCTTACAATAATGGCGGATATTGTCTTCTGCGGCTACCGATCAAGAAGGAGTAGGGCGTGGTTAATCTTTTGCTTGCGGTGATTTATGTGGCGTTCATCAGCTTGGCCTGCCGGATGCGGTACTGGGTGCCGCATGGCCGACGATGAGTGTCGATTTGGGTGCTCCCATTTCGTGGGCTGGCGGCATTTCCATGACGATTTCCGCTGGCACCATTGTTTCCGCGTTGCTTTCCGATCGTATGACCTTGCGTTTTGGTGCGGGCAAGGTCACTGCGGTTTCCGTGGCGTTGACGGCGTTGGCATTGTTCGGCTTTTCCGTTGCTCCTAACTATTGGTGCTGATTCTGCTTGCCATTCCGTACGGCTTGGGTGCGGGCGGCGTTGACGCGGCCCTCAACAACTATGTGGCGATCCACTACGAGAGCCGTCACATGAGCTGGCTTCACGCCATGTGGGGCATTGGCGCGTTGACTGGCCCATACATCATGGGATTCGCTTGGGCGCCGGCCAAGGATGGTCGTGGGGCTACCGTTATATCTCCATACTGCAGGTTGTGCTCACCGCCATTCTTATTTTCAGTCTGCCACTGTGGAAGAAGCGTTCCGAGGTAAAGACGGGCGAAGTTTCCGGCGAATCCGACGGAACGGCCAATGATGAAACTCGCAAACCGCTTGGTGTGCGAGGTGTGCTCGCCATTCGTGGCGCCAAAGAAATCCTGGTGATGTTCTTCTGCTATTGCGCATTGGAGCAGACGGCCATGCTGTGGGCTAGTAGCTACATGGCGCTTGGCAAGGGCATCGATAAGACCACGGCGGCTATGTGGGCCAGCCTGTTCTGCATCGGCATCACCGTGGGTCGCTTGGCGAGTGGTTTTCTGACCATGAAGTTTAATGATCCGGCCATGATTCGCCTGGGGCAGGCGCTGGTGCTGACCGGTATCGTCATCATGTTGCTGCCGCTGCCTCGCAATATCGGCACCATTATGGGACTGATGATTGTCGGTCTTGGCTGCGCACCGATCTACCCGTGCGTCATTCATTCCACGCCGGCATATTTCGGCGAAGACAAATCGCAGGCGATCGTCGGCATGCAAATGGCATGCGCATACGTCGGCTCGATGTGCATGCCGCCGGTATTCGGCTTGATCGCACAGCATATCAGTGTGCTGTGGTTCCCTCTGTACATGTTGGCTTTCCTGGTGCTGATGGTGATCATGCACGAGAGCCTGCGTAAAAAGTGCGCTGGTCAGACCATCGACTGATACGGTGTTGTCGCCATTGCCATTGCGATACCATGAGCCGCATTGTAGATTTCGCATATATGGTTCGGGTTGCTGAAGCCGAGCGCCACGTACCATACGATAAGCAGTGCGGTCATGGTTGCAGCCAATGGCAGTTGTCGTATTTTCAGGCGAATAAGGCATAGCAGAATCGCGGTCGCAAGCAGGGCGATAAATGACGCCGAAAGGTACCGCAGCCAAGTCAAACCGTATGCGTTGATGTACAGTCCTAACCGAAGCGCCGCCGAAGCTAGAATGACGGCGGTTAACGCCAGCAATGCTACCAGTGCCGCGTTGAGCATGCGCGTACGTGGCGCGAGTGCGATCGCCAAACCAAATAGCGTCACATTAATGGCCGTGACTGCCAGCAGTTGAAAGAATCCGCCGCGTGCGTATTCGCTATAGGTCAATCCGTCTGGCAGTGCGATCGAACCATCGGTGAACAATCCTGCGAACAGGAACCGGATCTGTACGATGCAAAACAGCATGTACACAGTCAAAGTCACGGCCAATACCACGAACGCAGTTACCGAGCTGAGGGAGAATCGTTGCTCCGGAGGCCTGGAAGTGGGTTCATCGTCGAGTCCAATAAGCAGTGAGAACAGCAAAGGCCACGGCAACACGATGAACATGATGTGCAGAGTGATCGTCATCGGGTTGAAATCACTGAAAACGTTCAGCACTTCATATTGAACTATTTGATCGGCTCCGATGAGCAATGGTACGATCGTCAGAAGTAATGGGGTGGAAATCAGTAGCGCAATGCCGATTTCGCGCACTTTCGAACGTTGCTTCGACGCGACTGCAAATCTTGCGAATATGACGGAAAACGGTTCCGCAAAATCGCGAATGTGAATAAACGGCTGCTGCAACCAGCCGGTAAGCCAATTCCAGGCAACCTGAAGTGGACGGCGAACATCGTAACGCCCGTTGACCAGCTGACAGTGCAGCATAAGCAACGCCGGTTGAACGAATTGCGTGGTGAGCGCGTACTCGTCATTTCTCGAATAGCACCAGGTCGGCTGAGCGAGTGTATTCCACACGCCAATGGCGACGATGCTTCCCAAAACAAGCCAAACAAGAACTTGTTTTCGTGCGGTTTTCCAGTGCAGCGCGGTTACGGTAAGAGCACAGATGATCCAGAAAACCGGCAGTTCATATCCGATAAGCCATGTCGGAGGTATGCTGCAGATCAGACGGTCGAATGCGAAAGTGATGAGAAATGCAGCGCCAATGGTGATGACCGCGCGTTTGTTGAGGGGGCGTTGCGCTATTTCTTCCCGCGTGATTTTGGGTTTCGCCAAAGGTTGTTCCTCCTGATGCGCGGATGGTTCATGTGTTGGCTGGCTCCCTTGTGTTTTTGGTGTTTCTTGGGTTTCTTGTGCTTCTGGTAATGGCGATGATTGTTGGGATTGCGAAGTCTGCGATGGGGAAGTGTTGGCTGGTTCCGGCATGATAATGATTCCTTTCTGAGATATGTTGGACGTCATCGTACATATCGAAAAACGATAGAAAAATATCGACTAACATACTTTCACAAGATTTGCATATCGAATATCGATAGATATTATCGATATTCAGGTTATTGGATTGAAGGAGACGGATATCATGCCGAATTCCGCAGCGAAACGTTCCATGGTGATTGGCGTATTGCGTGTGCTGATTGTGATAATTGCAATATGCTGCCTCGGACTGCAGTTCAGTGCGATTGCGGCATCCGCTGGCGTTGCTTCCAAGTATGCCGACGCTGACTCGATGCATTGGCTGTATGCGGTTGCCGCAGTGCTGATTGTCGCTTGCTTCGAGTTCGCGTTGGTGCCGCTGTGGAGATTGCTGACCTTGGTTGAAAAACGTGATGTCTTTTCCGGCAAGGCCATGCGTTGGGTGAATCACATTCTCGTATATGCGGGGATTGAAGCATGCTGGTGCTCGCCGTGATGGTCGGTCAAATCTGGTTGTCGCCTTCACGCTTTCTGATGGCTGCGATGGGGGTTGACGAGCAAATGTTTCCATACGTCGTGCTGGCGGTCGGAGTGGCGGCGCTTCTACTGATCGCGGCGTTCGAACTGTTGATGGTGGTGATGCGCTCGCTGTTGATGCAGGCCATCGAACAGCGTGATGAACTGGCGGCGGTGATCTGATATGGCCATTCGTGTGAACTTGATGTGATGCTCGCCAAAAGGAAGATGAGTGTCAATGAGCTGGCGGAGGCTATAGGCATAACGCCGGTCAATGTTTCGGTGTTGAAGAACGGGCGGGCCAAGGCGATACGGTTTTCCACGCTTGATACCATATGCGAGACGTTATGTTGTCAACCGGGAGATGTGCTCGAATGGGTTGCCGACGAAGATGAATAACGTCTTGCGGTAATGCGATCATCGAACGTATGTACGAATGTTTGAACCTGTTTTCAGAGCCGACCAAGGCATGGTTCAAACATGCGTTCAGTCGGCCCACTGAAGTCCAGCAGCAGGTGTGGCCGGCCATCCATTCCGGCGAGAACGTGCTCGTTGTGGCGCCCACAGGGTCGGGTAAAACCCTTTGTGCGTTCCTTTCGGCTCTTGACCGGCTTATGGCGGGCGGGACGCGTTCCGCAGGAGTGGATGTTCATGGCGAAATCGCGGCAGCCAAGAGCCATGCGGAACAAAAAGCTGCAGGGAAAGGCTCCCGCAAGAAAACGAAGCGTGGCGTCAAAGTGCTATACATTTCGCCTCTGAAGGCGCTTGGCGCTGATGTGGCGAAGAACCTTGAACTGCCATTGCAGGGAATTTCCCAGCAGTATGAGGCGATGGAGCTGCCCATCCCCGATGTCGAAGTGGCCATGCGCAGCGGCGACTCCACACCTGAACAACGTCGAAGAATCGTCAGCCATCCGCCGGATATTCTCGTCACCACGCCGGAATCACTATTCCTGCTGCTCACCTCCAAGGCGAACAGCATATTGACGAGCGTGGAGACGGTGATCGTCGACGAGATTCATGCGGTCGCAGGTACAAAACGCGGCGCGCACCTCGCTGTCAGCTCGAACGCCTTGATAAGTTGATTGGGCATCCAGTGCAACGCATAGGGCTTTCGGCAACCGTTAATCCCGTTGAGGAAGTAGCACGGTTTCTCGGTGGTTCGCAACCGGTAACGGTGGTGAACCCCGGCGCTGTTCCGGCCATGGATTTAAAAGCCGTGGAACCATTGCGCAATATGCTCGACACCAGCGCTACAGGCGGTTCGGTATGGCCGGTCATTGAACGGTCCATTCTCGACGAGGTGTTGCGGCACCGAACCACATTGATATTTGTCAACTCGCGTGGACTGGCGGAGAAGCTCACCGCACGGCTCAACGACATGTATGCGGAGTCGAAACAGGGCACGGTGGCAACTGATCTGAGTGAGCACCGTGACTTGGGCTCACCGGAGGGCCGCGAGCAATTTGCCGGGCACTATGACTCGGTGGTGGGATCCACCACCATGCTGGTTGAATCGCATGAAGACATTGATGCGATTGCCATGGCTCATCACGGGTCCGTGTCAAAAGATAGACGTAAACAGATCGAAGAACAGTTAAAACGCGGCGAATTACGTTGCGTGGTGGCCACTTCCAGCCTGGAACTCGGCATCGATATGGGTTCGGTGGATCTCGTGGTTCAGGTGGCCGCCCCATTGTCGATCGCATCGGGATTGCAGCGAGTGGGCCGTGCCGACCACAATGTCGGCGGAGTCTCGCACGCGTTGTTCTTCCCCATAACCCGCCAACAGATTATTGGCGTAACAACCAGCATGGAATGCATGAGGGAAGGGGTTATAGAACCATTGCATATGCCCGCAACCCTCTGGACGTGCTCGCACAGCAGACCGTCGCAGCCGCGGCCATGGAAGATCTTTCCACGAACGATTGGTACGAGCTTGTGCGTCGTTCCGCACCTTTCCAAAATCTCGACCGGTCTATGTTCGACGCTGTCATCGGCATGATGACGGGCGCCTACAACAGTGAGAGCTTTTCCGCATTCCGTCCACCGCTGCAATACAACGAAGAGGCAAAGCTGATTTCCGCACGTCCAGGAGCGCAACGCTTGGCGGTGACCAGTGGCGGCACCATACCCGACCGTGGCATGTACGCGGTGGTGCTTCCAGAAGAGGGCTCTGGTCCAGGTCCTCGGCGAGTGGGCGAGCTTGATGAGGAAATGGTATACGAATCCCGCGTGGGAGATGTCATCACTTTGGGGACTTCCACCTGGCAGATTCAGGAGATCACACGAGATAGGGTAGTGGTGGTTCCTGCTCCCGGGCGCACCGCGCGCTTGCCATTTTGGCATGGGGATCAGGATGGGCGTGATTATGGTTTCGGATTGGCGCAAGGGCGTTTGACGCGTGAGCTCAGCCAAGGATTGCATAGGCGTGAACCAGCAAAGAATGGTGATCAGAATACGGCTCAGACTGTATTGGAAGCACAGTTCAACCGTGAGACCGCGCAACGTTTGGAGCGAGATGGTCTCGACCATAATGCCATAAGCAATCTTGCCAAACTGCTTGACGAGCAATGTGAAGCGACCGGTACGATTCCTTCGGATCGTGATCTCGTGGTGGAGCGTTGCCGGGATGAAGGCGGAGATTGGCGCATCATCATCATTCACCATATGGTAGGCGCGTGCATGAGCCTTGGGCGTTAGCCATCACCACTCGAATCAAACAGCGGTTTGGTTTCGACGGTCAAGTGTACGCGGTCGACGATGGCATTGTTTTACGATTGCCGGACGGTTACGGCGATTTGCCTACACGTGAGCTGTTGCTATTCGACGTGGACGAATTGCAACGCACTGTTGAGACGCAAGTTGGCGAAAGCGTGCTTTACATGGCTCGATTCCGCGAATGTGCGGCAGATCACTGTTTCTGCCGCGCACACGTCCCGGTAAGCGTGTGCCTCTCTGGCAGCAGCGGTTGAAGGCCGCGCAACTGTTGAATGCGGCTCGTATTTGCAAGAACTTCCCCCTCTTGTTGGAAACTGCGCGCGAATGCCTGCAGGACGTATATGATTTGCCGGCATTACGCACGATTATGACAGGCCTGCATGCGGGAACAATACTTTTATCGGAGGCAACTACTGAAACACCTTCTCCGTTTGCGCAGAACATGCTGTTCGGCTTCGTTGGATCGGTGATGTACCAGTATGACGTGCCCCAAGCCGAACGAAGCACGCAGTTGCTGTCCATGGATCTGGAAGTGCTCGAACGGCTTCTAGGAAGCACGGATATGGCATCGTTGTTGGACGCCGAAGCTATTACACAAGTGGAGGGCGAGCTTGCTGGGCGAACATTCTGGAATGATCTCGCTGAAGAAGATATCAGCGGGCGCGTAACAAGATACGCCAAAACGCATGGACATCACGCTGACAAGATGATTGCCGAACTGGGCATTGACGCGGCTCAGGCGGTGCATGCGCTTGATGAACTGGATGCCCGAGGAGAACTCATCAAGGAAGATTCACTGATTCAGGTGAGACTTCCGAAAAGAACGATATTCAGCAATGGCTCCACAAGGATGTTTTCCGGCGTATTCGAGCATTGTCTCTTGCCAAGGCCAGAAAGGCCGTCAAACCGGTCGATCCGAGCGTCTATCAGGCGTTTCTGCTTAATCGTCAGGGCGTTGGCCCTGTTGGAGGTGAACGCTACGAAGGCGTTGATGGTCTGATGCGTGTCATCGAGCAGTTGGAAGGCGTGTTCCTGAACGCTTCGGTATGGGAGTCCATGGTATTCCCGGCACGTGTGCGTGACTATCAGCTAGTATGCTCGACGAACTCATCTCATCGTCGGATGTGGTGTGGGTCGGTTCGAAAGCAAGTGGATCCAACGCCAAAGAAGCTGGTGAGATCGCCTTCTATCCAGCAGGTTCCTTGCTGCTCAACCAGCCTGAATCGGCGGTGGATAAGCTGAACGATAATGAAACGTTGACCATGCCGGATGCCGTGTTAACGGCGTTAAGCGGTGGCGGAGCATTTCCTATTCAACTGCTTTCAGCCGTGACAAAAACCATCTGGCTTGAGCATGCCGAAGCGCAGGTGAACCCCGAAACCGGGCGAAATCATCTTTCCGGCATGGGGCGAGCGGCAGTTCGAAGAAGCCTTATGGTCACTGGTATGGCAGGGGAAAATGACGAACAGTTCGTTCGCACCAGTACGAGCGCTTCTGCACGGAGGCAAAACCGTTCGCGCACCCCGTCGTGCCGCGCGTAGACGCGTCACCATGCGTCCTCCAACACCATTGGCGCTGAGTGGATTATGGTCCGCAGTATCTTGTGGCGACGGGCGAACCGTTATGCCAAACAAACCACTAGACGGTGTTATCGAGCCGGGCATGCTCGAAAACAGCGATACCGGCATTGGCATGGCGCATACGGCAAGTGTAGAGGAGCGTGAGCTGGCGCTCATCGACTCATTACTGGACCGATACGGCGTGATTGCCGCTCCTTTGGTTGACAAGGAACGGATTGCCGGAGGATTTTCAGCGCTCTATCCGGTACTCAAACGAATGGAAGAACATGGCACACTGGTCCGAGGCATGTTCGTGAAAGGTTTTGGCGCGGCACAATTCGCGGAACGAGACACCGTCGACGCGCTGCGCAGCGACACGCAATGGCACAGTCAATCCTGCGTTGCGCTCGACGTGATCGATCCCGCCAATCTCACTGGTTCCGCAATCGCCTGGCCAGAACAGGATTACCTCAAACCAGCACGCAGATCCGGTTCCATCATTGTGCTCAAACAAGGCGAACCGGTACTGTTCTCCGTGCCAAAAAGCCATAAAATTGTCAGCTTCACCGCAGACGAAACAATATTAAGACCGTCATGCGCCGAACTTGCCTACGTATTGCAGCGCCAACCAGCGGCAGCATCAGCTTCAGCGAAATGAACGGAACATTATTGAAGCACGCAATGAATACCGGCAAATCCTTTACGCCGCAGGTTTCGTCGATAGTCCGCAAGGCATGAAACTTTACTGTTGAAAAGATCATCATCGCTAATGCATAGTGACAGCGCGGACGAAAACGCAGGAACAACAATGCCCGCGTCCTACGAACGGAATCCTAAACGATTCCAAACTTCGTAAAACGCGGGCACGTCACATTGCAATGGGTCAGCCGACGATGGCGATTGGCGCGGAAAGTTCCGTACCAGAACCGTCACGACGCATATCCGGCTTCGGCAATTCCACACCGGCACCGCCTCCGTGGAAGCATGTACCGGATATGTGCCCACGAAGCGAGGATCAACGTATCCTGCCCCTTAAGGAAACGCTGCGAACGCACGCCACCGGTACCGCGACCCTTTGTCGGGTACATCTCCAACGGGGTTACCTTCGCTGAACCATTCTCCGTGCCCGGCAGTGCTTCGGAATCGCCGGCAACCGTCAACACCACGGCTCCAGACGCGGAGAACAGGCCATTGTCTCCCTCCTCGTAATTCCAAGCCACCTTGTTGGCGGGAATCACCGCAAACGCGGCAACCGAGCAGCCTTCAGCCAAGCGGATACCTGCCATGCCGCCCGCGGTACGGCCCTGAGGGCGTACGTTCTTCGCATCAAACGTCAGCAAAGACGAGTCGGTAGAAACAAACACCAGTCGATCCTCATCGCGCGCTTCAGCGGCAGCCAGCACTTCATCGTCATCCTTCAAATC
>ENA-OQAZ01000961-OQAZ01000961.1-human-gut-metagenome-genome-assembly--contig:-NODE-961-length-15077-cov-1.808896_pt1 | contig 15077 bp, 23 predicted proteins | sample MGYA00242737_ERZ504531 | MGnify/ENA primary metagenome ERZ504531 (study PRJEB26092, sample SAMD00036244) | human gut metagenome | host: Homo sapiens | study: EMG produced TPA metagenomics assembly of... | reverse complement strand
CCGGCAGTCTCCGGTACCATTGTCAGCACACCGTCACCTACCAGACTGTCACTATACCACAACTTCCGCTTTTGCAGGATGTCTTTCCTTTGATGGTAAAAAGTCCCACATCACCCGGACCTGCACCTACCAGCCAGACTTTTCCCTGTCTACTCATTCTTCCCAACCTCCCAGATCAGTTTTTTGCCAGATTCACACCCAGGGTCTCCGGATCTTCCACAGAACCCCGCATCGTTCCGATCTTATGCTTTCCGGTACTTTCCTGATAATACAGACCTCGCAGGAAAATCTCATCACCTTCGATTACCGCATGGGCCGCTACCGGAGAGGAACATCCGCCATCCAGATATCGGACAAAGGCACGCTCACAAAGCGCTGCAATCGTTCCCTCTCTGTCTGCAAAATGCTCCATATACGAATAATCTTCTCCCTGTCGTCCCTGAACTGCAAGAATCCCCTGTCCTGCAGCCGGAATCACTTCATCCGGCTCATAATATCTGGAAATCCGTTCTTCCAGTCCCAGTCGTTTTAATCCTGCTGCTGCCAGGATCAGCCCGCTGTACTCTCCTCCATCCAGCTTGTTCAATCTGGTCAGCACATTTCCGCGGATACTTTTAAAGGTCGCTTCCGGGTACATCTGCTGCAGCTGCAGGATTCGCCTCTGACTGGAACATCCGATAGGTTTCGACAGATCCAGGTTGTCCGCACCTTCCGGAAGCACCAGCACATCTCTGGGATCTTCCCTTTTTGAAAATGCCACAATCGGCAGTTCTTCCGGAACTTCCATAGGCATATCTTTCAGACTGTGTACGGACAAATCACTTCTTCTCTCCAGCAGTGCTTTATCCAGTTCTTTTACAAACAGTCCTTTTCCGCCCACTTTATCCAGCGTCCGGTCCAGAATCTTATCGCCGGTTGTTTTCATCGTAAGCAGACGGATCTCTTTTTGCGGACATTCTTTTTTCAGATATTCCATCACCATCTCACTCTGGATCACCGCCAGACGGCTCTCCCTGCTTCCGATGCAGATGGCATTGTTTACCATAGCCTCGATCTGTTTTCGAAGTTCGGCAGTTCCTTTATGGTCTTTCCCCGATCCATTGATGCCGATCACATAGGGATCTTTCCGGATCACTCCCGGAAAATGAAAATCACATTTTTTCCTGATTGCTTGCCACATTCACAAGAGCACCCAGCACTTTGCCACACTGTAGATTCCATTATTTAATTCGGGATCATTGGTGGCAGCCAGCACCATCCAAGCATCATAAATATCTTCTCTCTGATATTTTCTGTGGAAAATCGTAATTTTTTCTTCTTTTTCCAACTCTTCCAGCTCTCCGGTCACTTCCGGTGCCACCACGACAATCTGTGGTTCAAACGGAAGTAAGGTCTTTACCCGTCTTGTGGCGATAGCTCCCCCGCCGATCACCACGATCTTTTTTTCACTGATATCCACAAATAAAGGAAAAAAAGCGCTATTCTTCATATACTTTTTCCAGTCCTTCCACACAATCTATAAACGCATCCGTCTCCAGGGTATCTCTCAGCCCGAAGATCATCTTCGTCACTACTTTTCCCGCTGCCGTATCGATAGATGCTTCCAGGTCTTTCCGCTCCTGTTCGCTCAGCGGAAGTTTGCCAAGAATCTTATGTAACCGGAGATTCAGATCCGTCACCGCGTCCTCTTTGATCTCCTGAATCCGCGGAATCAGCGCCCGTCCCTGATACCAGACATAAAAATCATCGATTTCTTCCTGAATGATGGCTTCTGCCTGTTCCATCGACTGCATCGTTGCCGCACTCGGTCCACTCAGTTTGAAATCATCGATGGTATACAGTTCCACGCCTTCGATCTCACTGAGTCCCGGTTCCATGTCCCGTGGAACGGCAAGATCAATAAAAACAATCTGTTTTTTCAGTGACAGCTGTTCTACCTGTTCTTTTGTCAGTGTATAATTCGGGCTTGCTGTGGCGCTGACCACCAGATCACAGCCCGGAAGAAAATTGAGACGTTCTCCGTAATTGATTCTGGAACATCCCATTGGGATCGTCACCACACCGCTTCGGTACTGCCGGACGGTAACCGTCACATCCGCACCGGTCCGTTTCAGAGACTGCGCCGCCAGTTTTCCCATCTCTCCGTTTCCGATAACCATACATCTGGCATCCGGAAGTGGGAATTTCCGTTCTTTTAGCATCTCGATCGCCTGATCCATCGCGGTCTGATTTGCTCTGGAGAAAATAACATTTGTCTTTACTTTCTTTCCGGCCGTCACCGCTTTTCGAAACAGCACTTCCAGTACATTATCCGTCACAAAGGCCTCTCTCGCCAGCGTCAGCGCATCCTTGACCTGTGTGATGATCTGATCTTCCGCCAGGATCATGGATTTTAATCCGCTGGTCAGATGAAACAGATGGTCTACCGCTTCCTCTTCCTTTCGCTCCACAAAATATTCCCCATACTGTGTGGATCTACTTCTTTTATCTTGCAAAGTTCTTCTAACAGTGTTCCGTTCCAGTCAGCCTTCGTACTCGCCCACAGTTCCATACGGTTGCAGGTGGACAGGATCACGCATCCCTGGATCCCCGGTATTTTCTTCAGCCGTTCCATGGCCGCTGTCGCATTTTTCTTTGTAAATGAAAACATGGCACGGATATCTACATTCGCTTTATTATAATCGATTCCGATCATCGATATACTCATTTTTTGTTCCTCCTGACAGCATTTTATCGCAACTGTTCAGTTTTCTCACAGTTACAGGGCAAAATGCATTACGAGTTATCATACCACATCTTTCGCTTTTAGAAAATAGTTACACGGTTTTTTCTACAGACAATTGACAAAAAGTGATTAATAAAGGTACACTACATACAGAGGAAATTATCACTATTGATGAAAGGAACAAAACCTTATGTCTAAAACAAGAAAAGCGATTCTGGTGGTCAGTTTCGGTACCAGTTTTCCGGATACCTGCAAAAGGACCATCGATGTGATTGAACAGCGCATCGGAGAACATTTCTCTGATTATAAGATTTACCGTGCCTGGACCAGTAAAATGATCATGGCAAAACTTCTGAAACGGGACAATATCCGGATCAACAACGTAACCGAAGCCATGGAACAGATGATCGCAGACGGCATCACAGAAGTGATCGTACAGCCTACCCATGTGATCAATGGTATTGAAAATGATCTGATGAAAGAAGATGCTCTTGCGTTCAAAAATCGTTTTGAACGCATCACTTTGGTGATCCGCTTCTTACCACGCAGCAGGATCATGTGGAGATCGTCAATGCCATCTGCCAGGAGTTCTCCAATCTCCCGGCAGACTGTGCACTGATCCTTATGGGACATGGAACCAGCCACTATGCCAATGATGTCTACGCAGCACTTGATTATCGTTTTAAAGATCTTGGATTTTCCAATATTCATCTGGCTACCGTAGAAGGCTATCCGACACTGGAAAATGTCACCCGTATGGTAAAAGAACAGGAAGCAAAAAAAAGTGATCCTCGCACCTTTCATGATCGTAGCGGGGCGATCATGCACGAAACGATATGTCCGGCGATGACGAGGAGTCCTGGAAAAATCAGTTCCGGGCAGCAGGATACGATGTGGAATGTCGTATGAAAGGACTCGGTGAATACCCTGCAATACAGGATATGCTGATCCGTCACGTCACCGAAGTCTGCTAGAGCGTGGCTAAAAAGAAGCGATATGCAAACTCCTACCATTGCATACCGCTTCTTTTTTACTGTATTCCCTGTTGTCTCTTGATCCTGTCGACCAATTTTTCAGAGAGATTTTTACTATGTATTCAGTTTGTATAATGTCTTATCCCCGTTTTGTGACCATGCAGAACAGTCCCATACACCGGTAGCCAGTCCTTCATAGAATTCCGGTTCGTGGCAGACCATCAGGATACTTCCTTTGTAGTCTTTCAGCGCACGTTTTAATTCTGCCTTTGCGTCCGCATCCAGATGATTGGTCGGCTCGTCAAGAACCAACAGGTTCGTCTCCCGGTTAATGAGTTTACACAACCGCACTTTCGCCTGTTCTCCTCCACTTAAGACACGTACCTGGCTCTCGATATGTTTGGTGGTCAGGCCACATTTTGCCAGGGCTGAACGAACTTCGTACTGGGTGTAAGAAGGGAATTCTTCCCAGATCTCTTCGATACAGGTTTTCGTGTTGTCCTGAGAAGATTCCTGCTCAAAATAGCCAATATACAGGTAATCTCCCAGCTGGGCAAACCCATCCAACGGTTTGATCATTCCCAGAATGCTTTTTAACAGGGTCGTCTTACCGATACCGTTGGCTCCGGTCAGTACCACCTTTTCTCCCCGCTCCATCTCCAGATTCAGTGGAGAAGATAACGGTTCGTCGTATCCGATCACCAGGTCTTTCGTACAAAACAGCTGTTTTCCGGCAGTTCTTGCTTCTTTAAACAGAAACTGTGGTTTCGGACGTTCCTGCATCAGTTCGATCTTTTCCATCTTATCCAGCTTTTTCTGACGGGACATCGCCATGTTTCGTGTGGAAACTCTGGCTTTATTTCTTGCCACAAAGTCTTTCAGTTCACTGATTTCCTGCTGCTGTCTCTTATAAGCTGCCTCCAGCTGAGCCTTTTTCACAGCATATACTTCTTCAAAGTGATGATAATCTCCCACATAACGATCCAGCTTCTGGCTCTCCATATGATATATGATATTAACCACACTGTTTAAAAATGGAATATCATGGGAAATCAGGATAAATGCATTCTCATACTCATTCAGATACCGCTTCAGCCATTCGATATGCTGCACATCCAGATAGTTGGTCGGCTCATCCAAAAGCAGGATATCCGGTTTTTCCAGCAGTAATTTTCCGAGAAGGATCTTGGTACGCTGTCCGCCGGACAGTTCCGTCACATCACTTTCCAACCCCAGCTCCAGAAGTCCCAGCGCCCGGGCCACTTCTTCTACTTTCGCATCGATAATATAAAAATCATGCATTGTCAGAAGATCCTGGATCGTTCCCAGTTCTTCCATCATCTGTTCCATCTCTTCCGGGGAAGCCTCTCCCATCTGATCACAGATGGTATTCATCTTTTCTTCCATTTCGTACAGCCAGGAAAATGCAGAAGACAGCACCTCCCGGATGGTCATTCCCTTTTTCAGTTCCGCGTGCTGATCCAGATAACCCACACGCACATTTTTCGCCCACTCGATCTTCCCTTCGTCCGGCATCATCCGGTCAGTGACAATCTTAAAAAATGTGGATTTTCCTTCTCCATTGGCCCCTACCAGTCCGATGTGTTCCCCCTTTAATAACCGAAAAGATACATCCTGAAAAATGGCTCTGTCACCGAATCCGTGGGACAGGTGTTCTACGTTTAATATACTCATAAATGTTATTCTCCTGTTCTTTGGCATAAAAAGTGCCCCGCCATCTTGCGCAGCGGGACACCCTCTTAACAACTGCAAAATAAATTATATCCGATGATCATCAGGGCTGCTGCAATCAATACCGTCCACACACAGGTAGGAATCAGCAGCTGGATCAGCATACCCACACCGATCCAAAAAAGTACAAACCCCAGGACTCTCGTGATTACTCACCCTGCTTTTTCTCCTCTTGATTCAGTATATGCTCGATATCGTCAGCGGTATTCGCATCGTCCTTGTCTTTTCCTGTAAATTTATCTGCCAGATCCGGAACCATGTCAAGGATCTTGGTGATTGCATCCTGATTCTTTACATTGACCAGTTTTGTTCCGTTTTTATTGATCACCAGAACAGCTGACGGGGAAATCTTTCCACCCATACCGCCTGCTCCGTTGTTTTTATTGCCTTCTGCAAATGCTCCGGCTCCCACGCCGAAAGATACATCTACCAGAGGTAAGATAATGGTATCTCCTACGGTGATTGCATCACCGACAACGGTTTTAGTGGTGATAAAGCTGTCCATTCCTTTAAAAAGTGCTTCTACTGTATTCTGAAAACTGTTTTCTGCCATAGCAAAAACCTCCTTTTATCTGATCTTTTTTCAAAGTCTTTTCGTACATCCGGGTTGCGATAGATCTTCCATGCCTGCCACAGCAGACAGGCTGCCACGATCCGTCCTTTCATCTGAAGCTGTCCCTCCAGAATCTTTTCCTCAAATCTTGGATACACTGCCACGCCTTTTCCGTACAGCGGATAGGCGATCGCCACTGCACCGAGTATCTGTCCGGTCAGTGCCGGATCTTCGCATCCGAAGGTGATGGATCCTCTGATTTTTCGTGGCAGAACATGGCGGATCAGTTTTCTTCCCTTTTCTGTCAGAAAATGAAGTGCAGCCTGCGTACTCTCTTCGTTCCACAGCGTCCGCCATTGCTTTATTTTATCATAGAATCCCCGGAATGTTAACCTGATATTTGTAAGCTTTTTCTTTAGTTTTCCCGGAAATTCCAAAATCGAACCGACGATTTTTTTACATTTGTTCCAGAATCGTGACAGTTTGTCGGAGACTTTTTCCTTTCCCTGCTGTTTTCGTTCTGCTGTCTTTATTTCTGTCTTTTTCGCCTCCGGCGCAGCCGTCTTCGATTTCTCTGGTTTCGTCTGTTTTTCTGTCGATTTTTGCTCTTTCGCAGCCGTTCGTGTCTTTTCTTCTATCTGTAACGGTTTTTCCTGCCCTTTTTTTCTTCGCAGCTGTTCTTTTTTCCGGTTCATTCTTCTGCTGTACTGCTTTTTTTCTCCGTTCTTTCTGCTCCTGTACCTTTTTCTTTCTTCTCTTCTTTTTCCACTCTCTGACAGCCGCTCCGGCTTTTTTCAGTGGTACCCCAAAAAGATAGCACTCCCAGTCCAGTTCTTTCTCCTGGTACTGTATTCGCAGATGAATCAGATGCAGTAACCATGAAACCTTCACTTTTCCATTTGCTTCGCTCCATCCCGGAGATGATTTTTCTCCCTCCAGACGGTATCTTACCGGAACAAACAGCACCGAAAACACAATAACCAGTAACAATCCCAGTAACACCAGCAGGATGATTCCCAGAATTTTTAAAATTGTCAGTATTACATGCATGATTCATCCTCCTGTTGTCTGCCGAGATAACGGCGGATGTCTCCGTTTTTCTGCATTTTATATGTAGCCTCGGCAAGCTGCCGGACCAGTTCCAGTGCTTCTCCATAGCCGCATGCAATTCCGATAATCTCCGGACATCTTCGATACACGGTTTTCTGCAACATTTGGTTGGCTCCTATAATTTCCAGCTGATTCTCCGGATTCTGTGCCAGAGTGATCAGGTACACCTCATACTGGGGTCTTCGATGTTCCACACGCCAGCGGATCCTGGTTGCTTTTTTCTTTGCCTGCTCTCCATAGTATAAGTTCTTCGACCAGTTCAGCATCCTGTTTTCAAAAACACCCCTTTCTTATGCGGAAAAGGGAGAGATCTTTCATCCCTCCCCATTTTTCAACATGCATTTATTTGTAACTATTCAGTAGCCACTGTACCGCGAGGTGTTTTGGCATGAATATGCCAAAATCCCGAGACATACAAGCAAAAATGCCATCACCGAAGGTGATTTTAAATGCATTTTGGCACGTAACTGTGAAGGTACTGAACAGTTACATTTATTTTAAAAATACTTGCGGTTTCCCCAGAGATTAGATTTTCGCAAATCCAAATACTCGTTGTACGCCATCTCCAGAATCTGACGTTCATTGGAAAATTTCAGCAGATGGTAAGCCTCGTGAAATTTGTAATATCCGGAATCCACAAAATACTCTTCCCGTTGTGGTCTGCTGTGATAGCTGTTCGCTGACATCAAAAACCAGTGTACATCTTTTTCCACCACATCATTCTGAATATTGAAGCTGTACTGACTTTTTCCCACATATTTGATAATGGAAGCCTGTACTCCTGCTTCTTCTTTTACCTCACGGAGAGCCGTCTCATGATATTCCTCTCCTTCTTCCACAGTTCCCTTTGGCAGAACCCATCCTTCATACCTGTTTTTATAGCTTTTGTATAAAGTCAGGATTTTTCCCCGATATATTACCACTCCGCCACAGCTCGTTGCCTCGACCATTTGCAAATCCTCCTGTAATGCGTTGTGTATCTTTTTGCTGCTGTTTTCCATCTTCAGCAACATTCTCACTGCCTAAAGTATACCTCTTTTCTGAAAACTCTGCAACCTTTTAGTTATTGTAATACGCATCAAAGATTTTCTGTGCGATCGGCACTGCCACTTCGCTTCCGGAACCGGATTCCTCAGCGATAACACTGACTACAATATCCGGGTCTTCCACATTGGAAAATCCAACAAACCATGCATGCGGTGTGGTGCTGCTGACATCTCCGTGTTCTGCTGTTCCTGTCTTTCCTGCAGCCGTATAACCTCTTCCGGAAAGTGCCGATCCGGTTCCACTCTCCACAACACCAGTCATCAGTTCTGTCAGTTTTGAGGCTTCCTGTGTGGTCATCAGTTTTTTTATAAATCTTTGGCGTATAGGATTTTACTGTTGTCCCGGTATAGCTTTCGATCTTTTCTACCAGATATGGTGTCATCAGATTGCCGCCATTTGCCACCGCGCTTGTCAGCATCGCCATATACATCGGAGATACCAGGGTATCCCCCTGTCCGATCGCAGTCTGCATCGTCAGCGCATCTGCACTGTTTGCCTCCAGATCAAAGTTACACTTACGATATGGAAGATCGATCGGAAGCTGTGTATTAAATAACAGCCCTTTCACTGTCTCTACATACTCACTTCGATTCAGATCCACGCCAATCTGTGCAAATGCCGAATTACAGGAATGTGCAAACGCACTTGCAAAATCTTCCTGGCCATGTGCACTGTTGTGATAGCAGTGGATCGTATATCCGCCATTTTCCACTTCACCGACACAGTCAAAAGAAAAATTATCAAACGTATTGTTCTGTCTCCAGTACGCCAGTGCTGTGATAATTTTAAAGGTTGACCCCGGTGGATACTGCCCCTGTGTTGCTCTGTTTACCAGAATCGAACTGTTTGCATCTGCATTGATCTGATCCCAGTCATCTGAGATCGTGTTCGGATTAAAGTCCGGTTTACTAACCATGGCAAGAATCTTACCGGTATCCGGCTCCATTACCACAACTGCACCTTTTCGATCGCCCAGCGCATCATATGCTGTCTGTTGTAATTTTGTATCCAGTGTTGTGGAGACATTGTCCCCGACATTTTTCTCATTCTGAAATTCTTTCTGCACCTGTTCTGCTACATTGGCATGAGAGGTCAGTAACTGGGAGTTCATCACCTGTTCCAGACCGCTGGTACCTTATCCGAGTATCCCACAACATGAGCAAATACATTTTCATACGGATACATCCGAAATTCATTTCCATCCGCATCTGTTTCCGTACTTGCCAGAATAGTTCCATCGGAAGCCAGGATTTTTCCTTTTGTTACCCGCTCCTGGTACGTCCCCTGCCGTTTGCTGTTATATGGGCTGTTCGCATATTCATCTCTCAGTTCCACGTTAAAATAAACCAGATAGCCGATCAGCGCCAGAAAAATCCCCACAAAGCAATAGGCAATGATCGTATATTCTTTACCAGTTGAGGCTTTTTTCTGTTTGTTCCTGGATTTTTTCTTCGAGGGTTTTCTCTCGATATCCAGTTCCTCCTGATAGTTCATTTCCTCCAGGCGGGTTCTGTTTTGGTGGTTTCTTTGATTTTTTACGTTTTTCTTTTCTCTTTCTTTCAAGTTCTTCACCTTCGTCTTCTCTGAGAATATACAGTCCCTGGATGATGGCAAACATCAGAATCGTACAGATTACCGAACTTCCGCCATAGCTTACCAGTGGAAGGGTAATTCCTGTCATAGGAATAAATTTACTGGTTCCGCCGACTGTCAGAAATACCTGAAACGCATACTCTGCGCCCAGTCCCATCGCGATCAGCTTATAAAATGGTTTGCTCATCTTCATGGAAACATTGACAATCATCAGATAGCAGCTCATGCAGACCAGAAGCATGCAGATCGCAAAGATCGCTCCCAGTTCCTCGCAGATCGCTGCAAATATAAAATCCTTGTCCACTACAGGATGATATTCGGCATTCCCTTTCCAAGTCCCATACCGAACCATCCGCCGGCACTGATACCGAACAGTCCCTGTGCAACCTGATATCCCCCCTCCGACTTTATCATATACCGCAATGGGATCCTGCCATACGATCACGCGCTGCCGTACATGATTAAACAGAAAATACGCCACAACCGCTGCCAGAGTGCCGCCGGCAAGACCCGCCAGCGCATACCATGCTTTCTTTGTTGCCACATACAACATGACAATATATGCCACAAAGAAAACGACCGCACTTCCCAGGTCTTTTGACACAACCAGAATCAGCACGTGAGCCGCTGCCACCACAGTTGTGATCACAACCCTCTTAAAGCCGGTATCTTCTCTCAACATACCTGCCACGAAAAATACAAAGGTGATCTTTACCAGTTCCGAAAACTGGAAGGTAACACCGCCAATCTCAATGGATAGCTTGGCTCCTCCGGAGATCGCCGCCATGGCAAGTACCACCATCAAAAGAGCAAGTCCCACGATTCCATACAGCCACGTCAGATCCTTTAAGATTTTTACCTTTCTTACGATCACCGGTACAATAAACGAAAGTACCATACCGATAACCACGATTTCAAACTGCTTGACTGCCTTACCAAAACTCAGCCTGCTTAAGATCAGAAACCCGATACTCAAAAGCATACACATATTATTGACAATCAGCATATTTCCTTTTCTGTAAATCACCCGATACAGAATCTGTACCACGACAATAAACAAAAACACTGCTCCGTACATCATCAGCATCTTCATATCGTTGTCCTGCAAAAACAACACTGTATATGCTACCAGGTTCATAAACAGCATCAGTACGATCTGTCTGCGCAGCACATTTTTCTGATCTTCAATATCCCGTTTCCGAAATACGGTAAAACAGGAAAATGTATAGATCATCATCAGAAGAATGATGAGATATTTGGATACTTCTGTGATTACATTTTCCACTGCATCTCCTCCACTTTCTGTCTATTCCACACCTCGCTGGAATGTCCTTTGGTTGTCTCTTCTGTCTGCATCTGCCCATCCGGCTTCTGTCCTCTTAGATATACGTCCACAAATGCCCGGACAATCTTTTCTGTCTCCTGCTGTGTTTCTGTCGTAAATGAAAGACGATATGCCTTTACACCCAGTTTTTCTGCTTTTTCCTTTTCTTTCAGCAAAGAAGTTGGCAACGTATTGTAGATTGTATTATAACAGAACTCACAGCTGCATACACCGCGGAATTCTTTCTGATATCTGTCTTTCAAAACATATTGTACACAGGCATGATTACAGTGATCCATCGTTTTTTGCACACACTGCACGGAAACCATCATCGGTGTATAACCGTATACGGTCAGTTCACTGTTTTTATTGTTTCTGTGTAGCAGTTCTTTTGCATTCAGTTCCAGCGGAACCGTATCTCCGAGAATTCCTTTTTTCATCCAGAACGCTTCTGCCGGTTGTTCATTGTATAAATATTCGCATCCAGAACGATCCGGGAGGTAAGTCCCATCGCATCCAGGATTCCATAGCTTTCCATATTCCGCACCAGAAAGCCTCCAAGACCTTTCTGAACCAGTTCTTGAAAAGTCTCTTTCCTTCCATCAAGTTCCCGGTCTCGAACGATTCGCGGCAATGTAAGAAACAGTTCTTTCCCCTCTTCTTCCAGTCTGTGAATCCAGCTTTCCACATTCTGAACAAAACCAGACACCGGAAAGATTCCACAGTTCGCATAGATTCTCTTAACTCCATCTGTCTTTTCCACTGCTGCAAGCTGTTCTTCTGTCTCCACAGCAGCTGTGAGAAACTCCTTGGTTGTCTGTTTTTCTGTCTCCGGTATATCTTTGAGATCTCGTTCTTTTGCTTTTCGCTGTTTCCACGGACGAAGCATCTCTTTTTCCAGAGCTTCCAGCCCCTGTCGCCTCAGATGATTCAGCTGCTGCATCGGAAGAAAAATATCATCCCCTATAAAAATATCCAGTTTTTCAAACATAAAGCCGGATCCTCCGGTTTTTTCCATCTGTCTTCGGATCCTTTCTTCCCCCAGCGGACAATTCGTGGCTGTCTGCACAGTTTCCCCTTCTACTGTCACTCTGCAGTCACCTGCCTGTACTTCCAGAATCGCAGGACATCCATTATACAGGCTCATGGTTCCCCGTATCAGAACCGGCGTCTTTTTATCCATATATTCTTTCCGTATTCTGGTAAATAATTCTTCATTTCGAATGATACCGGCACTTTTTTCATTTTCAAGTGCCATCATGGACCGTCCGTTTCGCTGCTTGTAATAGCTCTGGTGAAAACCATCCCGGTTATAAATATCCCACAGCATCTGTTTGTCCTCTTTGGTGACGATCGGCTTTTTTCCCCGGAAAGATACTTGTCCAGATATTTCCGGTAAACAGACACCACACCGGCAGTGTATTCCGGTTTTTTCATTCTCCCTTCAATTTTCAGGGAATATACGCCTGCTTCAATGATCTCCGGCAGGATATCTACCGTACACATATCTTTCGGACTCAACGCATACCCGGTCCGGTCATTATTCAGGCGTTTTCCGTCTCGATAAACCTGATAAGGCAAACGGCAAGGCTGTGCACATCTTCCCCGGTTTCCGCTTCTTCCTCCGATCATGCTGCTCATCAGGCACTGACCGGAATAACAATAACAGAGGCTCCGTGAACGAAACTCTCGATTTCCATATGCGTGGCATCATAAATTTTTTTAATTTCTTCCAGTGACAGCTCCCTCGCAGTCACCACACGGGTTGCCCCGGCTTTCTGTAAAAGCTTTGCGCTCTCCACACCGGTGATCGTCATCTGCGTACTGGCATGAATGTGCAGCCCCGGAAAATATGTTTTGACAAAGTCCATCACACCCGGATCCTGTACAATAACCGCATCCAGTCCCACCTCGTAAAGCGGAGCCAGATATTCGTACAGTTCCGTTTCCAGTTCACGGTTTTTCAACAGTGTATTGATGGTCAGATACAACTGTTTTCCCTTCAGATGTGCCAGATCGATTGCCCGGATCAGCTGTTCCTGATCCAGATTGTCGGCATAGGCACGGGCTCCAAATTTCTGACCGCCCAGATAGACAGCATCCGCCCCGGCTTCAAATGCAGCCTCCAGAGCCTCATAAGAACCGGCGGGTGCCAGTAATTCTACCTTCATATACTCCTCCTTACAAAAAAGGCTATCGCAGATACTGCGACAGTCTTCTTTTCTATTTCAGCAGATTCTCCATATCCTGTTTCAGCTTCTTCACCTGCTGTTCCAGTTCTTCTTTTTCCTTCTTCAGATTCTCAACCTCGATCTGGGCTTCGATCAGATCGTGTTTCAGATCGTACATTTCCTTATCTTTCAGCTGGGAATCTTCTTCAAAAACTTCCGCCTGATGTTTTGCCTTGAAGTAATCATCTGCAATGTTCAGGCTGAGCAGTGTGTTTTTTGTTTCCACCGGCTGTCGGTTATATCCCGGCAGTTCGGAAAGCTGGGCAAGTTTATGATTCATATAAGAAGCCACACTCTGCAGATATTCTTCGCTCTCATATCCACTTTAATGTGATGATCTTTTCCTCCGATTAATACCTTAATTGTATTTTTTGCTGGCATTACGGCATTTCCTCCATTTTATGTATGCTCTGCATAAACAAACTACGTTTTTGCAGACAGTAATACCTCGTACTTTTACAGTTATTTTCTGTGATTTCTCCGAAGGTTACTGTTAGTGATTCATACCCCGCTTTACACATTATCAATATGTTTCGCCAGTATGACTCTCTTCTATTATAAACAAAATCCTCCAAAAAACAACCCCTTAGATTCCCAAATGATGATATGCCAGCTCAGTTGCCACACGTCCTCTTGGTGTGCGATTTAAAAATCCGTACTGGATCAGGTATGGTTCATACACATCTTCGATGGTTCCCGCATCTTCTCCGATAGCTGCTGCCAGAGTATCCAGTCCTACCGGACCCCCGTTAAATTTGTGAATGATCATCTCCAGAATCTTCCGGTCTGTCTGATCCAGACCATACCTGTCCACTTCCAGAAGTTCCAGTGCAAAATCAGCCACTTCTTTCGTGATCTTTCCATCATATTTTACCTGAGCAAAGTCTCTCACACGCTTTAACAGACGGTTTGCCAGACGGGGAGTTCCTCTCGAACGTTTTGCCATCTCTCTGGTCCATCCGCATCGATCTCCACTCCAAGCACTTTCGCAGAATGCTGAATAATCGTCTGCAGTTCTTCCTCCGTATAGAACTCCAGATGGTGGATCACACCAAAACGGTCTCTTAACGGAGCCGTCAGAAGTCCTGCCCTTGTTGTTGCTCCCACCAGAGTAAAATGTGGCAGATCAAGACGAATCGAACGGGCAGTGGCACCTTTCCCGATCATGATATCAATGGCATAGTCTTCCATCGCCGGATAAAGAACCTCTTCCACCTGACGATTCAGACGGTGAATCTCATCCACAAAAAGGACATCTCCCTCCTGCAGATTATTTAAGATAGCTGCCATCTCTCCCGGTTTTTCGATAGCCGGACCGGAAGTCACTTTCATGTGAACTCCCATTTCATTGGCAATAATCCCCGCCAGTGTGGTTTTTCCAAGCCGGGTGGTCCGTAAAACAATACATGATCCAGTGCATCGTTTCGCTGTTTTGCAGCTTCTATATATATTTTCAGATTTTTCTTTGCTTTTTCCTGACCAATATAATCATCCAGACACTGGGGACGAAGGCTTCCCTCGATACGGATGTCTTCTTCCATCATGTCGGTTGTGATAACACGTCTTTCCATACTTTATTTTTCTCCATATACATATCTCTACTCACTATAGCTTACTTGTTCTTCGCCGTTCGCCAAGAGTGAGCAAGCTCCCTCTGACTCTCTTGCGCTCATTATATCATGATTCGCACCTGCGGTGCTTGACGCTGCTTTCGCAGCTATCATGATCGCCATTCACCGTTCGCCAAGAGTGAGCAAGCTCTCTCTGG
>ENA-OQAZ01000959-OQAZ01000959.1-human-gut-metagenome-genome-assembly--contig:-NODE-959-length-15098-cov-2.112484_pt1 | contig 15098 bp, 24 predicted proteins | sample MGYA00242737_ERZ504531 | MGnify/ENA primary metagenome ERZ504531 (study PRJEB26092, sample SAMD00036244) | human gut metagenome | host: Homo sapiens | study: EMG produced TPA metagenomics assembly of... | reverse complement strand
AACTGGAAGAACGAGGTTCGTGAGAATCGAGGAAAACGAAGAATCAATCAAAATGGAGCTGGAGACAGCCAGCAACTGGAGGACGAGCTGACACGCAGATGGAAAGCTCACAGAAGTGCTGGAAAAAGAGCGTGAGGCAGAAGCGGCAGAAGTGCGCAAAAATGAAAATATTCACCTCAGTTTTGCTGCATTGGAGCAGAAAAAAGATTTTATCGAGGAGAATTTTGTCCGTATCCGGGAAGAGATGGGAAAATTCCAGGAAGAGCTTGCCACTTTAAATGCAAGCAAAGGAGAGAATCACGGCGAAATAGAGCAAAAGGAAGCACAGATTACCGAGATCCGGCAGACGATAGAGAATTCAAAGGAATTATTTGAGGAAATCAACAAAGAGATCGAAGAATCGCAGAAAAAGCGGGAAGAACTGAATCAGAAGCATAAGGCATTCCTGAAAAAGCGAGAAGATCTGGCAGCCCATATGGCAGAGCTTGATAAAGAATCCTTCCGGCTTACCAGCAAGAAAGAAGGCTACGAGGAAGCTTTGGAAAAGCAGATCAATTATATGTGGGAAGAGTACGAACTGACGTATAATCATGCACTGGAAATCCGGGATGAGAGTCTGACAGATCCTGCCGAGATGCGAAGTCGGATCCAGGAATTAAAGACGGAGATCCGGAAACTCGGATCGGTGAACGTCAATGCGATTGAAGATTTTAAAAATCTTTCCGAGCGGTATGAATTTATGAAAACGCAGCATGATGATCTGGTAGAGGCAGAAGCAACGCTCAAGAAGATCATTGAAGAGCTGGACGAGGCGATGCGCAAGCAGTTTACTGAGCAGTTTGCGAAGATCAGCAGGAGTTAATCAGGTGTTTAAACAAACTGTTCGGTGGTGGAAAAGGAACTCTGGAACTGATGGATGATGAGGATGTGCTGGAAGCCGGAATTCGGATTATTGCGCAGCCGCCGGGTAAAAAACTTCAGAATATGATGCAACTTTCCGGTGGAGAAAAGGCGTTGACGGCGATTTCGCTGCTGTTTGCAATCCAGAATCTGAAACCTTCCCCGTTTTGTCTGCTGGATGAGATCGAGGCGGCACTGGATGATTCTAATGTCACGAGATTTGCACAGTATTTGCACAAGCTGACGAAAAATACACAGTTTATCGTCATTACACACCGTCGCGGTACGATGACAGCGGCAGACCGGCTGTATGGGATCACTATGCAGGAAAAAGGGGTATCAACGCTGGTATCTGTGGATCTTCTGGAAGATGAGCTTACAAAGTAGTGGATAGGAGGATATGATGGCAGAAGAAAAAATGGGATTTTTTAAGCGTCTGGTAGCAGGACTTAACAAGACGCGCGATAATATCGTGTCTGGAATGGACAGTATTTTTCATGGATTTTCAAAGATAGATGAGGACTTTTATGAGGAACTGGAAGAGGTTCTGATCATGGGAGATCTGGGGGTAAAAGCGACTTACGCGATTCTTGATGATCTTCGTAAAAAAGTAAAAGAACAGCATATCAAAGAGCCGATTGAGTGCAGACAGCTCCTGATCGACAGTATCAAAGAGCAGATGGATGTAGGCGAGACAGCTTATGAATTTGAAAACCAGACTTCTGTTGTTCTGGTGATCGGAGTAAATGGAGTCGGAAAGACGATACTATCGGAAAACTTGCCGGTAAGATGAGAGGTCAGGGCAAGAAAGTTGTGCTTGCTGCAGCAGATACTTTCCGTGCAGCTGCGGGCGATCAATTAAAGGAATGGCACATCGTTCGGATGCAGATCTGATCGGCGGACAGGAAGGTGCAGATCCGGCAGCCATCGTTTATGATGCGGTAGCGGCTGCAAAAGCGAGAAAGGCAGATATCCTTCTGGTGGATACAGCCGGAAGACTTCACAATAAAAAGAACCTGATGGAGGAACTGAAGAAGATTAACCGTGTGCTGGAAAGAGAATATCCGGAAGCATACAGGGAAACTTTGGTCGTTCTGGATGCAACGACCGGACAGAATGCACTTTCACAGGCAAAGGAATTCAGTGATGTTGCGGATATTACAGGAATTATCCTGACTAAGATGGATGGAACGGCCAAAGGTGGAATTGCAGTTGCAATTCAGGCAGAGCTTGGAATTCCTGTTTAAATATATAGGTGTCGGATGAGACATCGATGATCTGCAGAAATTCGATTCCGACGAATTTGTACAAGGCATTATTTACAACAGAAGAAAAGAAGGAAGAAGGAGAAGAATAATAATATGCTGACATTGGAAAAATTTGAAGAAGCAAGCGAGATCGTAAAACGTGTGACACGTCCGACAAAGCTATCTACAGTGAGTATCTCAGTAGCCAGACCGGGGGGAAGGTCTATTTGAAACCGGAAAATATGCAGTACACAGGTGCATACAAATTAAGAGGAGCTTATTACAAGATCAGCACACTTTCTGAGGAAGATCGTGCAAAAGGTCTGATCACAGCTTCAGCAGGAAACCATGCGCAGGGTGTGGCATATGCGGCAAAAGCGTTTGGATGTAAGGCGACGATTGTTATGCCAACTGTCACTCCGCTGATCAAGGTAAACCGTACCAAGAGCTATGGCGCCGAGGTTGTTTTACACGGAGATGTCTATGACGATGCCTGTGCAAAGGCCTATGAGCTTGCAGAAGAGTACGGATATACTTTTGTACATCCGTTTGATGATCTGGATGTAGCTACCGGACAGGGAACGATTGCAATGGAAATTGTCCAGGAACTCCCCGACCGTTGATTATACTTGCACCGATCGGGGGCGGCGGACTGATCACAGGTGTATCTACACTTGCGAAAATGCTGAATCCAAAGATCAAAGTGATTGGTGTGGAACCGGCAGAAGCAGCAAGTATGACTGCTGCAATCGAAGCAGGACATACCGTAACACTTCCAAGTGCCAACACGATCGCAGATGGTACAGCAGTAAAAAAAAGTCGGGGAACAGAATCTCCCATACGTCATGGAAAATGTAGACCAGATCGTAACTGTAGAAGACGATGAACTGGTTGGAGCATTCCTTGATATGGTGGAAAACCATAAAATGGTAGTAGAAAACTCCGGTCTTCTTTCCGTTGCAGCTTTAAAACAGCTGGATCTGAAAGGTAAGAAAGTAGTATCTATCTTAAGCGGCGGGAACATGGATGTTATTACCATGTCTTCAGTTGTACAGCACGGACTGATCCAGAGAGACCGTATCTTCTCTGTATCGGTACTTCTTCCGGATAAACCGGGTGACTGGTAAAAGTGGCACAGACGATTGCAGAAGAGCAGGGAAATGTGATCAAACTGGAACATAATCAGTTTGTAAGTATTAACCGGAATGCGGCTGTGGAGCTTCGTGTGACACTGGAAGCATTTGGAACCGATCATAAGAACCGGATCATTGCGGCATTGGAGGCAGCCGGGTTCAGACCGAAGCTGATCAGTGCGAAGTTATATTAGAATGTTTAAGAGGACAGTCTTATCCCCTGGTGAGGATGAGGCTGTCTTTTTTTGAAAATAAGGTTGTTAGGTCGGGCGAGAAAAAGAATCTCTTCCAATCCAGGTTGTGCAAACCATTCCGATGAACCTCTGAAGGCGAAAATTATGTCAGCAGAGGTTTCCATAATTTTTGAGTTTCATCTCCATTGCACAAAATAGGATTGGAAGAGATTCTTTTTCTCGCCCGGCCAATGAACGGTATTGGTTAAAAGGGCAGGACTGCTTCATAGTGAGGGAGAGGGGATAGAGACTGCAAATGTGATTGGGTGCTTGTTAAAGACGGGAGATATAGATGGAAGAATATGGAAATTTAACCAATTAGCACTTTAATTGAATGAAATACTGGGTTAAAGTCACGAAATGAGGAAAATGGGGTTGACATAGAAGGTATAGTTGTATACAATAATACAAAAATACAGTCAGGGAGTGACGGTTATGGAAAATAGAAAGGTTTATCTGGATAAGCATACAAATTTATTGCAACTTGAGGAGCATATGTACCCGCTGGTAGACGTGGACACACCGAATGTGTTCCGGAACCTGTTTCATTATGATGAGATTCCGAAGATTGCGTTTAATGATCGTATTGTACCGCACAGTATGCCGGATGAGATTTGGATCACGGATACGACATTCAGGGATGGACAGCAGTCGAGAGCACCCTATTCAACGGATCAGATTGTAACCATTTTCGATTATATGCACAGGCTTGGAGGTTCGCAGGGGAAGATTCGTCAGAGTGAATTTTTCTTATACAGCAAGAAAGACCGTGATGCCGTATATAAATGTATGGAAAGAGGTTATAAGTTCCCGGAGGTCACAAGCTGGATCCGTGCAAATAAAAAAGGATTTTGAGCTGGTAAAAGATCTGGGAATGAAGGAAACCGGAATTCTGGTAAGCTGTTCGGATTATCATATTTTTATAAACTGAAGATGACAAGACGAGAGGCGATGGAACATTATCTGTCAGTTGTACGTGAATGTCTGGAGACCGGTGTCAGTCCAAGATGTCATCTGGAAGATATTACCAGATCGGATATTTATGGATTTGTCATTCCATTCTGTCTGGAACTGATGCATCTGATGGAAGAATATCAGATTCCGGTGAAGATCCGTGTCTGTGATACAATGGGATACGGAGTCAACTATCCGGGGGCTGTGATTCCTCGTTCCATTCCGGGTATCATTTACGGACTCAGAGTACATGCAGGTGTACCGAGTGAACTGATCGAATTCCACGGACATAATGATTTTTACAAGGCAGTCAACAATTCAACAACGGCCTGGCTTTATGGAGCATGTGGTGTGAACTGTTCCTTGTTCGGAATCGGTGAACGTACCGGCAATACGCCGCTGGAAGCGATGATTTTTGAATATGCGCAGCTTCGCGGAACGCTGGATGGTATGGATACAACGGTGATTACTGAACTGGCAGAATATTATGAAAAAGAGATTGGATACCAGATTCCGCCGCGTACCCCGTTTGTCGGAAAGAATTTCAATGTAACCCGTGCGGGGATCCATGCAGACGGACTGTTAAAGAACGAAGAAATCTACAATGTGTTTGATACCGGCAAGTTTCTGAACCGTCCACCGCTGGTTGCTGTGTCAAATACTTCCGGTCTTGCAGGTATTGCACACTGGATAAATACATATTATCACCTGAAAAATGAGAAACAGGTAGACAAGAATTCCATTTTAGTTGTAGAATTGAAGAAGTGGGTTGACGCGGAATATGAATCCGGCCGTGTGACCGTACTCACAGATCAGGAACTGATCCGGGAGATTGAGAGAATCTGTGACGAAAAGGGGATTACAATCTAACGAAATTCAGGAGAGAGATAAAATGGAAGAGTATTCATTGAGAAGTCAGGTTTTTCAGACCATCAGAGATGACATTCTGAAAGGTAAGTATGAAGAAAATGACGAACTCAGGGAAGCAACATTGGGGAAGGAACTTGGAGTTAGCCGTACACCGGTAAGAGAGGCACTTAGACAGCTGGAACTGGAGGGACTGGTGAACATCGTCCCAAATAAAGGAGCTTATGTTACCGGTATTTCCGATAAGGATGTACATGATATTTATATGATTCGTTCCATGCTGGAAGGATTATGCGTCCGTTGGGCAACAGAACATATTACACAGGAGCAGCTGGAAGAATTGGATGAGATCATTCTTTTATCCGAGTATCATATGGATAAAGGACATTCCGATCAGCTGACAGAGCTGGATGGAAGATTCCATCAGATTCTGTATGAGGCATCACAGAGCAGGATTCTGGATCATGTGCTTTCAGATTTTCACAAATATGTACAGCTTGCAAGAAGGACTTCCGTTAAGACAGAAGAGCGTGCGATCAAGTCGATTGGTGAGCATAACGAGATCCTGAATGCCATCAAGGCGAAGGACGCGGAAAAAGCCGGCAATCTGGCAACGATCCATATTATGCATGTTATGGAGAACCTGCATATCGAAGAAAAATAGCCAAAAAGGAGACGAAGTTATGAGTAAAATTCAGATGACGACACCGATTGTTGAGATGGACGGAGATGAGATGACCAGAATTCTCTGGAGGATGATAAAAGATGATCTTCTTCTGCCGTATATCGATCTTAAGACAGATTATTATGATCTTGGATTGGAACACCGCAATGAGACAGATGACCAAGTTACAGTTGATTCGGCTAATGCAACAAAGAAGTACAAAGTAGCAGTCAAATGTGCGACCATTACACCGAATGCGGCAAGAGTAAAAGAATATGGACTCAAAGAGATGTGGAAGAGTCCGAACGGAACAATCCGTGCGATTCTGGATGGAACGGTATTTCGTGCTCCGATCGTGGTAAAAGGAATTGAACCATGTGTAAAGAACTGGAAGAAGCCGATCACGATTGCCCGTCATGCTTATGGGGATGTATATAAAGGAACCGAGATGAAGATTCCGGGACCTGGAAAGGCAGAGCTGGTCTACACGGCACCTGACGGAACAGAGACAAGAGAGCTGATCCATAATTTCGATGGAGCAGGTATTATCCAGGGAATGCACAATATCAATGCATCGATTGAAAGTTTTGCAAGAAGCTGTTTTAGTTATGCACTGGATACAAAGCAGGATCTTTGGTTTGCAACAAAAGATACCATTTCCAAAAAATATGACCATACTTTCAAAGATATCTTCCAGGAGATCTTTGATGCGGAGTATAAGAACCTTTTTGACGAAGCGGGAATTGAATATTTCTACACACTGATCGATGATGCGGTAGCCCGTGTAATGAAGTCAGAGGGTGGTTATATCTGGGCATGTAAGAATTATGACGGGGATGTGATGAGTGATATGGTTTCCTCAGCATTTGGTTCACTTGCCATGATGACATCTGTACTGGTATCACCGGAAGGCTTTTATGAATATGAAGCTGCACATGGAACAGTACAGCGTCATTATTATAAACACCTGAAAGGGGAAGAGACTTCAACAAACTCTGTTGCAACAATTTTTGCATGGACAGGAGCTTTGCGCAAGAGAGGAGAACTGGATGGGAACCAGGAACTGATGGATTTTGCAGACCGTTTGGAAAAAGCAACGATTGATACGATTGAAGAGGGTTATATGACAAAGGATCTGGCAATGATCACAACTCTTCCGGAGGTACATGTACTGAACAGTGAAGGGTTTATTAAAGCGATTGCAGAAAGATTATAAAAAGAGCAGGGAATGCATGAAGGGCTTATCTCTGACAGGAAAATGGGAAGAACCGGCTTATTCAGCTAGTTCTTCCCATTTTTCATAGAGTTCTTCGAGTTCTGCTTCGTTTGCTGCTTTTTCTTTTGCCAGTTCCTGGCATTTAACAGAATTTGTATAGACTTCTTCCTGCATCATCAGTTCATCGATTTTGCCATTACGTGTTTCCAGAACACCGATACGTTCTTCTGTTTTCTTCAGGTCGTTCTGCCTTTTACGGAGACGTGCCTGTTCTTCTTTCTGCTCCTGCCAGCTTAGTTTGGATTCGGAAACCTGCGCCGGTGTGTCTTCGGAAGCAGCTGTGGAAACAGCCGGGGTCAGAAGATCTTTTTTCTCCAGATAATAATCATAGTTGCCGATATAATTTACAAAGGTATTGCCGGTCAGTTCCAGAATACGGGTGGCAGTCTGGTTGATGAAATAGCGGTCGTGGGATACATAAAGTATCGTACCGGTATAATCGTTCAGAGCCCGCTCAAGAATTTCCTTGGAAGTGATGTCCAGATGATTGGTCGGCTCATCGAGGATCAGAAAATTTGCATTGGAGAGCATCAGCTTTGCCAGAGATACACGTCCCCTTTCACCACCACTTAAATCACCGATCAGCTTGAAAACATCATCTCCGGTAAAAAGAAAAGCCGCAAGCATGTTCCGAATCTGTGTGTTGGTAAGTGTCGGATAATCATCGGAAATTTCTTCAAAGATCGTCTTATCCATATGAAGGACGTGGTGTTCCTGATCGTAGTAACCAATCTCCACATTGGCACCCAGTGTAAAGGAACCGCTGTCTGCCTGGATCACATTGTTCAGAATCTTGAGAAGCGTAGTTTTTCCGGTTCCGTTGTCGCCAATGATGGCTATATGTTCCCCACGCTTGATCTCGAAACTGATGTCAGTGAAAAGTGTCTGTGGCGGAAAGGCTTTGCTTAATCCTTTGACAGAAAGGACATCATTGCCACTGACACGGGAAGGCTCCAGCTTCAGATGGATGTCAGTGTTGATCTCCATCGGTTTATCTACAAGCGTCATCTTGTCCAACATTTTTTCCCGACTTTCGGCACGCTTGATGGATTTCTCACGGTTAAATGAACGGAGCTTTTCAATCACGGCTTCTTGATGTTTGATCTCACGCTGCTGATTCAAGTATTCTTTTAATCTGGCTTCTCTGAGCTGTTCTTTTTTGACAGCAAAATCAGAATAATTGCCATATAAGTATGAAGCTGTCCCTGCTCGACTTCAATCACCTTTGTAACCACACGGTTCAGGAAATAGCGGTCGTGGGATACGATAAGAACAGCACCCGGATAATTCAGAAGATAGGTTTCCAGCCATGCGATGGAGTTCATATCCAGGTGGTTTGTTGGTTCATCCAGAAGCAGGACGTCAGGTTGGTAAGAAGGAGTTTGCCAAGAGATACACGGGTCTTCTGACCACCGGATAAAGAATCTACGGGTTTAGTAAATTCTTCTTCTGTAAATCCGAGACCTTTTAGAACGCCGGTAAGCTCACTTTTATAGGCGTAACCGTCTGCGTGCTCAAATGCAGAAGTCAGTCTCTGATAAGTGGCAAGACGTGCTTCAAGAGCATCTCCGGAAAGAGACGGAAGCTCGATCTCGATTGTACGGATCTGCTTTTCCATCTCAATGACTTCGGCTTTTGCCGTGCGGACTTCTTCGTAAATGGTATTGCCGCTTTCCATCTCCTGATGCTGTGCAAGGTAGCCGAGAGTTTTGCCTTTGGTAAGAACAACCGTCCCTGCATCGGGGAGAAAGCTGTCCTACGATCATCTTGAGGATCGTGGATTTGCCGGCTCCGTTAATACCTACAAGGGCAGCTTTTTCATGGTTCTCTATATGAAAGGATCCGTCTTTTACGATGACCTGATCCCCAAAACTTTTTGACAGATTATGACATGCCAGTATCATTTTTATATCCTCCTGTTAAAGTGGCAATTATGTTACTGCTCACAGTAACATAATTATAGCTGAAATACGACAAAAAACAACTATAAAATTTGACTTTTTCACTGGATTCTTATATAATTAAAATAATGAGTCAAAAAATAGGAAGGTGGAAGTGAAAGTGGCATCAAGAGAAATATCTCAGGCAGTAATAAGGAGGCTTCCGCGGTATTATCGTTATTTAGGGGAACTACTGGAGAGCGGAGTCGAACGGATATCATCCAATGAATTAAGTAAAAGAATGAAAGTAACTGCTTCACAGATCCGTCAGGATCTGAATAATTTTGGTGGATTTGGACAGCAGGGATATGGCTATAATGTAAAGTATCTTTATACAGAGATAGGTAAGATCCTGGACTGAACGAGAAACATAAATTCGTTATCATTGGAGCAGGAAATCTTGGACAGGCACTGGCGAACTATGCAGCATTTGAAAATCGGGGATTTGTTTTAAAAGGGCTGTTTGACGTAAACCCAAGGCTTGCCGGATTGACGATCCGTGGAGTTGAGATCCGTATGATGGATGAATTGAAGGATTTTGTGAAAGAAAACGATATTGAGATCGGGGTTCTTACGATTCCGAAGACAAAAGCAGTAGAGGTTGCCAATCTCCTGGTAGATAATGGAGTTAAGGCTATCTGGAATTTTGCGCATACAGATCTGAATCTGCCGGATAATATTATTTGTGGAGAATGTTCATTTGTCTGAAAGTCTGATGAGATTATCTTATAATATCACCAGATACAATGAAGAACATGAAGGAAAGTAGGCAAAGCAGACCAGAAGGCAGAGGTGCAGGAAAGTTTTTTCCTGCACCTTTTTGAAAATTAAATGTATGGGAGACCGGATATGAAAGAAATACTGACAGCAGATCAGATGAGAAGATCGGATCAGAGAATGATACAGAAGATGCAGGTCCCGTCCCTTGTCCTGATGGAACGGGCGGCACTTCAGTGTGTGGCTGCGATGAAAGCAGAAGACATAGATTTGTCGAAAGCACTGGTCGTGTGTGGAAGTGGCAATAACGGTGGTGACGGATTCGCAATTGCAAGGATGCTCGTAGAAGAAGGAAATCATCCAGATGTAGTATTGGTCGGAAATTATGACCATCGTAGTGAAGAAACAAAAATCCAGATGAAAATTCTGGAAAATCTGGGAATATCTGTAGGAAACAGTTTGCCACAGAAAGAATATAGTGTTATTATAGATGCCGTATTCGGTATTGGCCTATCCCGTGAAATAAAAGGCAGATACGCAGAGGTGATTGATCAGATGAATCGGATGACTGCCTGTAAGGTGGCAGTCGACACTCCTTCAGGGATCCGTTCGGATGATGGAAAAGTGCTTGGAACGGCATTTAAAGCAGATCTTACAGTGACCTTTGCGTTTCAGAAGATGGGACAGATCCTATATCCGGGATGTGAGTATACAGGAAAGCTTGTTACAGCACCGATCGGAATTACCAGACCGGAGTTTTTTGCGGAAGAAGAAATCTGCATGGCACTTGAAAAATCCGATGTGCCGGCAATGCTGCCGCAAAGGAAACCGGATTCTAATAAAGGAACTTATGGAAAGGTTCTGATGATTACCGGAAGCAAAGGAATGTCCGGTGCAGCATATTTAAGTGCCAGGGCAGCATATCTTTCGGGAGCAGGTCTTGTCCGGATTTATACGGAGGAAAGTAACCGGGCAATCTTACAGGAACTTTTACCGGAGGCGGTAATGACGACCTATTCTCTGGATGAGACAGAATCATTTGAAGAACTTCCGGATTTGCTGGAATGGGCAGATGTGCTCTGTATTGGATGCGGACTCGGTATGGGACCGCATTCGGAGGAATTACTGAAAAAGGTGCTTGAGAATAATAAAACCCCGGCTGTTATTGATGCGGACGGACTGAACCTTCTGGCAAAGACCGATGAGTGGGGGATCGAACAGATTCGGATGAACCTTCCGGATATGTACTTACTCCACATATGAAAGAAATGTCCAGACTGACCGGATACAGCGTACAGGAATTAAAAGACAACAGAAGAGAGCTATTAAGGAAATATACAGAAAAAGTCCATGCTGTCTGTGTACTGAAAGACAGCAGGACACTTGTGAAAGCGCCAGAGGGAAGCTTATGATCAATACTACCGGTAATGCGGCAATGGCAAAGGCCGGATCGGGAGATGTGCTTGCAGGAATGATCACCGGACTTATGGCACAGCATATGAGACCGGATGATGCCGCTGTGCTTGGCGTTTATCTGCATGGTCTGTGCGGAGATCATGCCAGAAAAGAACTTGGCTCTTACAGTGTGCTTGCGGGTGATCTCTTGAAAATGCTCGGCAGAACACTTAAGGAATTGGAGGATATGACAGAATGAAGAAATACAGCAGACTGCGTGCGGTGATCGATCTGGATGCGGTGATGTATAACATGGAAATGATGCATGCAAATATAGAAAAAGAGACCAAGATGGTCGTGGTCATCAAGACAGATGGTTATGGTCATGGAGCGGTGCCGATTTCAAGAATGCTGGAAGATGTGGACTATGTCTGGGGCTATGCGGTCGCAACTCTGGATGAAGGTGTTGTACTCAGAAAAGCCGGCATTCAGAAGCCGATTCTTTGCCTGGGATGTATTTTCCCGGACCAGCTGGAAGAGATGATCCGTCATGAGATCCGCATGACAACCTACAGCTATGAGCTTGCGAAGCTTGCGGATGAGACCGCATATCGTATGGGGAAGAAGGCATATCTGCACATTAAGATCGATACTGGAATGTCAAGACTTGGTTTTCCGGTAGCGAAAGAAAGTGTAGAGGAGATCCTTAAGATCGGCAGGCTTGTTTATACGGATTGCGAAGGAATGTTTACCCATTTTTCAAAGGCAGATGAGGCGGATAAGACCACGACACTGGAACAGATCCGTGCTTTTCTGTGGATGAAAGAACATCTTGCAGCAGAAGGTATGGAATTTACTTATTATCATTGTGCAAACAGTGCAAGTATCATTGATATGCCAAAGCTTGGAATGAATCTGGAGAGAGCCGGGATTTCTACCTATGGATGTATCCGTCAGATGAAGTCAATAAGGAGGCAGTTCCGCTCCGGCCGGCAATGGAGCTGATCGCGCACGTGACTTATGTGAAATGGATTGAAAAGGGTACGGAAGTCAGCTACGGAGCACCTTTGTTGCCCCGAAAAGGATGCAGATCGCCACGATTCCGACGGGATATGGAGACGGATACCCACGAAGTCTTTCCAACAAAGGATATGTTCTGATCCATGGTCAGAAGGCACCGATCCTTGGCAGAGTCTGTATGGATCAGTTTATGGTAGATGTGACCGGAATTCCGGATGTGAAATTTGGTGACAGGGCAACACTGGTCGGCCACGATGGGGATGCTTATCTTTCAATAGATGAGCTTGCCGGTCTGAGCGGCAGATTTAACTATGAATTTATCTGTGATATCAATAAACGTGTTCCAAGGGAATATCTGCGTGACGGAAAGTTGTAGAGCAGGTCGATTATTTCTAAAATGCGGGGATGCACTTCGAAAGAGATATGAATACAGCAGGAGAAAGCTGGCAATAATGAAAGTATCTTGATAAGCGGAGTGTGAAAGAAGTGCAGATCAGGCGTGGAGATATTTATTATGCGGATTTAAGTCCGGTAGTCGGTTCGGAGCAGGGCGGTGTGCGTCCGGTTCTTGTCATCCAGAATGATGTCGGGAACCGGCACAGTCCGACCGTTATCTGTGCCGCGATCACTTCAAGGATGAATAAAGCGAAGCTGCCGACACATGTGGAAATCGATGCAAAAAGGTACAGAATCGTCAAGGATTCTGTTGTCCTTCTGGAGCAGATTCGGACTATCGATAAACAGAGACTGAAGGATTACGTGTGCCGGGTAGACAAAGAGCTTATGAGAAAAGTCGATGAAGCGCTGTGCGTCAGCCTGATGCTTCATACATAAAAGAGGAGAAGTATGGAAAGCAATGGAAACGGAAGGTAATTTACTTCAGAAAATGAAAAATGTATTTTCTGACAATGAAGATAAAGAGAAAATTGCAGAAGAAATCATTGAAAAAGTACTGGAAGGCTATGAAAAAGGTGTTCTGACAAGACGTGAGATGAAGATGATCACCAACATTTTTGAATATATGGATTCGGATGCAAAAGATATCATGACGCACCGGAAAAATATCGTAGCACTGGATGGAGAAGAATCTCTGGAAAAAGCACTTACCTTTATGCTGGAGGAGAACAAATCCAGATTCCCGGTTTATGAAGAAGATATTGACAACATTGTGGGGATTCTTCATATCCGGGATGCTATGCAGAGCTACCTGGACGGTCCGGCAAGGAAAAAACCGGTGCACGATCTGAAGGATGCCATCCGTCCGGCAGGATTTATCCCGGAAACAAAGGCGATTGACAAACTGTTTCAACAGATGCAGCAGGACAAGAGCCATATGGTGATCGTGCTGGATGAGTATGGACAGACATCAGGGATCGTTACGATGGAAGATATTGTAGAAGAAATCGTTGGAAATATCCAGGATGAGTATGATGAGGAAGAAGAGCTGATCATCAAACAGGCAGATGGTACATATATCGTGGATGGTATGACACAGCTGGAGGATCTGGAAGAGCTTCTGGGAATCAGTTTCAACGAAGAAGATTACGATACGATCAATGGTTATCTGATCGACTGCCTGGACAGAATTCCTTCGGAAGATGAAGAATGTCAGGTGGAATTCGGAGGCTATCTGTTCCATGTATTGTCAGTTGATAATAATACAATACGCAAGTCCTTGTCAGTAGGACAAAAAAGTGATAAAATAGTACAATTGAGAATAGTAAAAATACTGAAGAGAGGTAAAAAGTAATGTCAGGACATTCAAAATTTGCGAATATCAAGCATAAAAAGAAAAAAACGACGCAGCAAAAGGAAAAGTATTCACGAAGATCGGTCGTGAAATCGCTGTAGCAGTCAAAGAAGGAGGCGGAGCTGATCCGGCTAACAACAGCAGACTCCGTGATGCGATTGCAAAGGCAAAAGCAAATAATATGCCAAATGACAATATTGACAGAAGTATCAAAAAAGCAGCCGGAGACGGAGATGCTAACAACTACGAACACATCGTATACGAAGGATACGGACCGAACGGAACTGCAATCATCGTTGATGCACTTACTGATAACCGTAACCGTACTGCTTCTAATGTAAGAAGCGCTTTCACAAAGGGAAAAGGAAATATCGGAACCAGTGGATGTGTTTCTTTCATGTTTGATCAGAAAGGACAGATCATTGTCGATAAAGAAGAATGTGAACTGGATGCAGATGATCTGATGATGCAGGCACTGGATGCAGGAGCAGAAGATTTTTCGGAAGAAGAGGACAGCTTTGAAATTCTTACAGATCCGAATGATTTCAGTGAGGTTCGTCTTGCTCTGGAAGAAGCGGGTATTCCGATGGCAAGCGCAGAAGTTACAATGATTCCACAGACATGGGTAACTTTGGACAACGAAGAAGATATCAAGAACATTCAGAAGACGCTTGATCTTCTTGAAGATGATGATGATGTACAGGAAGTATATCATAACTGGGAAGAAGCATAGGATCGATTCCGGGAGGAACCTGAATGAATCAAAGTATACAGGATGGACTGAATGACCTGTTTGACCAGATTATTCCGATTTCCGGAGATTTCAATAAAAAAGACTTATGCAGATTCGTTTAAAAATGCATACGAGAAGTATAAGCCACTTTTTACTGAGATTGCACAGGAATGCGAGAATTCGGAAGACAGACAGGAAGAGATTGAAGAGATTGCTGCTGTTCTGCCGGATAGAATGCGGGAAGTACTGGATCAGGAAAGTTCAAAAAG
>ENA-OQAZ01000958-OQAZ01000958.1-human-gut-metagenome-genome-assembly--contig:-NODE-958-length-15103-cov-2.155783_pt1 | contig 15103 bp, 16 predicted proteins | sample MGYA00242737_ERZ504531 | MGnify/ENA primary metagenome ERZ504531 (study PRJEB26092, sample SAMD00036244) | human gut metagenome | host: Homo sapiens | study: EMG produced TPA metagenomics assembly of... | reverse complement strand
CAACCTATCTGAAGACGATGCCGATGCGACGCAAGTCGACGGCACTCACGCAACCGGCCCTGTTCGACATCACCGCCTATTCCGCGCTGAACGATAGCAAAACCTATGATTCGGCAGGCGTCGGCACCTCCGCGATGGAACGCCGAACAGGCCTTGAAAACTATCAATCGGCGTTGGGTGACCCGAACGCGAGTATGACCACGTATGCATGGCAGGGCACCGGCAATTGGACCGCCGACGCGCTGGCGAAAGCCAAGCAGCAGGGGTACGGCACCGTCATCGCCACGCATGATTTCGAAGAGGATGATGCGGCCACCGCGGAAACCGGCAAGACCGTAGTAACCACCGACGCCGGCGACATCACCGTACTGACCGCGCAAAGCGTGCTTTCCAACCTTGCACAAGGCAAGGCGACCAGTGCCGACGCCGAAGCGGACGGCGAGGGAACAACGGCCGGGCGTCTCGCGCGATTCGTCGCGCAAAGCGCGTTCTACCAGATGGAGCAGCCGTATTCGGAACGCAATCTGCTGGTCTGCCTGAACGGCAACTCTGATCCGGCGTCGTGGACGCACTGATGACGGACGTCGAACAATCGCCATGGCTGAACATCACCGATCTGAACACGCTCAACAATGCCGACCCCGCCTTGAGCGGCGACGATGCAGCCGCGATCGTGCCGCAATCCGACGGAATCAATGATGCGACGCAAGCCAATCTCAGGCAGACGCTCAACACACTGGCAGCCTCGACAAACGACATCAAACGATTCAACGCGTCCATCCTCACCGACGTCGCCGACGATGCCAAGCAGGCCCCCGCAGGCCTCAAAGCGTGGCGCAGGCAGCTCGTCAACGCGCACAGCATCATGGCCCTGCACGCGCTAGGCGGCGAAAATCCAGCCGGAAGCACCATGGTGGAAGGAGCCGGGCAACTGGCGTCCCTGCTCATCAACGGCGTGGCCATCACACCGACGGAAAACGTCAACGTGGTCAGCGAAACCGCGCAAATGCCCGTTACCATCAGCAACAGCCATCCCTATCCGGTCACGGTAAAAGTCTCATCATTGACCAACTCCATGCAGATCGTCACTTCGCGTTTCGACACCGTGGAAGTGCCCGCGCACAGCGAAGCCCAAGTGGCGTTCACCATCCGCGTGGCCACCTCCGGCACCGCGGACGCCACGCTCAGCCTGCAGGACAGGCAGGGCATCACATTCGGAGCGACACAAACCACCCACATCACCAGCGCATTGCAGATCAGCGACAAAACCGGCTTCATCATCATCGGCATCGCGTGCTGCTTGGAGCTTTGGGACTGTGGCGCCAATTCCACCGTAAGAAGGATCCAGACGAATGAGTTCTTCCGTTGGCCGTAATTCACTGATCATGGCTCCGGCACCGCGGCCTCGCGCGTGACCGGGCAAATCCGTACCATTCTGCTCGCTTGGGCTTTAGGCACCACCGGCTATGCGGCGAACGCTACCAAGCCGGATCCATGATTCCGCAGGTGATCTACACCTTGGTTTCCGGCGGTATTTTCAACGCCGTGCTCGTGCCGCAGATCGTGCGCACGTTGAAGGCAAAAGACGCCGAAACCAAACTCAACAAGCTCATCACGCTTGCCATCACCATGCTGTTGGCGGTGACGATCCTGATGGCCCTATGCACGCCGCTGCTCACCAAGCTGTATGTGAACGGTAGCCCCGAAACCATGGCGTTGGCGACCTCATTCACCCTGTGGTGCATGCCGCAGATCTTCTTCTACGGCCTATATACGGTGGTCGGCCAGATTCTCGCGGCCAAAGACCATTTCACCGCGTATGCGTGGAGTTCCGTGGGTGCGAACATCATCAGCTGCATCGGCTTCGGCACGTTCATCGCGCTATTCGGCCGTGCCACCGAGCATCCTCTTGATTTTTGGACCGCCGGCAAAATCGCCTTGACCGCAGGCACGTGGACGTTGGGCGTGGCATTCCAGCGCTGGTACTGTTCATTCCACTGACCAAAATCGGATTGAAATACCGCCCCACCTTCGGCCTTCGTGGCATTGGATTGCGTTCCATGGGACCGGTCGCGGCTTGGAGTGTCGGCATTGTCGTAATCGACCAGCTCGCCAATATCGTAATCACGCGTACCTCCACTAACGCGCCGATGCTCGCGCAGCAGCAGTTCGGCATCAATCCGCTCGACGTGGCCGGCAATGCTTCATACCAGAACGCGTACACGATTTACATGTTGCCGTATTCGCTGATTGCCGTTTCGCTGGCAACCGCGATTTTCCCGAAAATATCCCGTGCGGTCGCCGATCATAATATCGCCGAAGCGCGCATTGATCTCAGCCAGGCGCTGCGCAATATGGGTGTGATCATGTGCTATTTCGCGGTCGCTTTCGTGGTGATGCCCGTTCCGATCATTCTCGCGTTGCTGCCGTCTGTGAGCGTCAGAGAGGCGATTCTTATGGCGGGACCGTTGGTCACGCTTGGCGTGGGACTTCCGTTCGCCAGCGCGTATCTGATTATCCAGCGCACGTTCTATGCATTCGAAGACGGCAAATCGCCGTTCATTTTCATGCTGTTCGCCATGGGCATTCAAGCGGTAAGCGTGATCATCGGCGCGAAACTACTCCCCCCTACCGAATGGACGACAATGATCGGCATGGTGGGAGCCATGAGCTACATACTGCCGATCCCCATCCTGTATGCCATGCTGCGCAAGCGATTCGAAAACAATATCGACGGTCCGCGCATAGCCATCTCGTATCTGAAATCGATTGGCGCGGCAGTAGCTACCATGTTCATCGGCGTGACGGTACGTGACAGCGTCTACCAGCTTGTCGGCGCCCAAATCGGAGCGGTGGACGGTCATATGAACTGGATTCAGGCAGTGGCGTGTGCCGCACTGCTGGCCATAGTGACCTTCATCGTTTACGTAGCATGTTGCGGCTGCTACGTTCCGAGGAATTCAAGGAGGCGATCGCACTGATTTCCTCACGTATTCCCGGACTTCGCAAGCCGACCAGCCCCAACGATAGACTGGAACAGGGCGACGCCGAAAACGGCGAGTGACCATAGGCAGAACAAACGTTTACAAAAAGTTGAAGGAACCCATGAAACCTCAGCTGGGAGATACCATCAGCAATCGCTACGTGCTCGTTTCGCCATTGCGCGAAGAAACCGGACTGCAGGTCTGGAAGGCCAGCGACCATGTGCTCGCACGGGATTGCCAGCTGTTTATTGTCAGCAGCAGCAAGGCATTGCAGGAAGTCAACGCAACCGCTTCCATGCTGGCTATTTCGCATGATTCCCACTTCACGAAAGTGCTGCAGCTCCAGCATGCCGGCCAGGTCGCGCTGGTGGTGACGCAGCTTGACGAAGGCATGACCTCAGTGAATATCTTGCGCTGAACGCCAACCAGCCGTTGAGCCATACAGCCATGCGCTCCATCATTGGCGAAGTCATCGAATCATGCATGCGCTGCAAAAAGACAATCTCACGCATTTCTCCATCAGCACCGACACGGTGCGACTGACCCGTTCCGGCATTCAGATCGCAGATGCTCCAGTGAGCATCATGCTTGCCGACACTTCCCGCGCGCAGGCTTTGGAAAATCGGGAACAGCTTGCGATCCGTCAAATCTCAGCGCTGTTGTACGCTATGCTGATCCGACGCCGTCCACGCTGTCGACGGATTTCCGTCTTGAAGCGCTCGCGCCGACCACGCCGATGGAATTCCGCGTGATCTGCAAGCGCGGTCTCGAACTTGAAGAGGACGACGGCTTCCCCACCGTTCCGATGGCGACCATTGCGGAATTGGAAGCGTTGCTTGGCGAGTACCAACCGCTGTCATCGTTGGGAAGCATGGATATCACGTTGCCTTCCATGGATTCGGAATGCTCAATCGCCAATGTTCCGTTACTGCAGATTCTTGAGAAGGATGTGCTCCCGCTGCCGGATACGCTGGCAGCGGCTGGAAGCATTCCGGAAATGACGTTCACGGCTCCCGAACCGCATAACGATTTTTCCGATGGCAAGGAGGCTTTGGCGAAAGGCGTCGCGGCCACCAGTGGAGCGGTGAAATCGTTGTGGAGCAGCGGCCGTGAACTGCTGAGCGAAGAAGACATCGATGGCGTGACCGACACCAGCGATTCTCCCTTCTCCTTCCCCATCAGGTTTCCGTACCGGCCGATGGCATGTCATCCGACGATTACCCAGTTGGAAAAAATCCAGGTCGCATTCCAGTGATCGGCGCGGATGGTCAGGTCATTCAGCCCGGCGAGGAGTCCGCCCGTGCGTTGAAAGCAGAGCAGGAGGCGATCGATGCCGCGTATGCCGCCGGTCGAGCCGCGGTTCCGCCGAGCTTCACGCCGAAGAATCCTTCTTCCGCTTCGGCGAATACTGACGTTGCCGACGCGAAACTGTTTGGCAAGCTGAAAACGAAGGTCGTTGCGATTATCGTGGCGGTCATCGTTGTTGCGGTTGCACTTGGGTTGCAGTTCATGGTTTGATGCAGCCTTCAGATTCGGTTACGACTGATTCAAAAGGACCATGGCCGGAAATAAATCTTGACGAAGTGCCGTTCGGCGAGGGAGATCAGTCGGATGCGAATTCCGCGGATTCTTCCAATTCCGATACGTCCGGCAATACCGATTCGTCCAATTCCAAGGATTCTTCCGATGCTTCCGCCAATACGCCGGCATCCGGCGAGTCTACGGCGTCCAAGCAACCCAAGAAAACCGAGGACAAGGTCGTGACCGCCGACAAGCAGTCGAAGAAAGTGCCGGATCCGAAGCAGCCGGAAAACACGACCGCGTACGAAATCGACAATCGTCAATTCCTGTCGAATCCTGACGGGCAGCAGGGCTACGGATATTACGTGCATCTGAGCCAGCCGCAGAAGGCGTATCGCATGGTCATCAAAATTCGTTCTTCCGGTGGTCAGGGATATATTCGCGTGAACGCGACGAACAGCCCATCCCAGGGCAAGCAGGTGGCGCAGTTCGAATTCGACGATTCCGGCACTACCGAAGTGAAGTTCGACGAGTCCGTGGAAACGCAGGACATCATGCTGTGGGTGCCGCTGAATAGTCTGCCGGGCAACCAGCTGTATATCGAAAGCATTCAAGTGTTCTGATCGTCAGCACATCGCAATATCCGATTACTTCTGAAGATTGCGATACGCAAAGAGCTGCCATACGTGAGATGACGCATGGCAGGCTCTTTGCGTATTTTTTGAAATATGTCGTAGTCGCAAAGCGATGACACTTGACTCAAGAATCGACAACCAACTGTTCGCCATGTTCATCACGCTAATATCAGATTCGGGAGCTTGCCACTGCATGATTACAGAACTCTCTAATGTCAGATTGGGGAGATTTCTAATGTATGATTGTGGAGAATCTTAATGTCAGATTGGGGAACAGCATGATTCCACGAGATCTTACCAGCCATGTTCAACGGCTTGCTTCCTGGTTTCCGGTGGTTTCGGTCACCGGTCCGAGGCAAAGCGGCAAGTCTACCATTGTCAAGCATGCTTTTCCGGAATACGCATACGTGAATCTGGAGGATCCGCAGTTGCGCAAGGCTGCCAATGATGATCCCGTAGGTTTCATACGCAATCGTCCGGAACATCTCATCGTGGACGAGGCGCAGTATGCTTCGGATTTGTTTTCCATGATCCAGGTCGTTTCCGACGAGCGCGGCACGCGCGGGCAATATGTGTTGTCAGGTTCGCAGATTTTCTGCTGCTCAAAAATATCTCCCAATCATTGGCGGGCAGGGTCGGCTTGGTGCGTCTGCTGCCACTATCGTTCAAGGAGGTGAGCAGCGCGGCTCTTCTGGGATCGCCGAATCCCGCGGATGATTTCATGCTGCGCGGCGGATACCCCCGTCTCTACAGTTCAGGAATGCCGCTTGAACTCTTCTTCTCGTCGTATCTCAGCACGTATGTCGAACGTGACGTGGCTGGTTATCTCGACGTGCGCAACGTAACAACTTTTCATAAATTCCTGCGTCTTTGCGCTCTTAATGCCGGTAATCTTATGAATTACGCAAAGCTTGCCAACGATACGGACATCAGTGCGAGAACCGCAAAATCATGGCTTTCCATTCTGGAATCCAGCTACGTTACGTTCGAATTGATGCCTTACTATGCGAACGAGGGCAAGCGCATGATCAAAACACCGAAGATTTTCTTTTACGATACTGGATTGCTGTGCTATTTACTGGGTATCACCAGCAAAGAACAACTGCTATTAAGCCCACATTTAGGTGCGATTTTTGAGAATCTCATCATTTCGGAAACATTGAAACGACATTGTAACCGAGGTGAAGAACCGCAATTATTCTTCTACCGAGATGATCGCAAAGTCGAGGTTGATTTGTTGGATTATACTGATTCCACCCATCCTGAAATAGTTGAGATCAAGTCCGGTCAAACATATCGCGATGCATTCGCACGGCATTTGAATTCGATCGGCGAGGATCTTGGCATTGCGGTTGATCATCGATTTGTGGTAGCCCGCGTGGAATCAAGTTTTCAAGCCAAAGACGCGCAAGTATGCTCCGCCGCAGACTGGTTGGCGCGCTGAAAATCGTGCGGTCACCCAGCAAATCGTACGATCAGCAAGATGAAGCTACGCAGCCAATCGCATGATCCTTCTGCACAAGTCGCATTTCCTGTCTATACAACTCCCAATTGGTGATCAAATCCGACTTGTGCAGACATAAACCGGGGTTATACAAACACAGAACGCAAGTTGTACAGACAATCCGCCGCGCAGACCACTTACTCGGGCCAGTGCTCGAAGAGGGTGAGGAGCTTTTCGACGTTGGCGTCGCTCCAGCTGTCGATTCGAGGGCCATCGTACGCGCTGTTGTACGGCTGATCAAACACGACCACATGCTGCCCCGTCTCGCGCAGGGTTTCGATGTTCGCCGGCGAATCGTCAATATGAATCGTGGCCTGCATACTATCTTTCAGCCCAGTAAAGCACAGGCTCATGTACGGAATATGGTTGCTGTCCAACCATTGCGCGGTGTCGGAAACAACCATCTGATGCTGGCCAGACACGAACAGCCTATGCGTGACGATGCGAATGTACACGTGCTCGCCCGCCAATCGTTGCAACGCCTGCGCGACTCCCGGAAGCGGCTTCATCGTTGCATACAGATGCTCACGTTCCGCGGCTTTATGCGTTTCGATGTAATCGTCGAGCGTGTCGAACGGCATCCATCTTCGCGCATGAGATTGTAATGCGCGGTCTGCAACGCACGTTCCGGCACGTCAACGCCCTGCCGCTGCAGGTAATCGCGAATCGCACCCTTGTAATCCGCGCAGACACCGTCCAAATCGAGATTGAGCACACGATATCCCTGCACGCCCACGCGCTGGCTCTCGTATTGTTCAGGAATAGTTGCCATATCACGTTCCTTTCTTACGCCCGACGCCGATCAGCCCGTCGAACAGCCACACTAATCAGCCCGCTATCAATCAATGTAACCTGACATTCGCCGGCAACAAGCGCAAATACTCCCACAAGTAAGGAAGATGGAAAAGATAGAAATCTGAAGATCGCGCCGCTTCTTTTTGCGACGGCGACACCACCCTGCAATCGACGATCATCTTTCATCACAGCATCATTACGTTTATTTCAAGATTAGCCGATGAAAATACAAAAGAATCGACGATCGTTGCATGACATCGACGATTTCGCCTGTCTATAATGAAGGCACAACAGAACAAAGAGACATGATGCGGCAGGAACCGGAGAGAAAACCGGAGCCGCACCCCACACGCGGGGAAACGGCAACGCCACCCGCGCTGAAATAACAGAACAACAAACAAGACTTACGGCAGCGGCCAGAGGAAAGAACAGAAAACAAGAACGCCGCCAAGCCAAACGGAAGGAAACATCATGAAGAACAACACTTTCAACCAGATCGTCAACGCCAACCTCGCTTCCATCGATCCAGGCTTCGGTCAGTTCGCACTCGCCAAGGCCAGCGCCGATCTGTTCAAGAAGATCATCAATAAGTGATCCAAGGCCTGCGCAGGCAGGCGTCACGTTTACACAACCAAAGGGCTTGCGTTCCACATGGAGCGCAGGCCCTTTTTCTCATGTTTCACTCAAGCGCAGCCAAGAATCCAGCCACCACCAGCAACTGCACACACAGCCCCACACGCAATCACACACAACAGCTCATGTTTCACGTGAATTTGTAGATGATCCAGCTCGGAAAGCATTTGATAATACGCCATAGGAAAAAAGAATACGTGAAATCGTGCGATGCGCGACTGTTCGTTTCGGCGGTTCGCTACAGTGGGAATATGAGTGATTTGCGAGACGTAATTATTGTCGGATCCGGCCCTGCCGGATATACTGCGGCCATATATTTGGGCCGAGCTGGATTCAAACCACTGGTCATCGCAGGTGCGCTGACCCCAGGCGGGCAGCTCGTCAACACCACCGAAGTGGAGAATTTCCCAGGCTTCCCTGACGGCATTATGGACCGGAACTCATGGATAATATGCAACGCCAGGCAGAGAAGTTCGGCGCAGAAATCGTTTGGATGATGTTGTTTCCGTGAGCAACGATGACGCCACCAGCGTGAAAACTGTGCGTGTCGATCAGGGGGACGTTTTTGAAACCCGTGCTTTGATCATCGCAACCGGATCGGAATACCGCAAGCTCGGCATCCCTGGAGAGGCAGAATATTCCGGCAAGGGAGTGTCATATTGCGCAACTTGCGACGGCTTCTTCTTCCGCGATAAGCCGATTATTGTGGTCGGCGGCGGCGATAGCGCATTCACTGAGGCTGATTTTCTTTCCCGATTTGGATCGTCGGTGACGTTGATTCATCGTCGTTCCGAATTCCGCGCATCGCAGATTCTCGTGGAGCGTGCTCAACAGAATCCGAAAATCACCATCGTCACGGATTCCGTGGTGGAGGAAATCTTAGGTGATGTCAACGAAGCCCAATCCGTGAACGTTCGCAACGTCATCACCGGAGAGATGAGCACGATTGCTGCAAACGGTATTTTCGTAGCGATTGGACACTCCCCCGCCACAGCTTTTATTGACGGCATTGTGCAGCGAGATGCGGCTGGATATATTCAGGTGGACGGCGCCAGCACACGCACCAGCACTGCCGGCATTTTTGCAGCAGGCGACTGTGTTGACAGTGTTTACCGTCAGGCGATCAGCGCCGCGGCATGGGCTGCCGGGCCGCCCTTGACGCCCAAGCCTACCTCCAGCAGTAACACTCCCCATCACGGTCATTCACACAGCCATTCACACAGTCACATCACAGTCATGACTGTGATAAAATCAAAATGACCGTGTGAATGACTGTGATATGGAGGAATCTATGTCCATTCTCCAAGAACCAATCCAAAACGCGATAGCACGATTGCGCAAACAGCATAATGACGACGGCGATTACGAAGCAAAAAGCTGTCAGCGATCCCTCAGCAAAGACGTGTGGGAAAGCATCAGCGCCTTCGCAAATACACATGGTGGCACTCTGCTCCTTGGTTTGGATGAACACAATGGATTCACTTGCGTTCAGGATTTTCACCTCGACAGAGTGCGGGACCAACTTATCGAAGGTATGGGAGATGGCAGTAGGGATGGAATCAGACTCTCAAATCCTCCAAAATATGATGTTTCACGTGAAACCGTTGACGGCGGTCAGATTCTCGTGATTCGTATATATGAAAACGATATAGATTTCAAGCCATGCTATATTACCGCCAAAGGAATTAAAAGCGGTAGTTTCAAACGAATTGATGATAAAGATGTTCTCCTATCATCAGCAGAATTATATGAAATTCAAAATATACTACATCCAAGTAGTTCTGATCTTGAGATTATTCCTAATGCCTCTATTGAAGACCTTAACTCTTCTGTTGTCGATACTATTTTTGTAAGAAAACAAGGCACTAAAGCCTTGCGTGGAGCAGAAACAAAAGAAGAAAAACTAGCGCGATTAAACATTGCGGATCGACAAGGTCGCATACGGATGGCGGGATTAATTGCAGCTGGTAACTATCCTCAACAATTCTTCCCACGTCTCTTTATCGACGTTGCTGTACATCCAGGCATTGAAAAATCGCAGCCAGGTGCACTAAGGTTCCTCGACCGCGTAGAATGCGAGGGATCTGCATCAGAAATGATCAACGATGCGGTAATGCTACATCATCGAAATTACGATCTTATTCGTTCATCGAAGGCATCGGAAGAAAAGATGAATTGGAAATTCCTTCCGAAGTTCTGCGTGAAGCCATCGCCAACGCAGTAGTGCATAGGGAATATCATCCGTATTTTCAAGGCCAGCCGGTCACCGTCGACGTTTACGCAGACAGGATCGAAATATCGAATCCAGGTGGCCTATGGGGAGGCAAAACCATTGATAATCTCGCAGATGGACAATCTCGATGCCGCAATAGCGCCCTCATGCAGCTCGTACAAAACACCCCTGTGATCGGAAGCAATCTTATCACCGCCGAAGGTCAGGGCGGAGGAATCATCCTCATGATGAACGAAATGCAGAACCGCGATCTGCGCGCACCGGAATTCCGCGCGACTCAGGACTCCTTCACTGTGGTGTTGTGGCGTTCCAGCGTCAATCTGTCCAACAAAGCTGATGAGATTATCTCTGAAATTAAAAATACTGAACCAACTCATAAAAACGATACAACAAACATGTTGTCGAATACTATGAAAAATAAGGTTGATATTCTCACTTTTATTCCAAAGAATAAAGATATTACCGCAAGGGAGCTTGCTGATATTACTGGAAAATCAGTTGAAACAATTCGCCGTAATCTAAGAAAGTTAATACAAGAAAATAAAGTTGAAGCCATCGGTAAAACGAAAAGCAGAAATCGTATGTACCGACGAATCAACTAATTCCCATAGAAAGATGCCGTCAAATACCACCAAACAAGGAATCACAAAAACGCTAAAAATAAGCGGAAGGGCGGCATATTCTGTTCACGACTGTAAGCTTGGCCAAATGGCCTTGAGCGTGCCGTGAATAGAATATGCCGCCCTTCTGCGAACATCACACTGGTCAGACAGAGAAACTCGAGAAAATACTATTCTTCAGCAGAAGGAATGAGCATGTCGACAATGCGCTTCATGTCGTCTTCGGATTTGAAGACGATTTCGATGCGGCCATGTTCCTTGGATCCTTTGATGGAAACCTTCGTGCCGAACTTCTTTTCAAGTCCGAGCTGCATTGGCGTTCCAGCCACGGATTCAGCTTGTTGGTCTTCGCTTTCTTCGGCTGATCCGATTCGGCGGCCTTCATCGACACGATTTCCTCAGTGCTGCGAACAGACAGTCCTTCAGAGATAATGCGCGTCGCAAGCTGTTCCATATCAGCTTCAGTCGGCAATCCCAGCAGCGCACGCGCGTGACCGGCCGATAAAAGTCCAGAAGCGACCTTCTTTTGCACGGTTGCAGGCAGATTCAGCAATCGCAAGGTATTTGCGATCTGCGGGCGTGATTTCGAGACGGATTTCGACAATTGCGCCTGCGTCAGACCGAAATCGTCGATCATCTGCTGATAGGCGGCCGCTTCTTCCAGCGGATTTAACGCAACGCGATGCAGATTCTCCAGCAGAGCGTCACGCAACATATCGTCGTCGGCCGTGGTTTTGACGATCGCAGGAATCGTTTTCAGACCTGCGATCTGTGAAGCACGCCAGCGACGCTCACCCATGATGAGCTCATACATGCTATCCATGTGACCCGTCGAACCATATTATGCGACTCGTCATTGATACGGCATTCTCCTTGCGCGCGGCCTCGATCTGCGCAAATGGGCGTTTCCGTACCACGATGGGCTGCAGCACGCCAACTTCCTTGATGGAATCGGCAAGCTCACGAAGATCATCCTCGTCGAAAATAGTGCGTGGCTGATGCAGGTTGGGTCCGACATCGCTCAGACGCAATTCAACCAAGTAACCACCCTGCACCGGCAGCAGTTCCAGTTCGTCGTTCTTTGCGTCTTCGTTCTTCTTGACCGCAGCGGTTTCACGTGAAACACTCTCCTGCTTCGCGTCGGCAGAAGGAGCGACAGGACTGGTGGAGCCAAAGAACATGTCGGCTGGATGAGCCGCTTCGTTCAGCGTGATGGAAGGCATGCTGGCACGATGAACGCTTCCTTTCTTGGTTTCGTGTGAAACGTTCTTCTTCATGTCGTGGACGGCATCAACGGAAGCCTGGGCTGTCGCCATGGAGCTTTTAGCGCCTGTGTTCTTTCTCGCAGACGGCACGGCAGCACTGCCAGCCATGCTTCCGGAAGTTTTCGCGGACGGCTTGTTATCGGCCTTCACCCCTACAGCAGTCGCAGCCGGCTCAGCGGCAGCTTCCGACTTTGCGACTCTCCTGGAAGAGACGGAAACAGCGCGCCGAGACCCATGCCCAAACGTGATTTCGTAGCCATGATCAGTTCTCATTCCTTCTTGCATCAATAGCCTGCAACACCGTCTGCGAGCGACGTGCGAGTTCCAACGCGGCCTCACAGTAGGAGATTGCACCCATGCCCTTGGATCATAGGCGATAACGCTTTGATTAAAGCTCGGCGCTTCCGAGATTTTCACCGTTCGTGGAATCGTGGTGTCCAACACGATGGTCGGATAGTGGCTTTTGACCTCGTCATGCACTTCACGGCTGAGCAGGGTTCGCTTATCGAACATGGTGATCAGCATGGTAGAAACAAGCAGTGACGGATTGAAATGTTCCTGCACCAGCCCGATGGTATTGATAAGCTGACCAAGACCCTCCAACGCATAATATTCAGCTTGGATCGGAATCAGCATCTCATGCACCGCACACATGGCATTAATTACCAGCAGACCAAGGCTCGGAGGCAATCGATAATCACGTAATCGTAGTGTTCCTCGCTGTTCTCAAGAAACTCGTCAACCGCGGTTTTCAGTAGAACATTGCGATTTTCCATGTCGGCGACTTCCAGCTCGGCACCGCTCAGATCGATGGAGGCTGGCACCACGTCAAGCAGATCGAAGTCAGGGCAGGTGCGCTTGACTTCGGCAATGGTTTTTCTGCCTTCGATCACGTCGTATACCGACGGCTCTCCCGACGCATGCGGAGCACCCAACGCGGTCGACGCATTGCCCTGCGGATCCATATCGATCAGCAGCACCTTGGAACCGAACTGGGCCAACGCGGCGGAAAGATTCACCGCAGACGTGGTTTTGCCAACGCCACCCTTCTGATTGGCGACCGCGATCAGACGCGTCTGCTCCGGCTTTGGGCAAACGGCCTTCTGCAAGGCGCGATAGCGAGACGATTCGTCGGCGATCTGCGAACCAAGAGGAGAATTCGACCCTCCGAAAATTCGTTTGATGGTTTCCGTCGCCGATTCCATCGATGTCAGGTTATCTGGTCCTTCAGGTCCAGTCATACGTCAGCCTTCCTTACGATATGCTTAACACTCAAGTTTCATCATTTGGGTGGACAGAACCGACCCGTCCACCCATTGTGCGCAAATGTGGATAACTGTGGATAGTCGGTGGATAACTTGCATTGCTCGCAAAAGTTATCCACAGACATCTTGTTGCTATTCCAACATTTTTTTGCGTTTTATTGCAACGAGTCTCCAGTTGTGGATAATGTGGACAACTTGCCAAAATAGTGGATAACTTACTTTTTTATCCACCATGAGCACATGGGTCGATTCAAGCCCCGGCCGACCTCGGCATCCACCACTCGCGGACGAACGCCGCCGCACCTAGCGATCTCCTTGGAGCTTTTTCGATCTCCTCCTGAGCGGATCTTCCTTCAATGCGACCAGACGTCCACCGCGTTCAAGCAACGGCAACGTCCACCCGGATAGCTTGGTCATCGGTGCAACGGCACGACAGGTCACCACGCGAACGGGTGCCTTGCCTGAATGGGCTTGCCATCCAAATCCAGCACAGGACCGCGGGCAACCGCTCCCCTGCCGTTCCTGCCGCCTTTGCCGTTTCTGGCGTTTCCATTGCCACGGTTGCCGCCCTGAGCGCCAGACATACCCGCAATGGCCTCGATCATCTCATTGGCCCTGGCACGCACCACCGTAACGTTCTCCAGCTCCATGTCCGCCACGCACTCGTTCAGCCATTCGATACGCCGTTCCATAGGCTCCACGAGCGTGAACTGATGATCCGGCAGACATGCGGCCGCAACGATACCGGGAAAACCGCCGCCACTGCCAATATCGGCAACCGTTTTGAACTGCTTCTTGGCCGTGGATTCCCTTACGAAAGGCACAATGGCAGCCGAGTTCAGAATATGGCGTTCCCAAATAATGCCAACATCTCTTGGCCCAATCAGACCGCGAGGTTCGCCTTCTTCGGCAAGTTTCGCATGGAAAACACGAAGCTTGCCCAACGCATCCCCCAGCACTTCCTCAAGCATCGGCGAATCATCAAGTTCGTCTGTCACATCACTCATGGGCACCATCCTATATCCTGCTCTTCCTCATTGCCGGTATTCCAGCAAGTACTTCCCGACCATTGACGGCAATATCACATGTCCGGCGCACGGCCAGCATGAAGTCACTCAAAAAATCGCAATAAAAAAGCGCCACCAAATGGTGACGCCATGTTTCACGTGAAACGAGCCGAACTCAGCCTCATCCTCGTCTTCAGTATCTTCGGCAGCGGAAGCCTTGAGATACACCGTGACGTAACGACGCGGTTCCTCGCCGTGGGAACGGGACTTCATACCCTCCTCACGCACCACATCATGCACGATCTTGCGTTCGAAGGAGTTCATCGGCTTGAGATCAACCGGCTCCCCCGTCTCGCGCACCTCGTCGATGGCGTCCAGCGCGATGTCGTGCAGACGCTGGCGCTTGCGCTTCAGATAGCCGTCGACGTCCACAATGAGATGGGAACGCTCGCCGGTCTTCTGCTGCACGGCCAGTCGCGTCAGCTGCTGCAGAGCGTCAACGACTTCGCCGTTGCGTCCGATGAGATGCTTGATGTCCGTATCATCATCGGCGACGATTTGCACGGTAGGGCGATTGTTGCGCACGCCCATTTCGATATCGCCTTCGTAATCGACGATATCGAGCAATCCTTCAAGATAAT
>ENA-OQAZ01000957-OQAZ01000957.1-human-gut-metagenome-genome-assembly--contig:-NODE-957-length-15109-cov-3.310639_pt1 | contig 15109 bp, 21 predicted proteins | sample MGYA00242737_ERZ504531 | MGnify/ENA primary metagenome ERZ504531 (study PRJEB26092, sample SAMD00036244) | human gut metagenome | host: Homo sapiens | study: EMG produced TPA metagenomics assembly of... | reverse complement strand
CGGATGCAGGCATCCGCCCCTGCAAGCCGGGGACTGCCGCCGCGCCGCAAGAGATATTGCATCCATTTTGCAGGGAAATCTTCTGGATTTTACAGAGATTTTCCTGTTTTTTGTTGCCTGCCCTCTTGCAAAAAGTGTGGATTTTGGTAAAATTTTAACAGGAGCGGGTGTACCCGCTGATACGTCACTTTTGGAGCAAACAGAGCAAAACAAAGGAGCAATTACAATGAGAGGCATTTACACCCCCGTAACGGATATCGTCGCAAGGTGTTCACTGAGGTTGCCGCATGGCCTATGAGGTCAACGAGCTTTCCGACTACGAAAAGCTGATGCGTGAGCTGCCCTTCAAGATCATTCCCGGTGAGGAAAAATCTCTGCGCAGCAGCATCTTCCTGGAGAGAGCCATCATCTCCGAGCGCGTCCGTCTGGCCATGGGCATGTCCCTGCGTCCGCTGGATGAGAGCGTGCCCGCCAGCGAGGGTTTGGAGCACAGCGTTATTGCGGACAAGTACTACGAGCCGCCGCTGATCAATGTCATCAAGTTTGCCTGCAACGCCTGCCCGGAGAAGGTCATCAAGGTCACGGCCATGTGCCAGGGCTGCCTGGCGCACCCCTGCCAGGAGGTCTGCCCGAAGCACGCCATCAGCTTCCGCAACGGCAAGAGCCACATTGACCAGAGCCTCTGCGTCAAGTGCGGCCGCTGCGTCAACAGCTGCCCTTACAGCGCCATCGTCAAGACCGAGCGCCCCCTGCGCTGCGGCCTGCGGCATGGGTGCCATCCACTCAGACGAGCATGGCCGTGCCGAGATCGATTACGATAAGTGCGTTTCCTGCGGCATGTGCCTGGTCAACTGCCCGTTCGGCGCTATCGTTGACAAGGGCCAGATCTTCCAGCTGATCCAGTCCATCAAGCGCGGTGATGAGGTCGTTGCCATCGTGGCCCCCGCCTTCATCAACCAGTTCCCCGGCATGACCCCCTCCAAGCTGAAGGAGGCCATGCGTCTGCTGGGCTTTGCCGATGTGGCCGAGGTCGCCATCGGTGCCGACCTGTGCACCATCGACGAGGCGAAGGACTTCATGGAAGAGGTTCCCGCCAAGATCCCGTTCATGGGTACGTCCTGCTGCCCTGCGTGGAGCGTGATGGCTAAGAAGCTGTTCCCCCAGCAGGCAGAGTGCATCAGCATGGCCATGACCCCCATGGTCCTGACCGCCCGCCTCATCAAGAAGGAAAAGCCCAACGCCCGTATCTGCTTTATCGGCCCCTGCGCCGCCAAGAAGCTGGAGGCCAGCCGCCGTTCCGTCCGCAGTGAGGTCGACTTCGTCCTGACTTTCGAGGAGCTGATGGGTCTGTTTGAGGCCAAGGCTGTCAACTTTGCCGACCTGCCGGACAACCCGGAGGATGCCTTCAACAGCGCCAGTGCCGACGCCCGCGGCTTTGCTGCCTCCGGCGGTGTCGCACAGGCCGGTTGTCAACGCATCAAGAAGATGGACCGGACCGCGAGGTCAAGGTCATGAGCGCTCAGGGTCTGGCCGACTGCAAGAAGATGATGATGATGGCCAAGGCCGGCAAGTACAACGGCTACCTGCTGGAAGGCATGGCCTGCCCGGGCGGCTGCATTGCCGGTGCCGGTACGCTGGCTGACCCCGCCAAGAGCGTTGCTATGCTGAACAAGTATAAGAACGAGGCCACCATGAAGGTCGCCACCGAGACCCCGTATCAGGATTCTCTGGATCTGCTGCACTATTGATATGTAACTGAACAGCCCCGCATGGAGATGAAAACTCCATGCGGGGCATTTTTTTTGGCAGTGATTTGCGGGCCGATGCGAGCATCGGCCCTACAGGGAGCAAACTTTCCGCTTGCAGCGGCGAAAACGCCTGCGGGCGGATATGGGATCCACCCCTACCGATTCGGCAAAGCGTTTCTTACTTGTGGTACTTCATTCCTGCGTTGATCGTGCAGGCGCGGTAGAGCTGTTCGGTCAAAACAAGACGCGCCAGCTGGTGCGGCAGCGTGATGCGTCCCAGGCTGATGCGGGCCTGTGCGGCGCGCTTGACGCTGTCGTCCAGCCCGTGGGAGGAGCCGATGACAAACGCCATATCCCCTGCGCCGCTCATGGCGCGGTCTGCAATCATAGCCGCCAGATCCTCACTGGATACCTGCTTGCCCTCGACACAGAGCGCAACGAGATACGCCCCCCTGCGCACGCTGGCCAGGACAGCCTCCCCCTCCTTTTGCAGCGCTTTGGCAATCTGCCTGTCGCTGGCGTTCTTGTCGGCAATCTGCACCTCGGGCAATTCGATAATACGGAAATTGCAGAAGCCGCCGAGGCGCTTCTGGTATTCGGCCACGCCCTGCGCAAAGTAGGCGGCGTTCATCTTGCCAATGGCAATCAAATCAATATTCTGCATAGGCTCCCCCGCTTAAAATTCAATATACGGGCTGACCTCACTGCGGGACTGGGTCTGAATCAGCACGTCCCGTCCGGGCTGGATGCCCGCGGCCAGCAGCACATTATAGACGGTGGTCATGACCAACTCCGGCGAGTTGTTTGTCTGGCTCAAATGGCAGAGCGCAAACTTTTTGCAGCCGTCCTGGATCAGGTCCAGAATCTCCGCTGCGCAGGCCTTGTTGTCCAGATGGCCACGGTCACTGGCAATGCGCACCTTCAAATAATACGGGTACGGCCCGCCGTGCAGGCTGAATGCGTCATAGTTGGCCTCAAGCGCGACGAGATCGCAGCCCATCAGGTTGTCCTGGACGACGGGCGTCAGGTAGCCGAGGTCGGTGGCGAACGCATGACGCGGCCTTCCGGTGTGCGGATGCGGTAGCCGCAGCAGGGCACATCATGGCTGGTGGGAAAGCTCGTCACCGTGAAGCTGCCGATTTCCAGCGTCTGACCGTCCACAGGGATTGCCTCCACTGCGGGCGGAATCGTGCCGCGGGAGGCCAGCGTATCCAGCGTATCGGCACATCCGTACAGCGGGACGGGGTGCTTTTTCAAAAAGGTATCCAGTCCCGAGACGTGGTCGGAGTGCTCATGCGTGACGAGGATGCCGACGCAGTCGCTGACCGCCAGACCCAGGGATTTCAGCGCGGTCAGAGTCGTGCGGCAGCTCTTGCCCATGTCGATCAGCAGATACTTGTCCTCGCTGCGGATCAGCGCGCAGTTGCCGGAGGAGCCGGAATACAGTGTGGTAAAATATGCCATTCGTTTGTCCTAACGCTTTCCATAAAATTGGGCCGCCCAGTCAGCGGCCCAAGGGTCCTTTTAGATTGCCCGGCTCACTGCATTGGCCGGAATCTCGACGCGGCGGATGTCCGCGCCCAGAGCCTGCAGCTTTTCTACGATGTTCTCGTAGCCGCGCTCAATGTGGATGGTCTCGTCGACCTCGCTTACGCCGTTGGCGGCCAGAGCAGCCATGACCATGGCGGCACCGGCGCGCAGGTCGGTAGCGCGCAGCGGCGCGGGATGCAGCTCCCTCACGCCTTCAATGACAGCGACCTGGCCGTCGACCTGGATGTTTGCCCCCATGTGGATCAGTTCATCCACATAGCGGAAGCGGTTCTCCCAGATGCCCTCCGTCACGATGGAGGTTCCCTTCGCCAGCGTCAGCAGTGCAGTCATCAGCGGCTGCATATCCGTGGGGAAGCCGGGGTGCGGCATAGTCTTGAGCTTGAGCGGCTTCAGCTCGCCGGTGCGCGTGATACGCAGCGCGTCGTCGAATTCCTCCACCTCGCAGCCGGCCGCGCGCAGCTTGGCGGTGATGGGCTCCATGTGCTTCGGGATAACGTTGTGCAGCGTGATGTCCCCCTTCGTGATAGCGGCGGCCACCATATAGCTGCCAGCCTCGATCTGGTCGGGAATGATGGAGTAGTTGCAGCCGTGCATCTCCTTGACGCCGTGGATCTTGATGACGTCGGTACCGGCGCCGTGTACGTCTGCACCCATCATATTCAGGAAATTGGCTAAATCGACAATGTGCGGCTCACGGGCCACGTTTTCAAGAATCGTCGTGCCTTCGGCCAAGACAGCGGCCAGCATGGCGTTCATCGTGGCACCGACGGAGACCGTGTCAAAAAAGACGTGCCCGCCGACCAGATGCTCCGACCTGACGTGGATCTGGCCGTACTCCACGGAATCCTCTGCACCAAAGGCGGTGAAGGCTTTCAAGTGTTGGTCAATCGGGCGCGGGCCCAGATTGCAGCCGCCCGGCATGGCGACCTGACCGGAGCCAAAGCGGCCCAGCAATGCGCCGAGAAAGTAGTAGCTTGCGCGCATCTGGCGTGACAGTTCATTGGATACCTCGGTACTGTCCAAATGCGACGTGTCAATTTCATAGGTGCTGCGGCTGACCATGCGGATGCTCGCACCCAGCTCGCTCAAAATCTGCAGCGATGCCATGACATCACTGATACAGGCAGGTTTTCAATCAGGCACTTCCCGCCGGCCAGGATCGTGGCCGGGAGTATGGCAACCGCGGCGTTCTTTGCGCCGCCAATGTTGACATCGCCAACAAGCGGCTTACCTCCGCGAATAACGTATTTTTCCAAGTGTAGCTCTCCTTTGTGCGGTAATCGGCTCGTATACCCTCTGTACAGGGCCGACCTATAGTACACACTTTCTAAGATTATACAACATTTTGCGCTAATTGAAAAGGCCTGTCCCCTGCAATTGCAAAATTTTTGTGAAACAGCACAAGATATGTTGACCATGCACCGTAATTTCGCCGGAAATCACATACCCGAGAACAGCGTATAGGCGCTGAACAGCGCACCGTTATAGGACATCTCAAAGTGGCAGTGGTTGCCGGTGGAGTTGCCCGTGGAGCCGACATAGCCGATGACCTGCCCCTGCGTGACGGCCTGCCCCTGAGAAACAGCGATGCTGGACATGTGACCGTACAGCGTCTTGTAGCCGTTGCCGTGGTCGATCTCCACATAGTTGCCGTAGGAATAATGCCAGCCTGCAGCAATGATCGTGCCGGAGTCGGAGGCCAAAATCGGCGTGCCGTAGGCAGCACAGATGTCCGCGCCGCGGTGGCCGTTGCCCATCCAGCGGCTGACGTACTTATAATTCGGCACAGGCCAGATGAAGGAGCCGGAGCCGACCTTGGCAATCATGCCGTTCTTCAGCTTCGTACCGGTGACGGTGATTTCCGGGGTCGGGGCCTGCAGCACATTGTAGGCCACGGCCTGACGGTCCGTGACCGCGCCGTCGATCATCGTTGTCTCGTAGGTGATCTCCTCGGAGCCGTCTGCACCCTCCTGCAGGGTCACGACCTTGCCGAAATCATACTGGTCGGACTCGGTGTTCTGGGTGTCGAACGGGATGGCGACAGTTTCTGTGTCGCGGCGGACGACCTTGACCTTGATGAGCTCTGCCGAGGACGCACCGGTGGTGATGACCGTGCCCGCAGGAATCTCCTGGTCGAGCGTCAGCAGTTCGGGGTTCATCTGTGCCAGAGAGTCAAACGAAACGCCGGTAGCGTTGACGACGCTCTCGACGGTGTCGCCGTCGACGGCTGTATAGGTGTGGATGCCGCCGCCCTCGGTCAGGGCGTTGATGACGTCCGCGTAGGAGCTGACAGACTCCTGCAGATAAACACCGTCCACGAGGCGGATGTTGTGGCAAACGCCGTGTAAACGCTGCTGTCCATCGCATTTTCAAACGGTGCCTTGATGTTTTCCAGATAGCTGCGCAGGTGGTCGCCCTCGGTGGTGACGTAGAGCAGCTGATCGTCGACGTAGACAGCCGTGCCGTTGATGATCTCATCACTGGCCGTGCGCAGGATGGCGTTGGCGATCTCGCTCTCGGTCATCGTCTGGTTGCCGATGGAAAGCGAGTAGGTCGGGTAGACATCCCAGCTTGTGTCCTCCACCGCAGAGCCGGAGCCTGCAGCATACGCTTGGCCGTGTTGATACGGGACTGCACGTCCTCACGGGCATTCTCAAACACCTGCTCGCTCTCCACGTAACCGACGTTCTCGCCGTTCACCTGCACATTCAGCACAAAGCGCAGCCCCAGCCCGCTGCGCACCAGGACCACAAGCCCCGCTGCGGCAACTGCCGGGAGTATGTAAGTGATGGCGTTCCAGACAACGATGGAGTATTTTCGGATGCCGCTGGCAAGGTATTTTTTCTTGGCACGGCGCACATCGCCATCCTCGCTCTCCACGAGGGTATCAGGGATGTCGCGGATATGACGGATGCCCGAGGCCATCCGCACGAACGGGCTGGTCAGGTCCTCAATCAGCGTGATAATACCGATCAGAATCGGGCGCAGGACAATGAGCAGCAGATTCAGCACGGTATCACCGATGCCGCGCACAACAGCCCCCACTCTGCGGCCTACGCAGACAAAAACATACTCGACCCAGAAGCCGACCATGTACAGCATATCGCCGACAGTGTTGCGGCGGTGCAGGTCCTGCATGTAACGGGCTGCCTTGCGGCGGTTATCGCTGCGCTTTTTTTCCTGCGATGAGTGAGAAAAGCGCGTTACAGAGGTCATCTCCGGGGGTTCGGTGATGCTATCGTTTTTCGGATTGGGATCAGTTTGGATGGGATTCAAAATACGGAAGCTCCTTTCCGTGTGAAGCAAATTTACGTGGAGTCTGCACCGCAGGGCAGACCGTGCAGCTGCCAGCCCGTCAGCAGCTTTTCCTGCCGGGCCAGGGCGGCCATATCCTCGGGCAGCGGACACTCCACACGGAGGGGCTCCCCTGTCAGCGGATGCGCAAACGCAAGGATGCCGCAGTGCAGTGCGTGACGGCGCAGAAGGATGTCCGACCCGCCGTACAGCGTATCCCCCGCCAGCGGATGGCCGATATAGGACATGTGTACGCGAATCTGATGGGTGCGCCCGGTGCGCGGCCAGCAGGCCAGCAGACTGTGGCCCGGCCCGCGGCCAGCACCGCGTACTCGGTCAGGCTGTACTTGCCGTCGCGCACACGCAACGGCCAATGATGGATCACCGCGCCGCGCGATGGGCGCTTCGACCGGCCGGCCCCAGCGGCATTGTACCCTGCACAATCGCAAGGTAGCACTTGTGGGCAGACCCGGCCAGCAGCGGTGCGGCAAAGGCGTTTTTCGCGCACAGCACCAGGCCGCTTGTGTTTTTGTCAATGCGGTTTACCGGGCGGAAGATGCCGCTTTTCCCCCGCTGCCGCAGGTGGTACAGCCAGCCGTTGGCCAGTGTGCCGTCAGGGTAGTTCAGCGTGGGGTGCACGGCAATGCCCGCGGGCTTGTTGAGTACCGCAGCAAAATCGTCCTCATAGGCGATGGAAAACGGCACGGGCTGCGGGGTCACACTCGTCTCCTGCTCGGGAGGGAGCGCAAAGCGGATGCACTGCCCGGCGTGTACAGCTCATTCGTGCGGATGGCTGATCGTCAGCGTAAAAGCCGTCACCGTCATATTTGACAGACTTGATCAGTCCTGCCGTAACACCCTGCATGCGCAGGAACAGCCCCAGCTTGCAGCCCTCGTTTTCCGGCGGCACGGTATAACGCAAAACGGTCACAGTACCGCCCTCCTTAAAGCCTATATGAGGGTATTATACCACAAAACGCCCTGTGATGCAAACCCCAATGTCTGGCAGAAAGGTACGCTGCAACAGCAAACGGCCCTCCCGGAGGAGAGCCGTTTGTGTTATTTCTGTGATTGCAGCTCCGCGGCGCGCTCCAGCACGGGCCGGAGATACTGCCCCGTGAAGGAGTGCGGGTTCTACGCGACCTCCTCCGGGGGTGCCGGTGGCGACCATGGGTTGCCGCCGCCGCTGCCGCCCGTCGGGGCCGAGGTCGATGATATAGTCGGCGCGTTTGATGACGTCGAGATTGTGCTCAATGACGATGACCGTATTGCCCGCATCAACGAGCTTATCCAGCACCTTGACCAGGCGGTGGACATCGGCCACATGCAAGCCGGTGGTAGGCTCGTCAAGGATATAGACGGTCTGCCCGGTATCGCGGCGGGCCAACTCATTGGCCAGCTTGACGCGCTGCGCCTCACCGCCCGAAAGCGTCGTGGCTGCCTGACCCAGCTGGATGTAGCCAAGGCCGACCTCCTGCAGCGTTTGCAGCTTGCGCGCGATCTTCGGAATGTTGGCGAAAAATACGCAGGCCTCCTCTACCGTCATGTCCAGCACGTCGGAGATGGTCTTGTCCTTGTACTTGACCTCGAGCGTTTCACGGTTGTAGCGCTTGCCCTTGCAGACGTCACAGGCACGTAAATATCCGGCAGAAAGTGCATTTCAATCGTCAGGATGCCGCCGCCTTCGCAGGCTCGCAGCGTCCGCCCTTGACATTGAAGCTGAACCGCCCGGGGCCGTAGCCGCGCATTTTGGCATCCTGCGTGTTGGAAAACAGCGTGCGGATGTCGCCAAACACGCCTGTGTAGGTGGCCGGGTTGGAGCGCGGCGTGCGGCCAATCGGCGACTGGTCGATGCCGATGACCTTATCGACCCACTCCATGCCCTCGACCACCTCACACTGGCCGGGGCGGCTGCGTGCACCGTTCAGGGCGGCAGCCAGCGTTTTGTACAGAATTTCGTTGACAAGCGTCGACTTGCCGGAGCCGGACACGCCGGTAACGCAGATCAGCTTGCCGAGCGGGAAGTCTACGGTAATGTCCTGCAGATTGTTCTCATGGGCCTTGACGACGCGCAGCGCCTTGCCGTTTCCCTCGCGGCGTGTCTCGGGGACCTCTACGAATTTGCGGCCAGACAGATACGCGCCGGTGATGCTGCGCTTGACCTTGCAGATGTCCGCGACGCTGCCTGCGGCGACGATCTCGCCGCCGTGGACGCCCGCACCGGGGCCGACATCGACAATATAGTCGGCCTGCCGCATCGTGTCCTCATCGTGCTCGACGACAATCAGCGTGTTGCCAAGATCACGCAGCCGCTTCATCGTTGCAATCAGCTTGTCGTTGTCACGCTGGTGCAGGCCGATGCTCGGCTCGTCGAGCACGTAGAGCACGCCGGTCAGCGCACTGCGATCTGGGTCGCCAGACGGATGCGCTGGCTCTCGCCGCCGGACAGTGAAGCCGCACCGCGGGAGAGCGTCAGATAGCCAAGGCCGACGCTCTTTAAAAAGCCCAGACGTTCTTTTACTTCTTTAAAAATAGGCGCACCGATCATCTCGTCCCGGGTGCTGACCTTGGCCGTGTTGATAAAGTCCAGCTCCTCGTTGACGCTCTTGTCACAGAAATCGGCAATGTTGATGCCGCCTACCGTCACGGCCAGGCTTGTCGGCTTTAAGCGGCGGCCATGGCAGGCGGGGCATTCCTCGCTGGACATGACAAGGGCGATTTCCTCCTTGACCCACTCGCTGCTCGTCTCGCGGAAGCGGCGCTCCAGATTCGGGATGATGCCTTCGAACTGGTTAAAGTAGGTGCCGGAGCCAAACATGCTCTCGCGCTGCATCTCAATACGCTCGTCACCCGTGCCGTACAGCAGGGCGTGCAGGGCCTCCTTGCTGAAGTCCTTAACGGGGGTATCGAGTGTAAAGCCGTAGCGCTTGCCCAGCGCCTTATAAGTCATTTCGGAGATGGAGCCCTCGGCGTAATACCAGCCGCTGGCCTTGATGGCACTTTCCCGGATGGACTTGCGCTTGTCGGGGATGACGCGTGCCGGGTCGACCTTCATGAAGGTGCCGAGACCCGTACACTTCTCGCAGGCACCGAAGGGATTGTTGAAGCTGAACATCCGCGGGGTCAGCTCCTCGACGGAGATGCCGTGCTCGGGGCAGGCGTAGCTCTGGCTGAACATCATCGGTTCACCGCCAATGACGTCGATGACGACAAGCCCGTTTGCCTGCGCCAGCGCGGTTTCTATGGAATCGGCCAGACGCCCGCGGACCGTGTCGTTGATGACCAGGCGATCCACGACGATCTCAACGGTGTGCTTGATGTTCTTTTCGAGGTTGATCTCCTCGCTCAGATCGTACATATTGCCGTCGACGCGCACGCGGGCAAAACCGGCTCGGCGGGCGGCATCCAGCTCCTTGGCCTGGGTGCCCTTGCGGGCACGCACAACGGGGGCCAGCACCTGAAAGCGGGTGCGCTCCGGCAGCTTCATGACTTCGTCGACCATCTCGTCCACGGTCTGCTGAGTAATCTCCCGCCCGCAGATCGGGCAGTGGGGCACGCCGATGCGGGCGTACATCAGACGCAGATAGTCGTAAATCTCCGTTACCGTTCCCACCGTGGAACGCGGGTTGTGGCTTGTTGTTTTCTGGTCGATGGAGATGGCCGGGGACAGGCCGGTGATCTCGTCGACATCGGGCTTTCCATCTGGCCCAGGAACTGGCGGGCATAGCTGGAAAGGCTTTCCATATAGCGGCGCTGGCCGTCGGCATAGATCGTGTCAAACGCCAGGCTCGACTTGCCGGAGCCGGACAGGCCGGTCATGACGATCAGCTTATCTCTGGGCAGCTCCAAATCGACGTTTTTCAGGTTATGCTCACGCGCACCCTTGATGACAATGCGGTTGTTCGGGTCGATTTTGATTTTGGAGCTGCGCTTTGCAGGCTTTTTTTCGGGTGTTGTACTCAATTTTTATATTTCCTCCTGCCTTGCGTGTTTTGGCAGCGGCCTTGCGTTCACTGGTGTCGGCGGCGGTGGGATCCTCTCCGCGTTCCAGCCGCTGAATTTCGTCGCGCAGCTGCGCGGCCAGCTCAAATTGCAGCAGCCGCGCGGCCTCCTTCATCTCCTTGGTCAACCGTTCAATTGTCTGCTGGCGCTCGGCGCGGCTCATGCGGTGCTGGCGCATCCGCTTGTTTTCCTCGCTCATGCTGATTTCGAGCCCGTCGCCGATGGCCTTGACGATGGTTTTGGGCGTGATGCCGTGTTCTTTATTGTAGGCATCCTGTATGGTGCGGCGGCGCTCGGTCTCCATGATGGCACGCTCCATGCTGGGCGTGACCTCATCTGCGTACATGAGCACTACGCCGTTGGCGTTGCGGGCCGCGCGGCCGATCGTCTGAATCAGGCTTGTCTCACTGCGCAGGAAGCCTTCCTTATCGGCATCCAGAATCGCAATCAGCGACACCTCCGGCAGGTCCAGACCCTCGCGCAGCAGGTTGATGCCAACAATAACATCAATTGCGCCGACGCGCAGGTCCTTGATGATCTCCATGCGCTCAAACGTGTCGACCTCGTGGTGCATATACTTCGTCTTGACGCCATGTTCCTCCAGATAATCCGTCAGATCCTCGGCCATCTTGACGGTCAGCGTAGTGACGAGTGCGCGCTCGCCACGGTCAATGCGGGTGCGGATCTCCCCCAGCAGGTCCTCGATCTGGCCCTCCACCGGGCGCACCATGATAAGCGGGTCCAGCAGGCCGGTGGGACGGATGACCTGCTCCGCCACGCGGCTGGAATGCTGGCGTTCATATTCACCGGGGGTTGCAGAAACAAAAATCTTCTGATGGATTTTGGCTTCAAATTCTTCAAATTTCAACGGGCGATTGTCAAACGCCGACGGCAGACGGAAGCCGTATTCGACCAGCGTTTTCTTGCGGCTGTAGTCGCCGCCGAACATACCGCGCACCTGCGGCAGCATAACGTGGCTCTCGTCGACCATCAGCAGGAAATCATCCGGGAAATAATCCAGCAGCGTTGTGGGCGTGGAGCCGGGCGCACGGCCTGACAGGACAGCGGAGTAGTTCTCGATGCCCTTGCACATGCCGACCTCCTGCAGCATCTCCATGTCGTAGTTGGTGCGCTGCTGGATGCGCTGGGCCTCCAAGAGCTTGCCCTCCTCGGTGAATTTTTTGACCTGTTCCTCCATCTCGGCCTGAATCTTTTTCAGGCCTCCTGCATCTTTTCGGGGCCGACGATATAGTGACTGGCCGGGAAGATGGCAACATGACGCACCACGTTCTTGTGCTCGCCTGTCAGCGGGTCAAACTCCACAATGCGGTCAATCTCGTCGCCGAAGAACTCGACCCGAATCGCAAATTCGTCGTTGTAGGCAGGTGGATGTCCACCGTGTCCCCTTTTACGCGGAACTTGTTGCGCATGAAGTTCATGTCGTTGCGCTCATATTGCAGCTTGACCAGGCGGCTGCAAAGCTCGTCGCGCTCCATCTGCATACCGGGGCGCAGGCTGATGACCATGCTGCGGTAGTCGATGGGGTCGCCCAGCGAGTAGATGCAGGACACCGACGCACAATGATGACGTTGCGCCGTTCTGACAGCGCCGCCGTGGCCGAGTGGCGCAGGCGGTCAATCTCGTCGTTGATGGCACTGTCCTTCTCAATATAGGTGTCTGTGGACGGGATATAAGCCTCGGGCTGATAGTAGTCGTAGTAGGAGACGAAATATTCTACCGCATCATCGGGGAAAAAGCCGCGCATCTCGGTACAGATCTGGCTGGCCAGCGTTTTATTCGGCTCCAAGATCAGCGTCGGGCGATTGCACCGGGCGATGATGTTCGCATCGTAAACGTCTTGCCGGAGCCGGTGACGCCCAGCAGCGTCTGGGCGTCGTCACCCTCATGGATGCCCTGCATCAGCGCTTCTATCGCCTGCGGCTGGTCGCCGGTGGGCTGAAACGGTGCTTTAAGTGAAAGACTTCGTCCATAGTCGTTCCTTTCGTGTACAACGAATAGTTGTACAATGATTATAACACGACAAATTTTTAATGTAAATAGGTTTGCCGATATTTTGTACCCAAACCGCAGAAAAATGCGCCCTGCCGGGACACGGCAAGGCGCATGGGCGGTGTTCAGCGGCTGGCGGCCTGCAGCACGCCGCTGTTTGCGCGGTATTCCGGCAGGCTGCCGCGGTTCAGCATCGAACAGCCATCCTCCCCCGCTATGATGATATGATCCATGATCGTAAAGCCGAGCTGACCGGTGACCTCCATAATATGGTAGGTCGTCAGGCGGTCTGCCTCGGACGGAATGGCCAGCCCGGTGGGATGGTTGTGTGCCAGAATGCCGCAGGTCGAGTTGGTGCGGGCCACGGCGCGCAGCAGCTTGCGGGTGTCCACGGCCACGCGGTTGGGAACGCCCTCGGCAATGCGCAGGTCCTGCACAGGGCGGCAGGCGTCGTCCAATAAAATCAGGTAGAGCTGCTCATTCTGCACACCGCGGAACAGCGGCTTTACGTAGGCGATGGCCGCCTCTGCCGAGTTCAGCGACAGGCGGGTCTTGCGCTTTTTCAGCTCATAATAGCGGCTGCACGCCATGACGGTAGAAATCAGCCGCGCACTTTTGGGGCCGACGCCCTCGACCCGCATCAGCTCCTCGGGCTCGGCCTCCAGCACTTTGCAAAAATCGCCGAAGTGCTGAATAAGCCTGTGCGCCAGCGCGTTTGTGTCTGCCCGTGGGATGGAGAGAAACAGCAGATATTCCAGTGCCTCATGTTCGGCCAGACTGTCCAGTCCGTCTCGCTCGACGCGCTCCTGCATGCGTGCGCGGTGTTTCGCGTGGAGATTTTCGTCTGCCATTTTTTCACATCCCATCTTTACGTTCTGCTGGTTTTATTATATACTGTAAAAAGACTTTTGCCAACCGTTTTTACTGATGAATTTTTAAAGAGGACACGATGAAAAGTTTTACCGCAGGACCCAATGAAAACGGCGTGCGCCTGAGCCGCTTTGTGGAGGGCGTGACCAAGGATATGCCCCGCAGCATGATGTACAAGGCGTTCCGCAACAAGCGCATCAAGGTCAACGGCAAGCGCGCCGAGCCGGATACCCGCCTGAGCGCAGGCGATTTGATCGAACTGTACATCAACGACGAGTTCTTCCCCGTGGGCAAGCCCACCGCCAAGACCGCCAAGCCGCGTAGGCAACCGCCTGTGACCGTGGTGTATGAGGATGAAAATTTTGCGGTGCTCTACAAGCCCGCGCACCTGCTCTGCCACAGTGACCGCACCGGCGACGCCAATCTGGTGGATGCTTTGCGGCCTATCTGGAGGCCAAGGCGAGTATGATCCCCACGCAGAAAAGCGATTTGCCCCGGCGCTGTGTAACCGGCTGGACCGCGGCACCGAAGTCTGGTGCTGGCCGCCAAGAGCTACGCCGCGCTGCGCGACCTGAACGCCATCATCCGCGACGACATGATGAAAAAGGAGTATCTGACCATCACGGTGGGTGCACCGCCGCAGGGGCGGTTCGTCGCATGGCTGCAGCACAGCGAGAAAAATAACAAGGTGCGCATCCATGCCCGTGAGAGCGAGGGTTACAAGCAGATCATCACCGAGGTGACGGTCATCCGGCAGGCAGGTCCGTTTGCGCTCTGCCGCATTGGACTGATCACGGGCCGCACCCACCAGATCCGTGCGCATCTGGCGTATCTGGGCCATCCGGTACTGGGCGACATCAAGTACGGCAACCACAAGATGAACGAGCGCACCGGCTGAAAACACAGGCTCTCTGCGCCCAGCGACTGACGTTTGGCCGAATTCCCGAGGAAAACACGCTGCAGTATCTTTCCGGCAGGTCATCAAGCTGAATGACCCGGAAATCGTAAAGACGTACGAACGACTGACGGCAGAAAAGTAAGCTCTGCCGCGGCTGGAAGCATCCGCCCCTGCAAGCGACGATGTTGTTATCCGTAGGGGCGCATTCCATATCTGCCCGCGGGATATTGCCGAAAAATCAAAAATACCGGGCCGCTCCCCACATTCGGGAAACGGCCCGGTAATTTTTTTACGCCAGAACGAAGTGATAGACCAGAGACAATGCCACGATCAAGCGCAGACAATGGCCGTGATGGGCGGGGCCAGGTGGATGATGCGCTCGGCCATGACGTCGTCCTCACTGGTTTCGTCGTCATCGGCGTAGCGGCCGCGTTTTTTGGACTTCTTGTCGTAACCGTTGTCCTCGTCATCGTAGTCGAGGTCATCGGTATCGTACATCTGGGTGCCTCATCGTCGTCCTCATCATCGTCGAACAGGCGGCCTTTGGGAGCGTAGCGGCGGACGCGCTCGGCCTCGGCATCCTCATCGTCATCGGCGTAGCTGCTGCCTTGGGGCTCAAACGCGGCGGTTGCCTTGCTCGGGCTCATAGGCGCTCTGCGGCGGGATGTCCTGCTGACCGGTGATGGCTGCCTGCACGGCGTTGGCCATGGCGCGCGGGTCGCCTGGCAGCCGGGGC
>ENA-OQAZ01000956-OQAZ01000956.1-human-gut-metagenome-genome-assembly--contig:-NODE-956-length-15110-cov-1.784556_pt1 | contig 15110 bp, 18 predicted proteins | sample MGYA00242737_ERZ504531 | MGnify/ENA primary metagenome ERZ504531 (study PRJEB26092, sample SAMD00036244) | human gut metagenome | host: Homo sapiens | study: EMG produced TPA metagenomics assembly of... | reverse complement strand
CTTTTTTCTTTTTCCGAAGATGAATCACTCCTCCACCTGCTTTATCACTACTTCACCGGCGTGCTTATAGATACTTCCGGCGGGAACGATTCCTCTGACTGAGGAAAGTGGATAGATATTGCTGTTTGGTCCGATAACAGTTCCCGGATTAAGAACGCTTCCACAGCCAACCTCTACATTGTCGCCGAGCATTGCACCGAATTTCTTTAATCCTGTCTCGATCGCTTCATTTTCTGATTTTACAACAACAAGCTTTTTATCAGACTTCACATTTGATGTAATGGAGCCTGCACCCATATGAGACTTATAGCCCAAAATGGAATCACCTACATAATTGTAATGAGGAACCTGTACATTATTGAACAAAATTACATTCTTTAATTCTGTTGAATTGCCAACTACACAATGCTTTCCAACGAGTGCATTTCCACGGATAAAAGCACAATGACGAACTTCTGTATCCTCGTCAATAATACATGGTCCTGTGATAGATGCCGTTTTTGCAACTACAGCTGACTTTGCCACCCATACATTCTTCTCAATCTCATCAAACTTATCCTTCGGAAGTGTCGGGCCAAGTGTTAAGATAAAATCCTTAATCTTCGGAAGGATTTCCCACGGATAGCAGTCATCCTTAAAAAGCTCCTTTGCGATTGTCTCTTCTGTGTTATAAAGTGCAGATACTTTAATTGAATCCATCTTTTTACCATACCTTTCCGTAGTCTGCGTTTTTTGCAGGCTGCCTGTCATCATTAGTTTACTTTATATTTTGCTTTTGTGCAACCATGTTTTTTAAGACTTGCGCGAAGTCTCATAAAAAGACTCAAAGCCTGCAAAGTTTCCGCGGATTGCTCCCGGATTTATTACCTGCTTAACACCCTGTGTTCTTCTAGCAACAAAATTTTGCAGCTTATCCATATATTCCTGTGATGTGATCGTACCCTCTGAAACATAAGTCAGTCCCTTTTCCCAGCTAGCTGTCAGCTCAGGATTTAAAAGCTGCCTCATAGACACAGCTACTACTTCATATATGGCTTCTCCAAGCTTTTGCGGCTTTATGATCTGTGTCTTTGCATTTAGAGACAAATATCCATTTGATACAAGCTTTTTTAAAATCTCTGCACGCGTAGCACTTGTTCCAATGCCGCTTCCCTTAATCTGCGCGCGAAGCTCATCATCTTCAATAAGCTGACCTGCATTTTCCATGGCCAGAATCAGTGAACCTGAGTTATAGCGCTTAGGCGGTGATGTCTCACCCTCCTTTACAGCATATGAGGTTTCTTCAAAGAGCATACCCTTTTTTTAAGCCTGACAAAATGCGGCTTAAATGATGTTTCATCAACAGCAAATTCTTCCTCGCCTTCTTTTTGTGCTGTACTTTCCTGCGGCACACCTGTTACCTTTAAATAGCCCGGATCCTCCAGCATACGATATGATGTAAAAAAGTGCTCCGTCTTTACCTGAAATTCAAGTGCATATTTTTTATAGACAGCCGGCCCATAAAAGATGCTGAGAAAACGGCGGCATATTACCTCATACACACCCTTTGCCACGCCTGACAGACGCTCATATGCACCAAGACCTTGTCCCGTTGGGATAATGGCATAGTGATCTGTGATCTGCTTATCGTTTGTGTAGCGTGTCTTTGCGATTGTTTTCCATGCATCCTGTGACAAGATCTCCTGTGCAAAACTGCCCACAGGTGCAAAATTACTTAAGCCGCGAATATTTTTTGAAATTTCTTTTGCCACTGCAGTAGAAAGCACACGCGCATCTGTTCTTGGATATGTGACCATCTTCTTCTCATATAATTCCTGAACGATTTTAAGTGTCTCATCAGGACTTATCTTAAATCGTCTTGAACATGTATTTTGAAGCTCGGCAAGATTAAATAAAAGCGGTGGCTGCTTCTGCTCTTTTTTCTTCTCAATTTTAATTAAAGTACAGTCAGGCTTTTTTTCTTCTGGATTAAGAGGTGCCTCCAGATAATTTATAAGCTCCTGTGCCGTCTCTCTCTTTAAAAAGCCATTTTCCTTATAAAGCTTTGGCGACTGAAAATACTTTGAGCCTTCCACACTTCGCCACTCGGCCTCTATAGTTCCCTTATTTTCCTCCTGCGCCACAGGAAGCGATATAATCACACGGTAAAATGGTGTCTTTACAAAGCTTCGTATTTCACGTTCTCTTCGTACAACCATGCCTAGTACACATGTCATTACACGTCCTACTGAGATGACAGACCACTTTGTATTCATAAAGGAAGCAACAGCAGGACCAAATTTCAGCGTCAGTGCTCTGGAAAAATTGATGCCCATAAGATAATCTTCCTTCGCTCTTAAGTAAGCAGAATCGCTCAGATGATCATAAAAGCTCCAATCCTTTGCCTCACGTATTCCTCTTAAAATTTCTTCTTCTGTCTGAGAATCAATCCACACTCTCAGCCTCTTTTTGTTCTTGACGCCGGCCATCTGGTCTACCAGACGGTAAATATATTCACCTTCACGTCCAGAGTCAGTACAAATATAAATAGTATCTACATCTGCACGGTTTAATAATCCCTTTACAATGGCAAATTGTTTTTTGACAGAGCCAATCACCTCATATTTCCACTCCTCTGGGAAAAATGGAATTGTATTAAGGCTCCACTTTTTGAGTGCAGGATCATAGACCTCTGGATAAGACATCGTGATCAAATGACCAACACACCAAGTCACCACATACTGGTCAGACTCTAAATAGCCGTCCCTTCGTCCGCCATTTACCTTAAGCGCCTTTGCAAATTCTGCTGCAACGCTCGGCTTCTCAGCGATAAACAATTGTTTCCCCATGAAAAAACCTTTCTACATTTACTTTTTTCCTTAAAACGAAAACAAGAGGCAGTAGTTTTTGCTGCTGCCTCCTCCTTGCCGTTATACCGTATGGAAACGATATTCTGTAACAGTTGTAAACTTTGTATTTGCCTTTAATACACAGCTCTTGAAATTCTCATGATGAATGGAATCCGGGAAAAACTGTGTCTCAAAGCATGCACCGCAGAATGGCTTATATGAGCTTTTATTTTTTCCGCATTCAATTGTTGTTCCGTTTGCAGTATATACCTGCATACCTGGCATATCGGTATAAACATCCATCACGATACCGCTCTTTGCACCTGTCATAGATGCAACCTTTGCAAACTTGCCATCTGTCTTTAAGACATAGTTATGGTCATAGCCGCCGCCATTTTTTATCTGCTCATCATCTGCATGAATATCCTGTCCGATGGTTTTTTCTGTTCTAAAGTCAAATGGTGTTCCTGTAACATCTCTATACTCACCTGTCGGGATCAGAGTTGCATCAGATGGTGTAAACTGATCAGCATCAATCCATACCTTCTGTGACAAAACATCACCACTGTCATGACCATCCATGTTAAAATAGCTGTGATTTGTCAGATTTGCAAGTGTGTCCTTATCGCTCTCCATATCATATTTAAGAGAAAGACCATTCTCATCACTTAGCGTATAGGTAACTGTAACTGTAAAGTTACCCGGATAATTCTGATCACCATCTGGACTATGAAGTGTAAAGGCAACTGAGTTTTCTCCAATCTTTGCATCCCACAGACGCTTATAGTAGCTTCCCGGGTTGCTATGAAGATTGTTAGGACCATTATTAGCCTCAAGCTTATAAGTAACTCCATTTAAAGTGTACGTTGCATTTGCAATACGGTTTGCATGACGGCCTACAACAGCGCCAAGACTTCCGTTATTCTCCAGATAAAGCTTTGGATCACCAAATCCTAATACAACATCTACCAGATTTCCATTTTTATCTGGTACAAGAAGACTCTCAATAACAGCACCGATATCAAGCAAAACTGCCTTCATTCCAGATTTGTTTGTGAGTGTGTAGGAAGAAATCTCCTTCTGATCGGCTGTATAGCCATAAAACTTTTTTTCAACAGACATTTTTATCCCCTTTCTGTCACCATTTATATTTTACGCTTATGCGTTCTTTGGTGTGATATAGCCCTTTGCAGTTAAAAGCTCTGCACTCAAAACTGCACCGCCTGCTGCACCACGCAGTGTATTGTGGGAAAGACCAACAAACTTATAGTCAAATGCAGTATCTTCTCTCAGACGGCCTAAGGAGATACCCATTCCATGCTCATAATCACGGTCTAAGTGTACCTGCGGACGATTGTCCTCCTCCATGTAGCGGATGAACTGCTTTGGTGCGCTTGGAAGATTTAACTTCTGCGGCTCGCCGCTGAAATTGTTCCAACGATCAATGATCTCTTCCTTTGTTGGCTTCTTCTTAAAGTTTACAAATACTGCTGCTGTATGACCATCCTCAACTGGTACACGGATGCACTGTGTTGTGATCAGCGGTCCCTCTGCCTTCTTGATCACTCCATCCTCAATCTTGCCCCAGATACGAAGCGGCTCCTGCTCACTCTTCTCTTCCTCACCTGCAATGTAAGGAATTACGTTGTCGATCATCTCAGGCCAATCCTTGAAGGTCTTTCCTGCTCCAGAAATTGCCTGATATGTAGTTGCAACAACAAGTGTTGGCTCAAACTCGCGCAGTGCGTGAAGTGCCGGTGTATAGCTCTGGATTGAGCAGTTTGGCTTTACTGCGATAAATCCTCTCTTGGTGCCAAGACGCTTTCTCTGATAAGGAATGATTTCTGCATGCTCTGGATTTAACTCCGGAACCATCATCGGAACATCTGGTGTCCAGCGATGTGCGCTGTTATTAGATACAACCGGAACTTCTGCCTTTGCATAAGCTTCCTCAATTGCACGGATCTCATCCTTGACATGTCAACTGCACTAAATACAAAATCTACCTGTGCAGCAACTTCTTCTACCTGATTAACATTTAACACAACAAGCTTCTTTGCTGCCTCAGGCATCGGTGTCTTCATCTTCCAGCGTCCACCTACTGCCTCCTCATAGGTTTTTCCTGCAGATCTTGGACTTGCTGCTACTGCAACAAGCTCAAACCACGGATGGTTCTCCAAAAGTGTTACAAAACGCTGTCCTACCATTCCTGTCGCACCAAGTACGCCTACCTTTAATTTCTGCTCCATCTGTGCACCTCTCTCTGTTTTTGTTTTTCATAACTCTTTATATGTAAGGCTATTTGCCTACATATCGTATATTACTGCTGTGTATCTGTCGGCTCAGATTCAGTTTGCTCATCATCTTTTTCTGATGACTCCTCACTGTCAACACGAGCACCGCAATTAGTACAAAATACATCCTCCTCATCAACTGCAGCACCACACTCAGACAAACTTTCTGTGTCGGCTGGGGTTCTGGCTCCGGCTGCGGTCTTTCTATTTTTGTTCCGCAGTTAGGACAAAACAGCACATCCTTTGAAATGGTTGCGCCGCAGCTTGGACAAGTATTCTCGTTTTTAATATCCCTATCTGCTGCTCACACTTAGCAATCTTTTCCATAGCATCAGCAATGATCTGAAACTGATTTGCCATATCATTCTCCACATCATCCTTGTGAAGCTCATAGTATCTTTCTCCAATTGCCATGTATGTATTTTTCATCTGATTTTTTGCTTCATTTACCTGAGCATTCAAACGAGAAATGGCCTGCTGCTCTTCGAGCTTGCCCTTGATATCTTTCGTCATCTCCTGGGCTTTGTTTCCAAAATCCTTTGTTACCTTTGAAAATTGATCAAAAATAGACATCGTATCCTCCTTCAACACTTTAATTTAGTATCATAAAGTATAGCACTTGCTTTTTCTTTCGTCAATGACTCATTTTTCAAAATGGTATCATATCCTATATTGGGGTCGTGTTCACGGGTTTTCTTATACAAAATGCACTTTTTCCGTGAAGATATATGCCTTAAGCTTCATTAAAAGGAGGCAACTATGGAACCGATGCTTGATGTTAGCAATCTTTCCTTTGATTATCTTTCTGCATCATCTTGCTTACCTGTAATCGACAATATCTCGTTTCAGGCTTTTGAAGGCGATTTCATATCGATTGTCGGACCGTCCGGCTGCGGAAAATCAACGCTTCTTGATATTATCGCCGGTCTGATGCCGTCATCTGCCGGACAGGTTTTCTTTTTTAGGCGAGCCTGTCATAAAACCGAGAAAGGAAATTGGATATATGCTGCAGAGAGATCAGCTTTTTGAGTGGAGAAGCATTCTTCGCAACACACTTCTTGGTCCTGAAATACAGCATTCCTCCCATAAAGATAAAAGAAAAGCACGAAAAACTGCTTCTGAAATGCTTACTCGCTATGATCTTGGCGGCTTTTTGGGTGCAAAGCCTTCTGAATTATCCGGCGGCATGCGCCAGAGAGCTGCTCTTATTCGCACACTGATCATGGAGCCCACGCTTTTACTTCTGGATGAGCCATTTTCAGCACTTGATTACCAGACAAGACTCACTGTCTGCAATGACATTTGTGAGATTATCCGCAAGAACAAGAAAACTGCCATTTTAGTCACACACGATCTGGCAGAGGCTGTCAGTACAGGAAACAGAGTGCTTGTTTTAGGGAAGCGACCTTCAACAATTAAAATGGAGCTCGTATTTGATCCTGATTTTACTGCACTCTCACCACTCGCCCGCAGGAACCATCCATTATTCAATCCATATTTTCAAAAGCTTTGGGAGCATTTGCCCATGAAAAATGAAGAATTGATGCGTCTGCTTGCCAGACGACAAAAAAGAAACCGCAAGCTTTTAACTGCCGGACGGTTTCTGATTGGGATTTTGTTTTTTGCCATCTGGGAGCTTTGCGCCCGATTTGGCATTATAAATGATTTTATTTTCAGCAGTCCGTCACGCGTCATACGCACAATACAAAGCTTTGCAGCCAATAATACACTGTGGCTTCATGTTTCTGTTACACTAAAAGAAACAGCACTCAGCTTTTTTATGACTATGGTCATAAGCCTTTTTACCGCTCTTTTATTCTGGCGCTTTCGCTGGATCTACAAGCTGTTTGAGCCATATCTGATTCTGTTAAACAGCCTGCCAAAATCAGCACTTGCACCACTTTTAATTGTGTGGCTTGGCAATAAGCCGCGCACCATTATTGTTGTCGCAGTTTCTCTCGCCGTATTTGGCGCAATATTAACACTTTACCACGCATTTGAATCTGTTGACCCAGAAAAGATAAAGCTAATACAAACGCTAAACGGCACAAAAATGCACATCATCACAAAGGTTTTGCTTCCCAGCACCGTGCTAGTCTTTATCAACAACATGAAGGTCAACATTGGCCTTTGTCTTGTCGGTGTGATAATAGGTGAGTTTTTAGCAGCCCGCGCAGGTCTTGGCTACCTAATAATTTATGGCAGCCAGACCTTTAAAATGGACTATGTGGTTACATCTATAGTAATTTTATGTACGGCAGCTATTGTGCTGTATGCACTTCTTACATGGGCTGAATCTGCTTACAATCGCTATTATTTAAAGAATGCCTCAGCAAACTGATCCATTGCAAGCTGACTAGAACGAGCCATAAGCTCACGGCTAGAATGCATTGCCAGAATCGGCACGCCAAGATCTACTGTCATTGCCGGAATTGAAGTACTTAAGATACTTCCAAGTGTTCCGCCGCCAACAGCATCTCCATGATTAACAAACTTTGTATGAGCGATCTTCTCTGCACGGCAGATTCCCTCTACAATTGATACTGCATTAGTATCTGTTGCATATCTCTGGTTGTAGTTCATCTTGATAACAACACCGCCCTCCATTGGAATCGGATTGGTCGGATCGTTCTTCTCTGGATGATTCGGATGCATAGCATGAGCTACATCCAGTGATGCTGTCAGGCTGTGAAGCATTACATCGATGAATGCTGTGCGGCTCTTGTCTGTATCTGGTGTATTCAGATAAATCTTCTCTAAAATGGAAGACAAGATTACTGAGCCTGCACCCTGCTTTGAGCTTGAACCACACTCTTCGTTATCAAACAATACAACAAGATTACAAATATCAGGAAGTGCCTCTGTATCCATGATTGCATTTAAGCATGACTGGCAGGATGTCAAATTATCAAGTCTTGGCGCTGATAAAACTCATCATCAAAGCTGTAATTGATGGCTCCTCACCATTACATAAAAACAGTTCATAATCAAGAATGCTGTCTGCCTCAATGCCAAGCTCTGCAGCGATCTTTCCAAGAAGCCATCCCTGTGTATTTTCCTTTGCTCCTATTAAAGAGACAATCGGCTCAAGATCAGTCTGAACCTTTAACTCAACACCTTTATTTACTTCTCTGTTCATATGAATTGCCAGGTTCGGGATTACGGCAACTGGCTTTTTAGAATTGTACAGTATGGTCTTCGGATTAAACGGATCATCTGTTGCTACACATACACGTCCTGCAATTGTCAGCGGACGATCCAGCCATGTATTTAAGATTGGACCACCATAGCGCTCTACATTTAAAGTGATGCAGTCAGATTTCTTTCTTTCCGGATTTGGCTTAATCATAAAGCACGGATTGTCGATGTGGGATGTGATAATACGAAATCCCTTAAAGCCAGACTGCGGCACACGAAATGCAGCAAGTGAACGATCATAAATTGATACATAATATGCCTTTCCAGGCTCAAGCGCTACAGACTCTGCAAGTGAAATGCGCTCAAAACCTGCCTTTTCAAGCTGACTGATGGCCTCCTTCATTGTATGATACGGTGACTGGGAGTGGCGGATCAGCTCAACCAGACGATTTGTGGATTCCTGTAATTCCATAACTTTTCCTTTCTGACAGGGCTTATAAATAGCCCTGTTCTGCAACTGCAATTAATGTCGCGATGCTTCTCGTATCATACCATAAAAAAGGGAGGTTGTCACCCTCCCTTTTTCTTTGCGGCTAGTTTAAAAAAGCCCTTCGGTGTAATGGTTTCTGTTTTATTTATATCATTTTGACTTCTATATCCATTTTAATTGAACATATATAGCTCAGCAAAGATTCTACTCCAATCAAAATGATATACATTATAAACATATATTCTCCCGACAAATGCGGATAACCTGAAACGGTATTTATGTTTTCAAGACTGCTCCAATTTATCGGAGAAACATAAAACAAACCATATTTTTTAAAATTTGTAAAATATACAGCTACTGGATCCAACATAATAAAAAAGACTGCTGCTGAAATTCCTATTGTTTTTTGCCAATTTTTAAATTTAGCAGGTACATCAGCTTACCAATGAAAACTATACTTAACCATCCAGTAATAAAAGTGTACATAAATGCGGCTAAAGGATAATAATTTTGTATTACTCGTACTGGCATTACTAGTCCCCACGTATAAACTGGAATTAAGCTTCTTTGATTTACAACAAAATCTCCTGCAATTTCTCCCCAAAGTCGATTTGTTGAAACTGTTGGAAGAACTGCTATCAGCGAAATAAGCGAAATAAACAACATATAGAGCAATGCTGCCAGCCACACGTACATGTTTTCACCCAAATACCAGCCTTTCCGCTTGCATCGTAAAATCATATATGGTTTTTGATATTCAAAAAAGGAGCATTACAAAATAGCATAACACATCCTAAGTAGATTAATACTTTTAATAATCCATTACTATTTTCTGCCTCCGCAAAAACAATTGGAAGAACAAACGGCGTAATTGTTTTTCCTGTTGCCTGCCCATACTCAGATAATCCATGAAGATATCGAAAAATCAATATTGTTTCTATTGCCGCAATCATCCATATTCTATAATTTTTACGCCACTGTATAAAATTGCTTTCGCAAACATACCAACCTTTCTTCAAATTACCCATTTTCATACCTTCCTTTTAGTTTTTTCCATAATACAATTCCCGAAATCGCATTTAACACAAGTAATAAGCTAACAGAATATAAATAATTCCAAAATGAACTATCCGTCATTCTGAGCATTTGCTGCACTCGTGAGATTCCAAATATCCAACTCTTTCGGCAAAAAATCAGTAATTGATAATAATCCATAATAAACCAAAAAGGAAATTGCATGTGCTGCAAAGCGATCTGGCATATAAAATACAATCCATAAACCAAAAGAAGTAAAAAATGATGCAGATAATCCAAAAATTAATCCCATCGCTGCCAAATAAAGAATAGGACCTAGTGTTTGATAAATATCGTAGTATTCAACTATATCTTGCTGTGGATTATTACCTACTAACGGCATTAGCGGTCTTACGAAAGCCACAAAAAGCAAAAATTCCACCAATCGTTGCTGTTGTTACAAGAAACATATTCGCAGCAATCTTTGAGATCACATATCGCTCTATCCTCCTACTCGAAGTTTTTGAAACAGGAAAAAACCACTGGAGATATCTTCATAAACACTTCCTGCACACAGTAATGATAATACCGCAATCATGACTGCTTTAAAACGATCAAAATACAGCACATATAAAACATGCTGAATACTACTAAATACGACGTTAGCATTTTCTCTAAATTCTATCGCCTGCGACAGATTTTCTGTCCACCCAAGTGCAAATAGTATTGCTACCATCATCATCACATATATTATTTTCCCATGCAGTATACCACGTTTTAGTTCCGCTTTTAATTCCTTCATATGTGTCTCCTATTAATACATGATTGATCCATCAACTGCATTAATCAAAAAATATCCATTTTCCTGATGTTTCCCATCTTCTGTATCACTATATGTGTCATACTCATTCAAATCTTTGTATAGCCATACGGATTCAGAATTTTTTCTTTTTTGAAAACCAAAGCGCCAATATGGTGAACATTGAATTCCTTCAGATGACAGTTGATCTACTACATACACCAATGAAATATCCGTAATCTGTATACTCTTTCCATCAATATTTGTCGCATTTATTTCCTTATCCAAATAATCTGCTGCCTGTGTCCTGTCAATCAAATTTTTCTTTTGTTCGCTGCAAATACGATAACGTGGAGGAATTTTCATATATAATAATCCCTTCACTGGATGATAAACCATCCACGCAATATCTGAATTTCCATTGTTTTCTAATATTCTTCCATTTATTAGGGGATTTTTCATTATAACTAAATATGCCTCGTCCTCTTGTGTCCACGGCTTCCCACCTGTAAATACACCTGACCAAGTACCATCATATTCATCTTCTTTATTTTCATAACCAGGACCAGATACACTATCTCCTGCATTTTTATTAATTTTCTTAATACTCTGCAAATCCATTACATATGTTCTAACGTATGTATAGGAATATCCTATTTTTTCTGCAATCTCTCTGCAATTTTTTTCTGCATCTTCAGGCTTCATTTCACTATCAATTTTATCCTGTGGAAATGATTCCCTCAACAAAATTTCCTGCCACCGAAGTGTATTGGTTGCCATCTCTGCGATTGCAGAATAGCTTCCTGATACTCCTTTTACTTCATATTCTAGCCCAAGCATATCATACTGGCGCACTCTTCTGTCCCCATCCGTCAAATAATACATGCCATATTGATTTTGACTTTGCTCAACTTCATCTAATGATTTTTCAAATATAGCATTACAAATATCAGACAATTCATATGGTTCTATTTCTAGTGCTAATATATTCACGTTGTTTTCCTGCTTATCCTGAGATTGTTTGCTTTCTTTCATACTACTTTCTTCAACACTGCTTTCGCTTGTTGTGTTGTTCGCAGATGGCGTTGTTTTTATTGCTTCGGAAGATTTGGCTTGCGTTGCTTCTCCTGTTTCTTCTAATAGCTGTTGTGCTACTGATATTCCATTTGGCATAAACTGCTGACGATCCTGACTTGTCATACGAACTGATTTGCAACCAGTCAAATTATTCCTGTTAATATTACTGAACATATTTTATATTTGTTTCTCATACTCAAGTTCCTTTCTGCCGTGCTGAGATAAAAAACATATTTTATTCAGCACGGCAAATTTCACTTACCACTTCACATACTTATCTCTTCCCTCTTGATCTCATGTCCGACCATTTTCCCCTTATCAAAGCGAAAGATTTCATCGCAAAGCGTCCCTATATCTTCCTTACTGTGGCTTGCCAGAACAATCAGTTTTCCGTCTTCTTTTTGTTTCAAGAAAAGCTTCCACATTTCCTGTACGCCGTCATTATCCAGACCGCTTAAAGGTTCATCTAACAGCAAAATATCTGGATTTTCCATCAATGCCTGCGCCAGTCCCAGGCGTTGGCGCATACCTAGCGAATATTTTCCTACCGCCTTTTTGCTTTCTGGATCAAGACCAACAAGACGTATCGCGTCTTTTATCTGCTCATCTTTGATTTTTCCCTGAATCATAGCAAGAAGCTTCAGATTTGTGAAGCCAGAATATTCTGGCAGAAAACCTGGATTTTCGATGATAGCACCAATATTTTCCTGCATGTCGTCATTTTCTCCGACTGCTTTTCCGTTTATCAAAATTGTTCCCTGCGTTGCCTTTACAAACCCAAGGATATGCTTCATAAGCATAGTCTTTCCGGAACCATTTCTACCTACAAGTCCGTAGATTTTTCCAGACTCTAGCTTCATATTAATATTACTTAATACTTCTGCCTCTCCATAACGTTTTGTCAGATTTTTTATTTCAATTGTACTCATATGCTTATCTCACTCCAGTGAAATACGTGTGTAATTCTCACACGTTTTTTCTTCGCCTGCTTTGTTAGTATATGATACCTTCAGAACATATCCCTCTTTCTCATTATTATGATTCTGAATATATACTGGATATGCTTTCGTCTCATTTCCAAGACTCTCTGCATCGATATATTCAATATCATCCTCACCATTAGCTTCGGTCCACACTGCAATTCTTACATTGCTAATTCCTTCTTCGTTTGCAGAGCCATGGAATTTCACCCAAAAATTATCTTCTGTAATCGGGTCCACTGTAAACCAGGCAACATCACCATCACCTTCCGGCACATCACCTGTGATCCACTCAAATGAAAAGCTGACTTCCTGCTCCTCGCTTGATGGCGTCACGTTGCCGGCTTCCGAACTGCTGGCTGGCGCTTGGCTCTGAGCTGTTGACTCTGGTGCCGCCGACTCAGTTACTGCCTGATTTTGTTGTTCTGTTGTTGATGCCTGCACAGTTGTATTAGGTGTCACACTTGACGGCTGTGTATTTGCAGATGACTCCGCTGTTTTACTCGTCTGTGCTGCTGTGGATGTCGTTTGATTCTTATTTACAGTGCCCTGCAATTCACATCCCGTCATCATCATCATTGTTCCTGCCATTGCGGTAATCGCCGCTTTCTTCCATAATAATTTTCTCATTTATTTTGCTCCTTCCTAATTTATCCTGTTCTTTTAATACGAATCAGCTACCTGCGGCGGCAGAGGAATTACAAAGCTATCTGCTGTTGTACTTTCTGTCGGCGACTCTGACTCTTTTTCTGTCATCTCTGCTGTTTCCTGTTCAGATTCACTTTCTTTTTCAGACTCTGGTTCAAACTCTGATTCAAAAGCTTGTGACTCTTTCGACTCTTTTGTAAGCACTCCTGCTTCCCCTGATGATACCCAAACTGGTTCTGCTGCCCATGTCTTTTCATCTGATGACGACAGTTTTTGAGGAAGCTGTCTTTTAGATCTGTCAAACTGAATTGAGACCATGCAACCTGATGTTGAGGCAAGTGCCGCTGTCATCCCTGCCGCTGCCAACAGCTTTTTCCATACTTTTTTCATGCGTGTTTTCCTTTCCGCTCTCCCCGTTAACTGCACTTTTTTAATGTCTTTGAAATTTCAAAAGCAGCCAATTCAATAACTATTGTTTGACTATTTTTTACTTTTTCTTATGTTATCCCTATTTTATCAGCATTAGCCCTAAAATGCAATTACATTTCCTTTACATTTCTGATACATTTCTATGTATGTTTTGTTACAAAAACTTTGTTATTTAAATTATTCTGTAACATTTAATGTAACATTTTGACTTTATGTCAGAGACAGCCAGACGCATTACTTACTTAAATTTATAAATCCATTTCTTGAGTTTTTTCTTTAATCACCATCATCAATATGGCGCAAATACTCAAACTCACCGCATAGACATACACCGAAGTCAGCATGCCTTCTCCTGAATATTTCTTCAAATTTTCAATACTGCTCCAATTTACTGGTGAAAACAGCATCATCCAACTTGTCTGTTCATGATAAAAATAAATAACGACTGGATCAGCCAGGACAAGACAACTCGCTGCCAACTATTCCCGGCCAGTTTTTTTCCCGTTATCACATTAAATGCCGTACACTAGATAACCCTAACAGCATCACCGTAAGACTACTTACCACATACGAATAAAATGCAGCATTCCATACATTTGTACTAGAAATGACATTTTTCGGATATACCTTAGAATACAAAACATAATTCATCAGTTTATTCGAGGATATTTCCCATATGCTTCCCCAGCCATTCCACTCCAGACAAGGAAGCACCACGAAAAAACTACATACCGCAATGAATGCCATATAAATAAAGGATGCGATTGCAATGTATAGACATTCTCCCTTCCACCATCCTCTTCGCCCTGCTCTGTGAATTAAAAACCATTTATTATCCTTTAAAAATGGAGCGTCACAGAACAGTAAAATTCCACCAAAGAAAATCAGCACTTTTAGCAATCCATTACTGTTCATTGCATCAGCTAACAGCACCGGTAGTAAAAGTGCTGTCGAAGTCTTTCCATTTGGCAACGCATAAAGTGGTACTCCAATCAAATAACGAATAATTAAGACCATTATCACTGTACCCACTGACCAGATTCTGTAGTCCTTTTTCCAACTTAACAGATTGAGGGTCGCAATAATTGTTGCACTCTTAAATCCATCCTTCATGTTTCCTCCTCTTCATTGCCCAAAAACACAAGCACCATGAACCATGCAAAATAAAAGCATTATTCCAATCGCATACAAATAATTCACTGCAAAGCCGTTTACGTTTAACACCTGTACGCCTGAACTTAAGTACCACACATTCACGGAAAATGGAAAGCTTCCGGTAAATGCATAAATCACATAGAATGCAACAAAAGAGGCGGCAATTCCTACATACCGATTTGGAAATATAGATACAGCAAGAATTCCAAATGATGTCACTGAGACTGCAAAGCAATACAACGGAAAGTCTGACTAATA
>ENA-OQAZ01000954-OQAZ01000954.1-human-gut-metagenome-genome-assembly--contig:-NODE-954-length-15130-cov-6.614544_pt1 | contig 15130 bp, 26 predicted proteins | sample MGYA00242737_ERZ504531 | MGnify/ENA primary metagenome ERZ504531 (study PRJEB26092, sample SAMD00036244) | human gut metagenome | host: Homo sapiens | study: EMG produced TPA metagenomics assembly of... | reverse complement strand
GCAGACCACAGGCACAAAGGCGGGCGGGTTTGCCAGCCCGCTGATCTTCTGCATCTCGGGCAGATGCTTAGTGGGCAAGGCTCAGACCGTAGCTCTTGGTGCATCCAGCTTGCTGTGGGCCGGACGGTCGGGGCTTTCGTAATCGGCGATCATCTTTTTGCCGCCGCCGGAATAGCCGGAAATACCGGTGCAGCTGTAAAAATCACCCGCTCCGGCAAGGCCCAGCTCCACCAGAGGCCGCATGATGCTGATAAACCCGCTGGCATAGCAGCCGGGCACCGCCACGCGGCAGGCATTTTTGATTTTTTCCTTCTGGCCCCTGAGTTCAGGGAAGCCGTAGACCCAGTTGGGATCCGTGCGGAAAGCCGTAGAAGTATCCAGCACCTTGACATCCGGACGGAGCAGGGGCATGACCTCTCTGGAGGCGGCATCCGGCAGACAGAGGAAGGCGAGGTCAGCCGAATTGATGACCTTTGCCCGCTCGTTCACGTCCTTGCGGCTCTCCTCGGAGATGGAGAGCAGTTCAATTTCGGGCCGGGCAGCCAGACGGTCGGCAATGCGCAGACCCGTGGTGCCTGCGGAGCCGTCGATAAAGACCTTTACGCTCATGCGTTGTTCGCCTCCCATGCGGCCAGCTGGTCCATGGCCAGCCGGATCTGGTTGTTGACGCTTGCCTCGCTGGGGCCGCCGTAGCTGGTGCGGCCCTCACAGCACTTGATGAGGTCGATGGCATCATAGATATCGTTCTCGAACAGGGCGCTGTAGCCTTGAACTCGTCAAGAGTCAGTTCCTCCAGGGTCTTATCCTTTGCGATGCAGTCGGAGACCATGCAGCCGGTCAGCTTGTAGGCATCCCGGAAGGGCATCCCCTTCTTGGTCAGGTAGTCGGCGCAGTCGGTGGCGTTGATAAAGCCCTTGGCGGCAGCGCGGCGCATATTGGCAGGCAGGGTCTTCATGGTGTCCAGCATAGGGGTGACGGTCTTGAGGCACAGCTCCAGCGTATCCACTGCATCGAAGATGGCTTCCTTGTCCTCCTGCATATCCTTGTTGTAAGCCAGAGGAATGCCCTTCATCATCACCAGCAGGGTGTTCAGGTCGCCGTAGACGCGGCCGGTCTTGCCGCGGATCAGCTCGGTGACATCGGGATTCTTCTTCTGGGGCATAATGGAGGAGCCGGTGGTAAAGGCATCGTCCAGCTCGATGAACTTGAATTCCCAGCTGCACCAGAGGATGATCTCCTCCGAAAGGCGGGACAGATGCATCATGCAGATGGAGATGGCATTGGCCAGCTCAATGCAGAAGTCACGGTCAGAAACGCCGTCCAGGCTGTTGGCACAGGGTGCGGCAAAGCCCAGCTTTTCGGCGGTGAACTGACGATCCAGCGGGTAGGTGGTACCGGCCAGAGCGCCGGAACCAGCGGGCACTGGGCATCCATGCGGGCGGTGGCATCCTCAAAGCGCTGCAAGTCGCGCAGGAGCATGGAGCGTAGGCCATCAGCGCATGACCAAAGGTGATGGGCTGGGCGCGCTGCAGGTGGGTGTAGCCGGGCATGACAGCGGTGGTATTCTCCGCAGCCTTCCTGCAGATGGCCTTGATGAGCTCCACGATGTAAGCCTGCAGAGTGTGGCTGTAGTCCCGCAGGGTCAGGCGGATATCCAGCGCCACCTGATCGTTGCGGCTGCGGCCGGTGTGCAGGCGCTTGCCTGCATCGCCGATGCGGGCGGTCAGGGTCTGCTCCACAAAGGTATGCACATCCTCGGCATTGGGGTCGATCTCCAGCGCACCGCTTGCCAGATCGTCGGCAATGGAGGCCAGCCCGCTGAGGATATCCTCGCAGTCCTTTTCGGAGATGATGCCCTGCTTGGCCAGCATGGCGGCGTGGACCCCGCTGCCGCGCATATCCTGCGCGATCATCCGCTGGTCAAAGCGGATGGAGGAGTTGAAATCATTGACGCGCGAATCGACCGCCTTGGAGAAACGGCCCTTCCAGAGTTGTTCTGCCATAATATTCTTCCTTTTCTGATAGGCGGCTCGCCCTCTCCGTCATTGCTTGCGCAATGCCACCTCTCCCAAAGGGAGAGGCTCTGGCGTAACCGAGAACTTCACGGCTTGACCGGAAACTTTGCCGCTATGCCAAGGGCTCTCCCTTTGGGAGAGCTGTCACCGTAGGTGACTGAGAGGGCGAGGATGTTTATCTTGTAAATAAAAACAGCTAAAAACGGCAAAGCCGCCGCAGGGGAAAACGCTCCTGCGGCGGTGCCGCCGACAACTATGCCGGTTTTGGAACTCCGTTGTGAAAGTGTAGAAAACACACCGGAGAGAAAATTGGCTTTGTGTGATCCCGGTGGATCAGCCGCTTAGTCCTCGATCTTCGGCCAGCTCTTGGACAGCTTTGCGCGCTCCTTGATGGACAGGCCGAACAGGTTGATGAAGCCTGCTGCATCTGCCTGGTTGTAATCCTCGTCCTCACCAAAGGAAGCGGTCTGCTCATCGTACAGGGTGAACGGAGAGGTGACACCGGCGTTGATCATGTTGCCCTTGTACAGTTTCAGCTTCACATCGCCGGTCACGGTCTTTGCCAGACTGTTGGCAAAAGCATCCAGAGCCTCACGCAGCGGGGTGAACCACTGGCCGTTGTAGACGATGTCGGCGTACTTCTGAGCCAGCTGCTCCTTGAGGTGTGCGCTCTCCTTGTCCAGGGTGATGGTCTCCAGAACATTGATGGCCTTGTACAGGATGGCACCGCCGGGGGTCTCGTACACGCCGCGGCTCTTCATGCCCACCAGACGGTTCTCCACGATATCCAGCAGGCCGATGCCGTTCTCGCCGCCCAGCTTGTTCAGGTACTCCACCAGCTCCACAGCGCCCATCTCCTTGCCGTCAACGGCAGTGGGGATGCCCTTTTCAAAGTGGATGGTCACATAGGTCGGGGTGTCGGGAGCCTGCTCAGGGCTGACACCCAGCTCCAGGAACCGGGGTGGTTGTACTGGGGCTCGTTGGCGGGGCTCTCCAGATCCAGACCCTCGTGCTCAGATGCCACAGGTTCTTGTCCTTGGAGTAGTTGGTCTCGCGGTTGATCTTCAGGGGGATGTGGTGAGCCTCGGCGTAGTCGATCTCCTCGTCACGGCTCTTGATGTCCCACTCACGCCAGGGAGCAATGATGGCCATATCGGGGCACAGGGCCTTGAGGGTCAGCTCAAAACGCACCTGATCGTTGCCCTTGCCGGTGCAGCCGTGGCAGATGGCATCTGCGCCTTCCTTGATGGCGATATCGGCCAGAGCCTTTGCAATGCAGGGGCGTGCAAAGCTGGTGCCCAGCAGGTAGTCCTCGTACTTTGCACCGAACTTCAGGGTGGGGAAGATGTAGTTCTCCACAAAGTCCTTCTTCAGATCCAGAACGTACAGCTTGGAAGCGCCGGTAGCCTTGGCCTTTTCCTCCAGGCCGTCCAGCTCGGTGCCCTGGCCCACGTCACCGGAAACGGCAACGACTTCGCAGTTGTTGTAGTTTTCCTTCAGCCAGGGAATGATGATGGAGGTATCCAGACCACCGGAGTAGGCCAGAACGACTTTTTTGATGTTTTCCTTTTTCATAATAAACGCGCTCCTTTTAATAAAAATACACTTTTGTATCCTGATGCGCACTTTCCCTTCGCATCCTCTGTCTTTGATTCACGGTTGATGTTTTTATTATACACAGCGCGGCTTTTCCGTCAATGCCGAAAACTGCCAAACATGCCGCGCATTTGCGGCAGGATTTGTTACACTTTGTATGTTTATGCAGTATTATTTGTTTATATTCAGATTTTATGCAGTCAAAATGTATATATGAAATGCAAAAAAGCGCCCCGAAGGACGCTTTCTTTATGCCTGGTATCTTCCCAGGATCTCCTCCACCTGTTCCTGTGTCAGCGGGTGGGTTGGCTCCGGCTTTTCATTGCCCCTGCGCAGGGGCAGCCACCAGGTGGACAGGCCCAGCCAGCCGAACTTATAGGCGGTGTGGGGCTCACGGCCCACGCAGGTGAAGCCCAGGCGGGCATGGATACGCTCACTGGCGGGGTTGGGGTCTGCCACAAGGGCGTAGACATTCCAGTAACCCATCCCGTCCAGAATATCCAGCAGGGCACGGTAGAGGGTATCCCCCACACCAAAGCCCCGGGCATCGGGGGCACAGTAGATGGTGCTCTCTACAGCCCAGTCGTAGGCCTCCCGGGGGTGATAGCGGTGGGCGCAGGCATAGCCCAGCAGCTTACCGTCCCCATCCCGGGCCAGCAGCAGAGGGATCAGCGCACGGGTGCTGTCCACCCAGTCCTCATACTCCGGCAGGGAAGAGGCGTTACCTGAAAGGTTGCCGTGTGGTGCAGGACATACCAGTTGTAGATGTCCAGGATCTCCGCCGCATCGGCCCGGGTGGCCAGCGAGAGCCGGGGCAGGTTCTTCTCAGCCCATTCGGCGCACAGGGCTTCCTTCTGCGCCTTGGTCAGCTTTTTCAGGGCTGCTTCCCGGCGCAGGGCGGCAGATTTGTCCGTGCACCGTTCCAGATACGCGAACCGCTGTGCCCCCAGCGCACGGGTGCACTTGGCCCCCTTCCCGCTCTTGTGGGCGTGCAGGCGGCTGGCCGGGTCATTTGTCCAGCCCGTGTAGAGCTGGCCGCCTGCGCAGCGCACCATATAGACATAGGCCCGCTCCGTCTTCTCCGCTTCCCCGCTCATATCACAGTCTCCCGTTGTTTTTCAGCACCTGACGGCAGGCGGCCAGCGCCGTCTCCTTATCCTTTGCGGTGATGAGGAACCGGCTGGCGTGGCAGAAACTGATGCCCTCGATGCCGCTCTTCTGCTCAATGACCTCCTGCGGCTGGCCCGCCCAGCTCTGGGGGAAAGGCAGCTTCGGCTTTTTGGTCTTGTGGTCGGTCACGCACTGGGCACTCCACCCGCCGCGCTGGCTGGGATAGATGACGAAGAGGGCATCGGTCTTGTACAGGCCATTCTTCCAGGCAGGTAGCAGGGCAGGATCACGATGCCGTCCCGGGAATTCTTATAGGCCTGCTGCACTTTCTCGTCGGCACGGTTCACGGCGTTCGCGCTCTCGATCTGGTTTTCCAGGATCTGCTTTGCCACAGCCACCGCCTTGAAGAAGCAGGTGTCCTGATCCTCCTTGGAATCCCACACCGGTTGAAGAAGCCGATGGCATCGCACAGGCTGTTCTGCTCGCCGGTGTTGTCGTTCAGGTCAAGAGGCTGGATAAAGTTTTCATCGATGAGCCGGGCCTGACGCTCCCCCACCAGCCCCGGGCCCAGCACCCGCACAGCAGGCCGAAAGCCGCATAGGGGATGCCGTTGGCGCGGTACTCGCGGGGCTCCTGATGGTGATCGAACATGCCAAAGCCGATATCATACACGATGCCGTCGAAATCGTCCGGCACCACAAAGCCGCGGGTGATCCTGATGTCCGGCCGGATGATCTGCAGCAGCGCCGTTGCAAACACGTCGTCCGCATGGAACTTGCCGGCATGGGTGAAGCCATTTGCAGGAATTTTCATAACAGCAATACCTCGTTCTCTTTCTTTGGGAACAGTATATCACATTCTGAAGCAGGGGACAAATTTTTGTGCACAACAAAGACCCGCCGGGCAGCATACGCCACACAGCGGGTCTGAAAGGAGGAAGTGCCGTTTCAGGGCACCTTATGAGAAGCGTGTGTTACAGGACGATGGGTTTCTCCGGGTCGAGCTCCAGGCTTTCACCGTTGGATTCGATCACGCGGCGGTACCACTCGTAGCTCTTTTTCTTGTAACGTTCCAGCGTACCGGAGCCGTCGCTGTTCAGGTCCACATAGATCATACCGTAGCGCTTTTTGATCTCCGCCGTGGAGCAGGAGATCAGGTCAATGCAGCCCCAGCTGGTATAGCCCATCACGTCCACGCCGTCGTGTAGCGCTTCGCTGACCTGCACCAGGTGGTCGTTCATGTAGCGGATGCGGTAATCATCCTCCACCGTAAAGCTGCCGTGGCCGTCCGGCACCAGGGTGTCGTTGGCACCCAGGCCGTTTTCGGCAATGAACAGGGGCTTGTGGTAGCGGCTGTACAGCCGGTTCAGGGTGTAGCGCAGGCCCTTGGGTCGATCTGCCAGCCCCACTCGCTGACCTTGGAATACGGATTGCGCTTGAGGGTGGGGACCATGTTACTGCCGGTGGGCTCGCCCAGCGAGTGGTCGGCGGCGGCGCAGTTGCTGGAATAGTAGCTGAACGAAACAAAGTCCACAGTGTGGTCAGGGCTTCGCGGTCCTCATCGCTGATCTCCAGTTGCACGCCCTTTTCCTCAAACACGCGCTTGGCGTAGTAGGGATAGGCACCCAGGCCTGCACGTCCGAGAACAAGTACACCTCGTTGTCCAGCTCCATCACCTCGATGATGTCATCGGGGTTCGGGGTGAGCGGGTAGATGGTAACGGCCAGGATCATGCTGCCCACCTTGTACTCCGGGTCGATGCTATGGGCCAGCTGCACAGCCTTGGCGCTGGCCACCAACTCGTAGTGGATGGCCTGATACAGCTGCTGGTTGCTCAGCTGGGCCTTGGGGGTCAGGATGGCACCGCTGACAAAGGCTGGTGCAAAATGGAGTTGATCTCGTTGAACGTGATCCAGTACTTCACCTTGCCCTTGTACCGCTCAAACAGGACCTGGCAGTATTTCAGGTACAGGTCGATCATGATGCGGTTGCTCCAGCCGTTGTACTTGCGGGCCAGGGCCAGGGGCGTTTCGTAGTGGGAAATGGTGATGAGCGGCTCGATGCCGTACTTGTGGCACTCGTCAATGACATCATCGTAGAACTTCAGGCCCGCCTCGTTGGGCTGTGCTTCCTCACCGGTGGGGAAAATGCGGCTCCACGCAATGGAAAAGCGGTAGACCTTGAACCCCATGCCCGCAAAGAGCTTGATGTCCTCTTTGTAGCGGTGGTAGTAATCAATGCCTCTCAGCTTGAGGTTGTCGGGGGTCGGCTCCTCGGTGATGACCTTGAAGCCCTTGGGCAGCACATCCTGGATGGACAGGCCCTTGCCATCTTCCAGATAGGCACCCTCGCACTGATTTGCGGCCGTTGCGCCGCCCCAGAGGAAATTTCTCGGGAAATACATACAGGTTCCTCCCTAATGTTGCAGCGTCCGGGGATCAGTTCTTTTTCTCGTCACGGAACAGGACGAACGAGACGATAAAGGCCACCACAAAGGCAATGGCTGCACCGGCGCAGGCATAGTAGAAGTTGGACATGGGGGTATCCAGTCCAATGTAGCTGGGCAGGGTCAGCAGACCGGGAGAGCCGCCGGAGTAGTTCTTGGTGTTCATCAGGCCCATAAAGAAGCCGCCCACGCCGCCGCCAGCCATGGCTGCGATCATGTTGGTGCGGATCTTCATGGTAACGCCGAACAGGACCGGCTCGGTGATGCCGCAGACGGCAGTGATACCGGTGGCGGAGGTCAGCTGCTTGAGTTCGGGGTCCTTGGTCTTGATGGAACGGCCAGAGCAGCAGCGCCCTGTGCCACGTTGGAGCCAGCTGGCCCGGATAGATGATGGTGTCAAAGCCGATGGTCATACGGTTGTTGATGCCAATGGGGGTCAGGGCGTGGTGGGTACCTGTCATGACCAGGAACGGCAGGAACACGCCGACGATGGTGGCACCAGCAGGGTGCCAGGGTGCTCAGGCCATTGATCACAGCGGCCAGGGCGTTGGAGACCACATAGCCCACCGGGCCCAGCACACACAGGGTGGCAATGCCGCAGATGAACATGGTCAGCAGCGGAGCGGTAAAGAAGCGGATGGCTTTGGGGGAGATGCGGGTAGCCCAGGGCTCCACCTTGGACATCAGCAGCACGCCCAGGATGATGGGGATCACGGACGAAGAATAGGAGGCGTTATAGATGGGCAGCATGAAGATGGTGATGGCCTCGCCGCTTTCCTTGGAGGCAGCCACCAGGTTCACAAAGCTGGGGTGGATCAGGATGCCACCCAGCATCATGGCCAGGTAGGGGTTGCAGCCCAGCTTTTTCGCCGCCGAGTTAGCCAGCAGGATGGGCAGGAAATAGAACGTGGCATCGCCCATGAAGTTGATGACCTGGTAGGTGCTGGACGTATTGCTGACCAGCTTGAACGCCACCAGGATGGCCAGCACGGCCTTGATCATGCCTGCTGCGGTCAGCGGGGGCAGGATGGGGGTAAAGATGCCGGTCAGGGTGTCGATGACACGGTCGTACACTTGCCCTTGGGGGCGGGGGCTGCGGCGGCAGGGGCGGTGCCCAGCATCCCGCTGAGCTTCTCGTACACCTGCGTGACCTCGGCACCAATAATCACCTGATACTGGCCGTTTGCCTGGGCAACGCCCACAACACCGGCCAGGCCCTTGATGGCATCGGTATCGGCTTTTGATTCATCTTTCAGGTTAAAGCGCAGACGGGTGGCACAATGGGTGGCGTTGCTCACATTCTCGGCACCGCCCACCAGGCTGAGGATCTGTTTTGCCAATGCGCCGTAATCTTCTTTTTTTTGCCATTTGCAATTCCTCCATGATGGTTTGATCCAGGGTGATCCGGAGCCTGCTGCGCAGAAGCTCTGCGTCAGCCACACCGGGCAGCCCGCGGATCGCGTTGAGGTCGATCACACTGCGGTCCTTTACGGTAACGGACAGACAGCCGCTGCGGAAATCACACAGGCCTATATTTTCTTTTCCGCCGGCCGGAGCAGCCAGCTGCTCCAGGAACTGTTCACGATCCATGGCAGAGGACCTCCCTCTCGGTCAATATCTTCTGAACCGCCCAACGCGCGCCATTGAGCGGATTCATGCAAAAAGGTGGGCAAGGTAGCGGGGCTGGTTCAGGCCTCATGCTTCTCCTGCAAACGGCTGATGTGCAACATAAGGTATACGGTTTCCTCATCGTTGCACTTCCAATTCCAAGTGGTTTGGAAATAGTCCGCGATGGCGCGGGCACACTGATACACCTGCGGGTACTCCCGCCGCATCTGGGCCAGCATCCCGCTGATCCGCTCCTCCACCTGCCTGCCGGAGGCAAGTCGCTGGATGAGGTAGCGCAGATGCATGGAAAACCGGGAATACGAAAAGCTCTCTTTGTTGAGCGTAATATCAAGCTGTTTCTCCACGATGCCGTCCACGTCCGAAAGGGCCTTGAGCGTCATCATCATGGAGTGCATATCGCCCGCTTCCGCCTCGGCGTTGATGAGGTGGAGGGCAATGTTCACCACCTCGCTGTCTGGCAGCTTCAGCCCGGCTTCCCGTGCCAGCAGCTCCCGTGCCTGTTTGGCCAGCTCTGTCTCCTTGGGGTACAGGTGGCGCACATCGTAGGCCAGCGGGGTCGAGATTTCGATGCCCTTTCGCAGCCGCTCCGCCGCAAAGTTCAGGTGGTCGGCCAGGGCAAAGGGCAGGTTTGGGTTCAGTGCACAGTCCAGCTCGATCTCAGCCCGCTCCGTGATCTCGGCGCAGGCCAGCACCAGCGGGCGGGCAGATCGGCCGCCATGCCAAAATATTTGGGGTTCACGTCGTAAAACGTTCGCTCGATGCGGGAAAGGTCCGTCAGCTCGTAAGGCATTTTGGGGAACCCGACCCCCCGACCCAGCACCACCAGCTCCTTGCCGTTTCCGTCCAGTGCCAGGGCGGCATTGTTGTTGATCTGTCGGATGATTTTCATACCGTTCTACTCCCTGCATCGAATTTTCGGACAAAAAGAAAAACCCCGAACGCAGCAACTTACACTACTCCCCTTGTTTTGGAAAGGGAATTCGATGCAAGTAGCGCCTCCGAGGAGTAACGTCTTGTTTTTACGAATTTATAATACCAAAGGTTCTTTGCTGTGTCTATTCGCACGATACCCAAAAAAACGTATTGTTTTTTGTGCACCGTGAAAAAAGTGCAGAAAAAAGCCGCCGGGCAGAGAAATGTCCGGCAGCCATTGGTTCAAGCTAAATTCTATGCACTTACTTTTTCCGGCTGCGCGTCTTGGTCACAGCCGTGGTGGGCTTCACGGCGGGGGAGAGATTCGGCTTTTCGGTGAGGGCGGTGGTGGTGGGCTCGCCCAGTGCCAGCACCTCGGCCAGCTCCTTCTGCACCTTGGCGTTGATGGGGTCATTCACGGCCAGAACATCGGAGTAGAACTGCTCCATCTCTTCGCGGGTGGAGAAGGTTGCAACGTACATCTGGTTGCCCATGGCACCGGACAGAGCCTCGGGGATGCGGTCCACCATCCGCATATTCTTCTGGTACTTCTGCATGATCTGCTCATGGCTGTACACAAAGTTTTTGCCATCGCGGCGGCCCGCAAAGGGGCAGTAGTAGTGCTCGCCCACCGGCATATCCGTGCCGCCGAAGGCGATCATATCTGCCCAGATCTTGTACACGTTGGTGGAGCGGGCAAAGTTGATCATATCCGGGGTAAAGCCGCCGCAGGGGCGCATATTGACCTCCAGTGCCACGAGCTGGCCCTTTTTGCCCATGCTGGCCTGATCCTCGGTCATGCGGAAGAACTCAAAGTGGACGAACCGGCTCTTCACGCCAAAGCTCTTGACGGCGGCACGACCGGCGGCGCGGGTATCCTCGGGCAGATCCTTGATGATATAGTAAATGGAGTTATCGTTGTCGTTGACGATGTCCATGATGGACACCGGGCTGACGTTGCCCGCCTCAAAGATGGGGTTGCCGCTGCCGTCGATGATGGCATCGTAGCTGTTGACCTCGGCGTGGACGAACTCCTCCATGATATAGCGAGATCGGGGTGATAGGCGCTCTTGTAGAGCAGGAAGCGCTTCAGCTCCTCATCGCTGGACAGCTTATGGGTATCGGAGGCACCCACACCGTTGTCCGGCTTGACCACCACCGGATAGCCCACCTCGTCGATGAACTTCCTGCAGCCCTCCAGGTCGTCCACCATGTGGTAACGTGCGGTGGCGATGCCGGCCTTCTGGTAATACTCCTTCATCTTGCTCTTGTACTTGATGCGGGGCATATCCTCAGTCCGGAAGCCGGACCTGATGTTGAAGTCCGTGCGCAGGGCCGCATCCCGCTCCAGCCAGTACTCGTTGTTGGATTCCAGCCAATCGATGCGGCCATACTTGAAGGCGAAGAACGCCACCGCACGGTAGACTTCGTCGTAGTTCTCCAGACTGCCGACCTTGTAGTATTCGTTCAGGCTGTCTTTCAGCTCTGGCATCAGCTCATCATAGGGCTGGTCACCGATGCCCAGCACGTTCATGCCGTCGTTTTTCAGTTCCCGCAGAACTGCCAGTAGTTGGTGGGAAAATTGGGGGAGATAAAGATAAAGTTCTGCATAGCTTGATGATTCCTCTTTTATCCTAGAATATAAGGCATATAATATACGGCCTGCTGATACCACCAATCCCAGTCGTGCTTGACATCATAGCCCCACAGGTCCACCCAGACAGGGATGCCTTTCTGCTCAAAGATCTGCTTGAGCTGCCGGGTGGTATCGGGCTGCTCCCAAGCGCCCTGACCGCAGCAGATGACCGCCTTCCTGCTGCGGTAGAGGTCCATATAGGGGTGATCGGTGGGGAAGTTGGCCATGTAATCCACAGGGGAGTTCTGGTAGACCACCTCGTCCATGTAATCGCCAAAGCCGTATTTTGCGGTGTAGATGCCGCTGAGGCCAGACAGCCATCGAAAAGATAGGGGAACCGCAGATAAAGGTTGACGGCATGGGTCGCGCCCAGCTGCAGCCAAAGGCGATCACGCCGGGGAGCTGTCCCAGCCGTTGCGCTCCTTGGCGATATACTGGATCTTGGGCACAACTTCCTCCACGATGTAGCGGATCCACTGCTCATAGCGGCGGATCCGCCAGTAGGGGTCGCCGTTGGTGTCGGACCAGGTCTCCTGATCGATGGTGTCGATGGAGATGACCATGATCTGCCCGGATTCGATCCACGGAGCCAGCGTACCGGCCATGTGGAAGTCCTCAAAGTCGAAGAAACGGCCATCCTGACAGGGGATAAAGAGCATGGGGCGGCCTGCGTGGCCGTAGACCTTGCACTCCATCTCCCGGCCCAGTGCGGGGCTGTAATCCTTGAAGTATTGTGTTTCCATGTAGTTTCCCTCCTCTATATAAAAACCTCTCCGGCGCTCCGCGCCTCTCCTACCAGGAGAGGTGGCATCCCGAAGGGATGACGGAGAGGTTCAGTCCAACTCGTACATCAAAGTATGGAACACGAACGGCAGCTGCTTTTCCCAGCTGGCTTCGCTGTGGGTGCCGCCGGGCACCAGGCGGCTGGTCAGGTGGATGCCCCGGACCATGATCTTGCTGCACATCTCGGCAAATTCCCTGCGCATTCCCTCGTGGCTGCCCATCTCCTGGGAACCGTAGTCCATGTAGAGCACCGTGCCGGGCTCCAGCTTTGCGCGGCCCACCAGACCGCTGAGCTTTTCAGGAGACACCCAGATCGACGGCGACAGGGCTGCCGCGCGGCTGAAGGTATCGTTATACTGCAGCAGGGCGTACAGGCTCATCAGGCCGCCCATGGAGCTGCCGCCGATGAACGTGTGCTCCCGGTCCGGCAGGGTGCGGAAATTGTGGTCAATGAAAGGCTTGAACCGGTGGATGAACCAGCTCATGGTCGCCTGCCCCTTGCCATCAAAGTGGCCATAGGTCGGGTCATCGAAGCGGTAGGGCGAATACTCCACAAGGCGCTCGTTGTTGGGGCCTGCATTGCACTCCACTGCTGCCACGATGAGCGGGGTATCGGTGTAGTCCAGATAATCCGCCACGCCCCAGCTCTTGCCGTAGGTGGCATCCGCATCAAAGAACACATTCTGGCCGTCGAACATATACAGCACCGGATACCGGCGCTCCGGGTCGGCTTCGTACATGGTGGGCAGGTAGACATACACCCGGCGCTGCTCCACACCGTTCACCGCAGGATAGCTGACGCTCCATTTTTTGACCATATTCCAGTTCCCTCTCGTTTCTGTTTTTCTGCACATAGTCTAGCACTGTGCAGGCGGAAAAGCAATCGGGAGACAAAACCATGATACGGCAAACGCCGCCCGGCGGTATTCCCACCCGGCGGCGTTTGCAAAAATTCTGAACAGAGAGAAGCGCGGGAAGGATCAATACTTCTTCTCAACCGGAACGATCCAGCCCTTGGTATCGGGGATCTTGCCCCACTGCATCCCGGTCATGGTGTCGTACAGCTTCTGGGTCACAGGGCCGATCTTGCCATCGCCAATGTAGGCGTGCTCACCCTTCCAGACCAGCTCCTTGACAGGGGAGACGACTGCGGCGGTACCAGTGCCGAAGACCTCTTCCAGCTTGCCCTCACGGGCGGCCTGCATGATGTCCGCAATGGCCAGCTTGCCCTCGATGACATCATAGCCCAATCCTTCAGCAGCTCGATGCAGCTGCGGCGGGTAACGCCGGGCAGAACGGTGCCGACGGTTGCAGCGGTGTAGACCTTGCCGTCGATCTTGAACATGATGTTCATGCTGCCGACTTCCTCAACGTACTTCTTCTCCACGCCGTCCAGCCACAGCACCTGTGCGTAGCCCTGCTCCTCGGCCAGCTCACCGGCTTGATGGAAGCAGCATAGTTGCCGCCGCACTTGGTGAAGCCGGTCAGGCCGGGAGCGGCACGGATGTATTCATCCTCAACATAGATGCGAACGGGGTTGATGCCCTCGGCGTAGTAAGCGCCGGAGGGAGCACAGATGATGCAGAAGATATAGTGCTTGGAAGCGTGCACGCCCAGACCCACATCATTTGCAAAAATGAAGGGACGGATGTACAGGGAAGCACCATCGGTATGGGGCACCCAGTCGCGCTCCACATCCACCAGAGCCTCAACAGCCTGCACAAAATCCTCTTCCGGGATCTTGGGGATGCACAGGCGGTCGGCAGAATCCTGGAAACGCTTTGCGTTGCACTCGGGGCGGAACAGCTGAATGGTGTCATCCGCGGTGCGGTAAGCCTTCATGCCCTCAAAGATCTCCTGCGCATAGTGGAACACCACCGTGGCCGGGTCCAGCGGGAAGGGTGCGTAGGGGACGATGCGGCATCGTGCCAGCCTCGCCCTCGGTATAATCCATCACAAACATGTGGTCGGTAAATTTCTTGCCGAAGCCCAGCTTGGTCTCGTCCTGGGGCTTCTCCTTGGGAGAAGTGGTACGAGTGATCTTGATATCCAACATGATATATTTCCCTCTTTTCTGATCTCACACAGCAGATTTTGCGCGGCACGCGCCCGCACCTGAAATGCCGAATGTTGTTTTCTATTATAGTAGCACGAGCCGGATTTGCAAGGAAACGCAAAATCTTTCATGTTTGGGGGCTGTAAGTTGTCGCAAATTGTGATAGAATAAAAAAACAAGCCTCTCAGTCAACGCCGATGGCGTTGACAGCTCCCCCAAAGGGGGAGCCCATTGCGGCTTTTAGATTTTGGTTTTGCGAAGACCTTTCTCAAGAGGCAATGACGGAGAGGGTTACAATAAAAGGAGTTCTACCATGATCAACGGCGTGATTTTTGATATGGACGGCCTGATGTTCGACACTGAGCGGATGTGGGCCACGTTCTGGGAACCTGCGCTGGCGGCGCTGGGGCTGGAGTACAAGGAAGGCCTTGCCGAGGCTGAACGCGGCACGGCAGGCGAAACTTCCCGTAACATCGTACGGCAGTTCTACGGAGAGGACTGTGATGCCAACGCCATCATCGACAGCCTGCACCGGGTGGCCGATGAGGAGTTCCGGAAACCGGTGCCCAAAAAGCCGGGGCTGGACGAGCTGCTGGTCTGGCTGGATGCCAACCACATCCCCATGGCAGTGGCCTCCTCCAGCCGGGTCCATGTCATCGAGGGCAACCTGAACAACTGGGGGATGACCCACTACTTCAAGGCGCTGGTATCCGGCCAGCAGGTCAAACACTCCAAGCCCGACCCGGAGATCTTCCTGCTGGCGGCGGCTTTGTCACCGTCATGGTGCCAGATCTGCTCCCCGCCGACGACGAGATGCGCGGCCTGTATACCATGGAATGCACCAGCCTGAACGAGGTGCTGGACAAACTGAAAACGGGAGAGCTGTAATTCAGGGAAAGCTCCGCAAAATCGCCCCGTGTTCCGGGGTTTTATTGTCTCCTATGTTAT
>ENA-OQAZ01000953-OQAZ01000953.1-human-gut-metagenome-genome-assembly--contig:-NODE-953-length-15141-cov-3.654722_pt1 | contig 15141 bp, 16 predicted proteins | sample MGYA00242737_ERZ504531 | MGnify/ENA primary metagenome ERZ504531 (study PRJEB26092, sample SAMD00036244) | human gut metagenome | host: Homo sapiens | study: EMG produced TPA metagenomics assembly of... | reverse complement strand
TTCCTTTTCCTAGTATTATACTAGGGTTTCCTTTTGTAGGATATCACTAGTCTTACGTTCTGTCAAGGATGTTTCTTGAATATGTTGTTTAAAAATAAGTTCATTTCTGGTTACTGTCCGCGTTGCACGTGGCAGCAATTCATTTTGACATGAGGGTATTATGTTTAGAAAAAAACATTCTTTGATTAAAGGAACACTGATTCTCACATCTGCCGGTCTTGTAAGCCGCGTTCTCGGATTCTTTTTCCGTATTTTCTTAAGCCATACCTTTGGAGAAGAACAGGTCGGACTTTATCAGTTAATTTTCCCTTTCTACGCACTCTGCCTGTCTTTGAGTACTTCCGGTCTTGAAACTGCCATTTCCAGAAGTGTCTCTCGCTTTCACTCCCTTGGCCGAACGCAGGACGGAAAGTTGATTTTCCAGACAGGTCTGATTCTTTCTGTTCTGATTTCACTGATTTGTACTTTTCTGGTACAGAAGAATTCCGTTTTTCTTTCAAATCGTTTTCTTGGAGATCCAAGATGTGCAACACTATTATATCTGATCGTTCTTGCACTTCCGGCGGCTTCTGTCCACAGTTGTATCTGTGGTTATCACTATGGTCTGCAAAGAACCTCTGTCCCGGCTATTTCACAGTTACTCGAACAATTTGTTCGAATTTCTTCTGTTTTTGTTTTATATTTTATTTTTATACACAGTGGAGTTCACCCTGAGATTCCATTGGCTGTATCAGGTATTATTTTCGGAGAACTTGCAGCAGCAGGCTACTCGCTTTTTTCACTGAAGAAGAAGGGTTTTGATGCTGATTCTCCATATATTCTTTCTATCTCAAAATCTTGTTCTGAATTGCTACGCCTCTCTGTTCCATTGACAGTTAATCGCACAGCAATTACATTCTTGCAGGGAATTGAAGCAGCTTCAATCCCTGTCTGCCTTGAGCTTGCATCTCACAGTGCTTCTGAAGCTCTCAGTATTTATGGGGTACTGACCGGAATGGCATTACCATGTATCCTTTTTCCCTGTGCACTCACTAACTCAGTTAGCCTGCTTTTAATTCCAGCGGTCGCACAAAAGCAAGCTGAAAGCTCTTCAAAAGAGACATTTCTCCTTATAAAAAAGGCTGCCGGAGGATGTTTCTCCCTTGGTCTTCTGTGTTCTGTCTTCTTTCTTCTTACTGGATCTTTCCTCGGAAATTTCTTATTTCACAGTACTTTAGCCGGCAATTTCATCGTAACACTTGCTGGATCTGTCCTTTCCTGTACACAAGTTCCGCTCTTCTCAGTGCAATCAATGGACTGGGACTTACAACCCTGACGCTGATGATCAATCTTCTTGGATTATCCATCCGCATTCTTAGTGTATATTTTGGAATCCCTCACTATGGAATCACAGGATACCTATGGGGGCTTTTCATCAGTCAATTAGCTGTCTGCCTTGTTGCATTACTTACACTTTCCCACGAAATCAAAAAAGAATATTTACAATCTTTTGAATCAGCCACGGATTAAGACAGGACTCTGAAAAAATCCCAATTAAAAACAAACCGCATACAAAGAACCGTTTTTTGTCTGTTCCACTGATTCTGTGGATAGTTCCAACAAAAGCGCAAAAGCACAAGAACTGCCGGAACATAAAAAAAGGAACTGTGGAAATAGTCCTGCCACACAAAGAATACTTCCCTTCATTCCTAATTCTGCTACTGCCTCTGACAATAAAATTCCTCCTGACATCCCCGTCCACAGAAGAAAAAACGCTGCCACAATTTTTCTGATCCGGATTCCCATCGCCAAAAACAGAATCAGGAAAAAGACTCCCCGTACCCGAATCAAATACCAAATGTACTGTTGAAAAGATATCGTCTCATTCTTTAATCTCATAAGATAAACTTCTGTAAAAGTTCCGATCAGACTTAGCTGTTCTCCCCATATATAATTGACAATCAAGATTCCTGTCAAAAAGCCTGTAAAAAACAGAGCTAGAAAGTAATGTCCTGTACGAAATGCCTTCACAAGTATTCCTCCCACCCTATAAAAATGTTCTGCGGATATATTTTTATCCTCAATCTTCCACACCATTATATGAGTGTCTGGTTTTTCTCATGCGGCAGCAATGCTACTTATTGCCGGCATTCAATCATTTTCCATACTTTACAGCATAAGCCATCAAAGAAGAAACTGTCTTCGCATCTTCAATCTCACCTGAAAAAATCTTTTCCTTCAATTCTTCTATTGTATAAGCGCCAAGTTCAATAAATTCATCTTCATCTAAATGCTGTTTTGACGGTATCAGATCATGTGCCACATAACTTCAATTCGTTCGTTACAAAATGCTACTGTTGTCCTCAAGGTGATCAGCCACTCCAGATTCTCGCTGCGATACCCTGTCTCTTCCTCTAATTCGCGAGACGCACACTCTATACCAGGTTCTCCCACTTCATCAAGTGCTCCTGCCGGAATCTCCAATGTATATCGATCCAGCGCATTTCTATACTGTCTCACCATCAAAATCTTACCATCTGCTGTAACCGGAACTACCGCTGCTGCTCCTTTATGACCTATAAAATCCCATACTACGGTGTGATCCCCGTCCACTTCTATCGTGTCCTGATAAAAGTCAAGAATCTTTCCTTTAAATTTCAATTCTCTGTTAATTCTTTTAATCTTCTCGCTCATTCTGTTCTCCCTTCTTTTACCTTACATCACCGTATGCATTCTATATCAAAAATTTTTACGCTTACCTGTAATAGCTTTCTCAGTAAACTAAAAGCCCCTGTCTTTCGACAAGGGCCAACTTTCATCTTCTGTTATGATTCTCTTATTTTGCGTAATCTGTTGCTCGTGACTCACGAATAACATTTACTTTAATCTGTCCAGGATATTCTAATTCAAACTCAATCTGTTTTGCAATATCCCTTGCTAAAAGCACCATATCATCGTCAGATACCTGCTCCGGAACTACCATAACACGAATCTCTCTACCTGCCTGAATGGCAAAAGACTTATCTACACCTTTAAACTGGTTGGTAATATCTTCTAACTGTTTCAATCTGTTTGTATATGTCTCGATGGTTTCTCTTCTTGCTCCCGGTCTTGCAGCTGAAATAGTATCCGCTGCCTGAACAACACAAGCAATCAGACTCTGCGGTTCCACATCGCCATGATGTGCCTCCACAGCATTAATAATTGTTGCTGATTCTTTGTATTTTCTACAAAGATCTGAACCAATCTGAATATGTGATCCTTCTACATCATGATCAATTGATTTACCAATATCATGAAGAAGTCCTGCACGTTTTGCAAGTCTAACATCCAGTCCGATTTCTCCTGCAATGAGGCCTGATAACTGAGCCACTTCGATTGAATGCTTCAATGCATTCTGTCCATAGCTTGTTCTGAACTTCATACGTCCAAGAAGACGGATCAACTCCGGATGAATTCCTGTAACTCCAACGTCAAGAGCTGCAGCTTCTCCTTCCTCGCGGATCATTGTATCCACTTCTTTCTGAGCTTTTTCAACCATCTCCTCAATTCTTGCTGGATGAATACGTCCATCCACGATCAGACGCTCAAGTGCAATTCTTGCAACTTCTCGGCGGATTGGGTCAAACCCTGATAATACAACCGCTTCCGGAGTATCATCAATGATCAGTTCCACACCGGTTAATGTTTCCAGTGTTCTGATATTTCTTCCTTCTCTACCGATAATTCTTCCTTTCATCTCATCACTTGGAAGCTGAACTACAGAAATTGTAGTCTCTGCAACATGATCTGCTGCACATCTCTGAATTGCATTCACAACATACTCTTTTGCTTTCTTGTCAGCCTCTTCCTTTGCCTGAGTTTCCAGTTCTCTGACCATCTTGGCTGTGTCATGCTTGACGTCATCTTCAACAGTTTTTAACAGATATTCTTTTGCCTGTTCGGAGGTAAGTCCTGAGATTCGTTCCAGTTCCTGCACACGTTTCTGGCTAAGTTCTTCTACTTTGGCTTCACGCTGGCGAAGATGTTCTTCCTTCGCTGTCAGTTTGTTCTCACGATGTTCCAGTACATCTGACCGTTTGTCGACCGATTCTTCTTTCGCGAGTACACGCTTCTCATAACGCTGTAACTCCGCTCTTCTTTCTTTCGTCTCTTTCTCAAGTTCATTCTTTGTCCTGATGGACTCTTCCTTCACTTCCAAAAGAGATTCCTTCTTCGTCGTCTCTGCAGTCTTTACAGCATCGTCAATGATTTCTCTTGCTTTTGCTTCTGCATTCCCAATCTTGCTTTCCGCATTCTTTCTCAGATTGGAAACTGTAACAAAGTGAGTAATGATTCCGACTATCAACGCGAGGGCCACGGCAACGCCTATAAATAAACCTAGACTTATCTGCACAGGAGCACCTCCTTATTCGATTTTCATTGTACATATTACTCAAATACAACACTTAAATTTTATACTGTTTCAACAACAATGTCAAGCATTGTAATTATTATTTTGTATCACATGACACACCCCGGGTTACTGTTCACTCCCGTGTCAGTTACTCTGTTTATCATAATCTGATATAACATGACGGATCACTTCATAACGAAATCCTTTTCGTGCAAGATATCCTAATATCTTTTGATATTCCTGCTCTTCCATTCTTTCCGGATCAACCTTCTTTTTTCGCAGTATCCTTCGGATTGCCTCTTCCTCTGAATCTTCACTATAGCACTGTTCAAAAGCCAGACAAATCAAATCATCAGAAACTCCCTTCTGCGACAGCAGTGCCTTGATTTCCCGTTTGCTTTTACTATCTTTGCGGCTCATAACAAAATTTTCCGCATATCTTGCATCATCTAGATATCCAAAAGATCTCACATATTCAATTGCTCCGCTGATTGCATTCTCCGGATATTGTCCCGCCTTCAGTTTTTTCCTTAATGCAGACTCTGTACGATCCATATCCTCCAGCAAATGCATTGCTCTCTTCTTTGCGCGTTTCAACAGTACCTCATTCTGAATCTTTTCATAATTTTCCTGCGTGAGATCTTCTCCCTGCTTTATACCAAAACGCTTCAACTCACCTTTATAAAGCACAAATGCAAATGTTCCATCCAGATATACTTTAAACTTCGTCTTTGTCTGCTCCTCTATCCCGGTAACAATCATTCTTTCTTTTCTGCCTCATCAGCCGCTTTAGAAGCCGGTGTCAGCTTCAGATCACTCGATGCTCCTGTCTTCTTCTCAGCATCCGGAAGCTCCTTCTCTGCTTCTTCTGACCCGGATAATGCATAATGTGCTCTCACCTTCTGATCCAGTGTCTCCATCACTTCCGGATGTGATTCCAGATATGCCTTTGCATTCTCTCTTCCCTGACCGATCTTCTCTCCCTCATATGCATACCACGCACCGCTCTTCTTCACAAGATCAATATTGGTTGCGAGATCAAGAATATCTCCTGCACGGGAAATACCTTTTCCAAACATAATATCAAATTCCGCTTCTTTGAACGGCGGAGCAATCTTATTCTTCACAATACGGATTCTTGTACGGTTTCCTACCATCTCTCCACTCTGCTTTAAAGTCTCGATTCTTCTGACATCCATACGCACAGATGCATAGAATTTCAGCGCACGTCCTCCTGTCGTTGTCTCTGGATTTCCAAACATTACTCCAACTTTCTCACGCAGCTGGTTAATAAAGATCACAATACAGTTTGACTTGCTGATAACCGGTGTCAGCTTTCTCAATGCCTGTGACATCAATCTTGCCTGCAGACCAACATGACTGTCTCCCATATCCCCTTCGATCTCCTGTTTTGGAACAAGTGCTGCTACAGAGTCAATAACAATAATATCAATCGCCCCTGAACGTACCATTGTCTCTGCAATCTCAAGGGCCTGATCTCCACTGTCAGGCTGTGAAATATAGAGTTCATCAATATCTACTCCGATATTCTTTGCATATACAGGATCCAGTGCATGCTCTGCATCGATAAATCCGGCAATTCCGCCTCTCTTCTGAACCTCAGAAATCATGTGAAGTGCGACAGTTGTCTTACCACTTGATTCAGGACCATAAACCTCGATCACACGTCCCTTTGGCACACCGCCAAGTCCAAGTGCCAGATCAAGACTCAGACATCCGGTAGGAACTGTCTCTACAGCTACATGCGCCCCTGATTCTCCCAACCGCATCACTGCACCCTTACCAAAATCTTTCTCCAGCTTTGCGATCGCTGCATCCAGTGCTTTCTTCTTCTCTTCGTTATTCGCCAGCTTTGTAACGCTCTCTTTGCCTGCCATAATTTTCTCCTTCTCTATCTCTCTTAGTGTATAAAACCCATTCTCCTTTTTTCGAACAGTTGTTCGTATATGAATAGATTTTATTATACTTCTTTCAAAATGTCAACAATAATTCTTCCCCTTGATTTTGTTGCAATAATACGATATACCATGGAATCCTCTTCCTGAAACAGAAGAATTGAAGTTCATGTGAATCAGTGCCGGCTTAAAGATCTGCCGGCCAGACAACTAAAGAATAGCATAAGGAAAGGCAGAATGCAAGTACCACAGCACTTACATTCCGCCTTTTATACTACACTGCTTTCCAATGTTTCACTTCTTCTTTGTAAAAGATAATTCCTTCCCGGATAATTTTGAATCCACTGCCTTCAAGTTCCGCAATCGTAACAGAACAGTTTGGCGGTACTTCATTTTTCCAGAAATGTTCTACGGAAAGACTACCTCTCATCCTGTTCAGCATTGCTGTCATCGCAGCACCATGTGTAGAAATCAGAAGATTCTTATCCTTCAGCTTCTTACTCTCTTCAAGACTCTTTAAAAACTCTCCGGTTCTCTCATAAAGTTGTTCTACACTTTCAGCATCTTCCGGCGGAATATAATTTCCTGTATCCTGAAAGAATTTCTGGAATGCAAGATTCTCTTCTTTCGTCTTATCTACACAAGACATTCCCTCATACGAGCCAAAAGAAATTTCCTGGATTCTCTGATCTTCATAAAGCGGAATGTTGCGTCCCTCAAGAATAATCTCCGCTGTTTCTTTTGCACGCCGCAAGGGACTGGTATAAGCCAGATCAATCTGGTATTGTCTCATCCCATAAGAAGTTTCCCAGGCAAGATGACGCCCATATTCATTTAAGGGAATATCCTTTCGTCCCTGTACCAGTTTTTTCTTGTTCCAATCCGTCTCTCCATGACGCACAATATATAGCCTCACTGCTGCCTACACTCCCTCTTCTTATCTTTTTAATATTTCTCTCCTGATATATCTGTAAGTAGTTTCCTCGCCTTCTTCCGCAAGCATATGAAGCAGTTTTTCTAATAATTCTCTTGTATCTTTATGCATCAGTTCATCTGCACGTCCGTTCTCATAATAAGCAAGCGGTGCATCAGAGGTATATGCATCCCCAAGATACACTTTACTTGCTGCAATGCGGTCAAGAAACATCTCTACTACATATCTCACCGGCATCTTCATTCCCGCCAGAAGGTTCGGTCCCTCCAGACTATAATCAATCCAGTATTCATAATGGTGTTTGTTCCTGCCTTTGTGGTGGAGCCATGCGGAAGAATACCCTTTTTCTTCCCGTTCGGCATTATTAGGGCTTCTTGTCCCCTGATAGTATCTGCATCCCACACGGAATTCTGTCCAACTGTATTTTGACATATCATGGAGCAGTCCCTGTTTGTACAAACCAACACGAAAACACTCTTTTAAGACTAGTTTTTTGTGTTTTGTTATGGTACAAAAATGTGCAAATGCCTTCATACTTTTCCCTCTCTAGCCGGCTGTTCTTCTTTACAAAGTTCTTCTGCTTCCTGCCGTTTTTCTATTTTATTTACATTCTGCGTCTTAACTGTATAAATCGGTTTCTTTTCTGAACGACTCTTCTTTTCCTCTATCCTACGTCCAACCAGAATTGCTACGCTACGTTCTTCCAGTAATACCTCTTTCTGATTTTCCAGCTTTTTCGCTTCACAAAGCACGCCATCTTTTGTAGTCATAACAAGATACCATTCTACGTTCTTTCCAATCGTTGGTATTGCGAAGTGATGCGGCAGCCAATGCATATTATACGCTGTAAAACAAGGGAGCTCCCCTTCTTTCGTTCCTGAATACAAAACACCTAACTGACGGCTGGAAACTTCTGCTTTTACCTGCCATGCATTTTCTCCATGATAGGATACGTCCGGTATGCCACATCGCGTGGTATCCATTCCGGATAGTGCTGTACTCTGGTGAAGACAACGATGTTCTTTTCTCAGCCCGATCAGTTTCTTTATATACTGAAACAGCCAGTCATCTTTCTTTAACTGTGTCCAGTTTACCCATCCTGTCTCGTTATCCTGACAATATGCATTGTTATTTCCTCTCTGCGAATTACAGAATTCATCTCCTGCAAGAAGGCATGGAGTTCCCTGAGCTGTCAACAGGAGTTCTAATGCATTCTTCACCTGATTCTTTCTAAGATTGACAACTGTGCGTTTTCTGCTCGGTCCTTCAGCTCCGCAGTTCCAACTATAATTATAGTCTGGTCCATCCAGGTTCTTCTCACCGTTTTCTTCGTTATGTTTACAATCATAAGATACTAAATCCCATAATGTGAATCCTGTCTGTGTTGTAATATAATTGCATTTTCCGTTCTCCGTATGAACGATTTTTTAACGCCCAGATCACATCATTTACCATATTCTCGTCACCTTTTAAGAAGCGACGCATCACATTCTGGAAGCCATCATCTTTCTGCATCAGCTTGATATCTTTCAAAAAAGGATCTTCTATCAGCTGCTCCCACGGCACGTTATAAGGATTCAGAACAAATCCGTCCACATGATACTCCAGCATATAGAAACGCAGACATTCCGTTACATAATTTGCTGATATTCCCGGAACAAATGGCATCTCCAGTACAACTTCTATGCCCTGACTATGACATGCACGCACCATATCTTTCAACTCAAGAACTGCACTTTTTCCAGATGCATAGGCTTTTTTAGGGGCAAAATAAAAACCTTTACCATATCCCCAATAGTTCACTTTCGTTTTTCCGCACTCTTCAAATTCATAGACCGGCATACACTGAATCTGGTTGACTCCAAGTTCTTTTAAATAATCCAGTTTTTCAACAACCCCCTGGAATGTTCCCTTATGCACCACTTTTGAAGAAGAATGTTTTGTAAATCCACGCACATGCAAACCATAAGCCACTACATCTTCCCATGGGAGATGTAGACGCTGATCTTCCTGCCAGTCATAGTCCTCCATTGAAACAATTTTCCCACGAATCTGATGTTCCTGAAGTTTCCGTTCTACACCAAATTTCTCTTTTCCTGCAAGTTCTTTTACATATGGATCCACACATACTTTCCCATCAATCAGAAAATTGTATTCATATCGATCTGCCTTCAGACCTTCAACAGATAAGAAACGTACTTCTCCAACGCCTTCTTCCTCCGGCATATCAAACTGATATTCCGGAACTTCTTTCCCTCTCTTATACAGTAAAAGTTCACAGGTCTTCCCTTTTGCTACCTGAACGGCAAAATTTATATTTTTACCTTTGATATCCACTCCAAATGGCTGCGGACTCCCCTTTGTCTTCCTCATCTTTAACCCCTTTCTTGAGCAATCAATAAATTACTGCCATCCATCTGTTCCATACATTTCAACATTATCACGATTTATAAAGAAAGTTTCCTCATAATTTTCTTTCTCATAATCTTTGTCTGCCAGTAATGCTGTCGCCACCTTTACTGCTGTCTTTCCCATATTGATCGGGGATTGCGCTCCTATCCCGGTCATTCCTCCTGTACCATTCACCAGTGCTGTCTTTGTCACCGGAGAACCATCCACACTATACACGCAGATATTCGTTCTCTGCACTTCTGTGATCGCTGCCATCACCTGTTCTGCCATCGGATCACTTCCGCACATAACAGCAGCGATCTCACTGTTTTCGTTCAGGACTTGTGTCATCTCATCTTTTACATTGCTGCTGTCTCCCAACGACTCAATTCTTTTTATCACTTCGAAGCCACTGTTTGCTACAGCTTCTTCGAATCCGGTAATTCTTTCATTCACTGAGTTTACCCCAGGACTTTCTACAATCACAATTTTACCGCCATCTGGTTTCTGAACTAGAAGATCCTGCCCGCACACATATCCCGCATTCTCATTATCTGACCCTACAAATGCAGATACAAGGCTTGTCTCTTTTACTTCTGTATCAAGATTGATCACCGGAATATCTGCCTCTTTTAAGGCTTCAAGTGCGGGAGTGATTTTCTCCCAGTCTACCGGACAAAGAAATACTGCCTGTACCCCTTCGTTGATCAGCTCCCGAATCTGTTCATTCTGCAAATCAGCATCTGATGCCGGATCACGAACCATCAGGCGGTCACCTTGAGCTCCAATGCTGTCTGGACAGAATTTTTTAATGTGTCATAAAAAGGATTCGACATATCGATCCCACTAAATCCAAACAGTCTGCCACCTTCCTCTGTATTATCATTTTTCTTATCATCCTCTTCTACTACTGCATTGTCTTCCGGTGTTCCAACATTTTTCTTTCCACATCCAACCAATGCTACCGCTATACACAAAACTGCCACCATGCACAGTATCCATTTTTTCTTCATATTGTCTATTATCCTTTCACTTCTATCAGTAACACTTTTATTCTACCTTGTTTAACCCGAAAGTCAATCTTATCTTGCTTTTTTCTCCTCTTTTTGTTACCATCAAGATAGCTGTTCATTCTCGTTTTGAACACCTGGCTGGTCAATACGGAATGAAATACAACACAGATTCAAAGGAGAAGATTATGAACGAAAACGAATCCCTCACAGTCACTTTGACACTGGAGAATAATGAGGAACTTGAATGCGCTGTTCTCAATATTTTTGAAGCAGAGGAAAAGGAGTATATTGCACTTCTTCCACTGGATGAAAACGGTGATAACACAGACGGTCAGATCTATCTGTATCGTTTCATTGATAACGGAGAAGAGGAAGAACCTGGACTTGAGAACATCGAAGAAGATGAAGAATTCGACCGTGTTTCCGCTATATTCAACGAATGGCTGGATACACAGGATTTCGGCGATATCGATCTTGATGCATTAGATGACCTGGAGGACTAAGTCTTGAGGATGTCAGCAAAGTGACTGACATCCGGTCAGTTTTTCAATAGTTCGTCTACAAAACGGGAGGGAGTAACTTCTTTCCCGTTTTTTATTTTCACATAACAGATCTTCAAAAAATCTTTTGCCCTTGTCATTGCCACATAGAATAATCTTCTCTCTTCTTCGATCTCCTTATCTGTCTTTGCCTTCTGATACGGAATCCTTCCTTCATTCGCCGCAATCAGGAATACCTGCTTGAATTCCAGCCCTTTGGAAGCATGTATCGTCATCAGCCGGACACCCGGACGTGGTCTGTTTCTTTCCTTTTCCTTCACTTTCAAAGTCTCCGTATATTCTTCTACATGTGCAAACCATTCTTCAACACTTGAAAATGCTTTCGCCGCCTCTTCGATCTCTGCCAGTACTTCATTCAGATCAGATCTGTTTATCTGATGTGTAAATGCATACTCTTTCAGAAAATCGTCATAACCAATCCTTTTTCTGATATACTGGATTGCTGCATACGGAGCCATCTTCATAAGCATCTTAACATCCCACTCAAACTGATCAATCCGGTCGATCATCCAGTCTTTATCACAATAGAACTTCCGCATGTCTTCAAAAGAAACCTGACTTCCTGACACGCTGTCTCTTCCAAGATATCGCTTTGGCCGATTCATCACCTGTAAGAAATCCTGTCTGCGCCGCTTTCCTGTTGCCAGCCGGAAATATGCCATAATATCCTTTGCGATAAAGTGTTCATAGATATTCGGAAGATGTTCTTTCATCTGAAACGGGATCTTCCGTTCCACCATTGCTTCTACCACTGCTCTCGCATCTGTATGAACCCGGAACAGAATCGCAATCTCCTCTTCTTTTATGCCATTCTCCTTACATTTCTGTATCTCTTCAAGAACATATTCTGCCTCTTCCACCGGATCTTTCACTTCCTGAATATGAAGGCAGGAACCGCCTTCACGGTTTGCTTCCAGTTTTTTACTATATCTCTCCACATTATTTTCAATGAGTTTCAAAGAATTCTGTACGATATTTGCTGTCGAACGGTAATTCATTCCAAGCAGAATTTGTTTTGCATCAGGGAAATCCTTTCCAAATCCAAGCATCAATTCCGAATCAGCTCCACGAAATCCGTAGATTGCCTGGTCATCATCCCCCACTACGAACAAATTATTCTCCGGCTGGGCCAGCATACGGATCACATCATACTGAATTCGATTAATATCCTGAAATTCATCAATCAAAACGTATCTGAATTTCTTCTGCCACTGTGCAAGTACATCTGGTCTTGAACGGAACAATTCATAACAAAGTACCAGCATATCATCAAAATCAATCTTTTTCAGTTCTTTTCTATGCCGTTCATAATTACGGTAAATATTGCGAAAAGCATCTGCACTACACTTTTCTGATACAAATTCTTCCAGCGGAATCCGATTATTCTTCACTTTTCCAATTTCTGCCACAATATCCTGAATAAAATCTTCTTCATCAAAGATCTCCATTCTTTCTTTGTTAATCACGCCACGTAAAATCTGATATTTTTCTGTCTCTGAAAGAATATTTTCCTGATTCATCCGATAAGCCCATTTCAGGATTCCATAATAGATTCCATGAAATGTCCCCACTGTAACCGGAAGATCTCTTTTGCCCATAACCAAACAGAGGCGGGATTTCATCTCCGCCGCTGCAAATCTTGTAAAAGTAACGACCAGAATTTCTTCTGGTCTTACTTTCTGTTTCTCTATAAGGTATTTTACTCTGTTTACAATCGTAAGCGTCTTCCCCGATCCCGGGCCTGCCAGTACAAGACATGGGCCGTCTGTGTGCTGGATTGCCTGCGCCTGTGCTTCATTAAATCCCATTGTACCTCTTTTCGCTGTCCTTACTGAAGTTTCTCGATTCCAAGACGGATTCTTCTAAGAGACTCATCTTTTCCGAGTACTTCCATCAGTTCTGTTGCTCCGCCCGGAGTATTCTGCTTTCCGGAAACTGCTGTACGAAGCGGCCACATTACATAACCTACTTTGTATCCTTTTTCTGTTGCAAATGTTTTCAATGTCTCAAACAATGCATCATTGCTAAAGTCCTCCTGCGCCTCAAGAACCGGGAGAACCTCGTTCAGAAGTGCGAGTGACTTCTCAGGATCTGTTTTCATCTTCTTGTGTGTATACAGTGCAATATCATAATCTGGAAGTTCTTCAAAGAAATCCACCTGCTCTTTGATCTCCGGAAGAATCTCAATTCTTGTCTTCACAAGTGTTGCAATCTTCTTCAGATCATAGTCCTTTGTTACTGCCTTTTTCAGATAAGGCTCCGCAAGTGCATAGAACTTATCAAAATCCATTGCCTTGAGATATTCTCCGTTCATCCATTTCAATTTCACTGTATCAAATACAGCCGGAGATTTACTCATATGATGATAATCAAATGCCTCAACAAGCTCTTCCAGAGAGAAGATCTCTCTGTTGTCTGTCGGGCACCATCCAAGCAGTGCAACATAATTCACAACTGCCTCTGAAACATATCCCTGCTCGATCAGATCTTCATAAGAAGAATGTCCACATCTCTTGCTCAATTTCTTATGATTCTCATCTGTGATCAGTGGACAGTGTACATAAACCGGTACTTCCCAGCCAAACGCCTCATAAAGGCGGTTATACTTCGGTGCTGAAGATAAGTACTCATTTCCACGAACAACATGTGAAATCTCCATCAGATGATCGTCAATTACATTTGCAAAATTATATGTCGGGAATCCATCAGATTTGATCAGGATCATATCGTCAAGCTCTGCATTCGGAACTGTGATATCTCCGTAGATCTCATCATGGAATGTTGTCTCACCTTCATTCGGTACATTCAGACGGATAACCCATGGCTTACCTGCTGCCAGATTCGCTTCTACTTCTTCCTTGCTCAGACTTAAGCAGTGCTTATCATAAACAGAAATCTCTACTCCACCTTCAGAAACCTGTGTCTTTAAAGACTCCAGACGCTCTTTGTCACAGAAACAGTAATAAGCGTCTCCCTGCTCTACAAGCTGCTTTGCATATTTAAGATAAAGGCCTGATGCATTACGCTCACTCTGTACATACGGTCCATATCCGGCATCTTTATCCGGTCCTTCATCATGGATAAGACCTGTTTTCTCCATTGTTCTGTAAATGATATCAAGTGCACCTTCCACAAAACGTTCCTGGTCTGTATCCTCTACACGAAGAAGGAAATCTCCCCCTTCATGCTTTGCGATCAGATACGCATAAAGTGCTGTTCTTAAGTTACCAACATGCATTCTTCCTGTCGGGCTTGGTGCAAATCTTGTTCTTACTTTCTTACTCATTCTATCTTCTCCAATTCCTGTTTGTTATTGTTCATATCTCGTCATATTATAGCGCAACTCCCTAGATTCTTCAACAAACAAAATCAATGTTTTTCTTTTACTCCAAAAGTTTCACCGTTTCAGGAATACTTCCCGTCTGTTCAAGTGTGCAGGATCTTGCATCAATACATTCCAGATTTGTTCCATCAAATGCACTTTCCGCAAAACTTTTCACACTTTCCGGCACCTGAAAGGTTCCTGTCCACGCTGCCGGAAATGCAAGAAGAACCGTGCCATCTGCCGTGTAGAGTACACCATCTACCGTAACATAGGCTGGATTTGCTGCATCTGCTTCTATCCATCCCAGGTTACTCAGCCCCGCAAATGCTCCTGACTGAATATTTGTTATATTAACAGGAATTTCAATCTCTTCTACAGCAGAACCAAGATCCGACAGCGCTCCTCCCGCAATTTGGGAACATCCTTCTTCAGGAAAGAGCAGTACTCCATCCTGTATCACTTCTTGCTTCCTGAAAGTCCATAGATCACACCTTCCGCATTAATAAGATATCCTGTATTTTATATTCCCACCTCTATTGGCTCTTCTTCCTCCTCAGTTTCATTTTTTACATTTTCCATTGAATCATGGATTTGTAATTATCGGTCACTTTGCACCATTTATAGTTG
>ENA-OQAZ01000952-OQAZ01000952.1-human-gut-metagenome-genome-assembly--contig:-NODE-952-length-15145-cov-3.515781_pt1 | contig 15145 bp, 29 predicted proteins | sample MGYA00242737_ERZ504531 | MGnify/ENA primary metagenome ERZ504531 (study PRJEB26092, sample SAMD00036244) | human gut metagenome | host: Homo sapiens | study: EMG produced TPA metagenomics assembly of... | reverse complement strand
TAAATATCATAAATACCAGCCATTGAAAAAGCAGTTTCATTTTTCATTATTTGCCATCGGTAGGCCATGCGTAGGTCTCACATCGCTTCGTACACCAGTGTGAATACATGAATCTTGTTCACTATCTGCAGGGTTCTAGGGAAACATTTCCGAACAATCTTTTGCATGCTGTTTGCCATGTCAGGTGTAAACTCTTTCACCATATTGCACAGTTTTATGTCAATGAGCAGTTCTCCTTTACTAGTGCCATCTCGTCCATACAGAATGGTATCCTATGTTTTTAGGATAAAGAAAATGCATCATTAAATTAATCCCAATCATTATAATCACACAGATGTTGTTTATACTGATTCTATAACTGCTTTCTATCTAAGCCATAATTGCTCTGTAACAATTTGACAGTAAACAGCATGATTGCCTAAGTAATACTTTTAACACACCTCTATTCTGAATGTTGCCGCCACAATATATGAATTTACTTATGTTGAAACAATGTTGAAACAAAGGAGATTTTCATGTTAAAGCCGGGAAATGATGCCCGGCTTATATTGTTGGTTTAGAACCGCCACTTATTTTGGTTATAGCGTCATGCTCTGTGTTTTTTCTTTGTTTCTCATCCTCGTCTTTGAGATACTTGTTCCTTATATCTTTGATGTCGTTTGTCATTCCCCATACTTTGAAGAAGAGAATAATTTGTAATACTCCGAATATTAGGAGTATGATTTAGGTGTAGTTGTAACAAGCAGTGCATAAAAATAAATATGCACTGCTTGTTTGATTAAAGTTTTTCGTTTTTTAATAATTCTGGATGGTCATATGTGTAATATACCTTGAAAATAAAAGTATATTCATTAATAACATCTCTAATCTGGATGGGCAGCATTAATCTGATTTCGCCAGCTTCTTTTCCTATATATTTTTCAGGGAGCATGGAATGCTTTTTCCATCCATTTCCGATTGTGCTATAACCTATTTTTATACCATCGTCATAATAAACATTAGATGTCGGGGTTGCTAAATCTTCAATTTTGGCACCTTTTATGATTGTGGTAGCTGGTTGGTCTCCTTCTCGTTCGGAGAATTTTGTTCCAACATGCATAATTTTTGAGGATAAACCATCTAATCCTACAAATGCTGCTTCATTCCAAATGATTTTAAGAGAATGATCGGATACATTTTTTAGCATAAAGTTAAATTGCTCTGAAGTACCAAAAATTACAATGTCTATTATGCTGTCGTTATATGAATATTTATCAATCCCATTGTCTTGTATGATTTTTGTGTTACCATATCGATTTGTTGCTTTTTCTGGCTTTTCAACTTTCAATAAAGCTGTCTTATAGCTTCCTTTGAGTGCCTTTTGAAAAGGCGTAGTTTTAACCATTGAATACGGACATTCTATAATTTCCCCAGTTCGTTTATTTTTAACTTTTACATTTATTTCTGCTGTCGCATAATCTTTACCAACTCCCTTTCCTATAAATAGATCAATAATTTCATATTGATCTTTGACCATATCGTGTTGTATTATTTTTCCCATATGAAGTTGTTTGTATTCCTCAAAAGGTTCAGTGAAAACAATGGCATATACGAAATGAGTGGCCATTGTTTAACTCCACTCCATATACTAACTTTTACGGAAACTTCTTCATACCCTTTAAATTTAATTTTTCTTTTAGACCCGTTTTCGATAGCAATGATAGAAATTTCTTTATTAGGCTTGTCGTTAAGAGTTATATTTTTAACTGTGACTTTTGATATAGTGTAAGTCTTGCCAATGTAAGATTCATTAAATTTAAATCCAGATTTATCCCATGTTTCTAATTGCCCATATGCGGGGCGCACCGTAAAGCATTTTCCTACATATTGTTGGTATTCTTCTTCTGTCTTTTGTTGATTAAAGCCAAAGTTGGTACTAGTGTTAAAGGCGAAGGATGTAATATGGCTTACTAGTAGTCCAAGCAAAAATAAAATCTTCTTCATAATCTTAATATATTTAGTTTCTAAAATCTCTTTACAGCTCCCAATACTTGAAATATAGTTCTAATCATTCTTGCTGGAAGTTGTTGTGGGGAATACTCTGGTGATTTATTGGATGGGATGAGCGTATATGAATCGTCAGTTTTCCCAGCTCCCAATCTTTTTATAGTGCGCATATCGTTTGTTGTAACGATGGCATACACTTCTCCAAGTGGAAGAAATGATTTATCTTCTATTTTCTTTAATGCTATTATATCTCCGTGATTGATTTCCGGTTCCATAGAATGACCTGTAACATTGCACCAGCAATCCGCATTATTGTATTTTTGAAAATCTATCATATATTCCGGATTTATAGTTTGGTCGTTTAGAATCAGGTCAAAACCACCTATAAAATCTACATTATAATAGGGAACGCCTGTTGTATAGTTGATTTTAGGTTGTTCAGTACCATATTCCAAAATTGGCTCCATTACAATATTCTCGTTATTTTCTTTACGAGACAACATCTCTCCTTCACCAGTAAGAAGCCAGTTTGCATTTACATCTGGGAATTTTGATAAAATTTTGTTGAGTACATTTTTACCAGCACCACGAGATACCCAATTACTTATTGTTTGTGGGCTTTCTTCCATTTTTCTTGCAAAATCAGCTTTTGATTCGCAGAAATGAGAAATAATATCAGAAATTCTTTCACCTTCTGTTTTCATATAAACAATTTTGTGTATATTTGTGTCGGAATCAAGTTGCGGATGATTTCAACTAATTTGTTTAACTATTCCCGTAAGGGACTATATAGGCGACTTAACTTCAAACCGCAACTTTGGAGTTGGTCGCTTTACTTTTATAGTTATGGTAATAATCAATCCTTTTCTATTTGAATCAATGAGAATGCAAATAGAAGAGTCATCTCATACGCCAAACAAAACAATCTGTAAGGATCCATTTAAAGAATCAAACAGGCTTGTTGATAATGCAAAAGAATCATACTTCAAGATCTTGAAGGAAGAGAAGCGCGCTATCAGAGAAAGTGCCAATCCTTCCGAGTTTAATCTTTAGTTTCCTTGTGAATGCATCGTCAAACAGTGTATATCCATATCGTGTTTTAAGTTCTTTCAACTGATTAATAACATAATCTATATCTTCCTTATCTTTAGTCTTTTCAGTGGTCTCAAGCATCATGTAAATAGATTGCCTTATATCTGCTATATTTTTTAATTTCATAGCCATGTGTAGCAGGCGTATCTCTATATACATCATAGTTTTTGCTGTATGAATTACATGATGGTCACTTATGTCCTGTAATTTTTCTTCTATTTCATTTTTAAGGTCGTTTTTTAACCCAAAAATGTTATATCCAACCATTACGGCTAATGCTCCTACAACGAAAGAAAGAAAAGCAATCATAGAATCGAATAGAGTCCATGTTACAGGCTCGTATTTGCATAGCCATAGCAATATTGCAATGACACTTAATCCCAGTGCTATCCGCGCTATCCAATTTCTATTTCTGTCTTCTTTCTTCATATTATAATAAGGTATAATCTGCTTTAATAGTTAAATAGTGTTTATATACACATATTTGTTTATATGCTATTTGTAGTATACACAAAAACGTGTATCTTTGCATTATCAAATTAAACTGATACAAAGAAACGAAGATTAATTCAGATTTCAAATAGTATAAACATATTAAAATACACGATTATGAGAACAAGAGAATTTTTACACGAAGTAATGAGCCTTGCTTGGCAGTTCGTTAAGCGTAATGGCTACACCATGAGCGAAGCAATGAAGGTCGCTTGGGCTAATTTGAAACTGAAAGGTGAGATGAAGAAGAAGATAGTGAAGTTCTACTTCAAAAAAGTGGACGGTTCCGTTCGTGAGGCATACGGTACACTAAATGAAAAGCTGATGCCTGCCATCACTGGTACTGACAACAGAAAAAAGAATGATACCGTCCAGACTTACTATGATACTGAACGCCAAGAATTCAGATGCTTCAAAAAAGCTAATCTGATGTCAATCGCATAAAAGATATGGATATGAATGCTTACACGATTAACCAGCAGTTGGATAGCCTTTATAAAGATTTAGAGGCTGCCCATAACAATGATGAAGAGGCTGTCTGCCTGATGTTCAATGCTGATAGCAAAAAAGAAGCTATCCAGTTGATAACGGATGAGATAGACAGTTTGGAAGATGCCTTAAAAGGTTTTGAAACTTGTGAAGATGATGGCATGGACTACGATGCTCTATGCCGGGTACAAGGTATCAGCCGATACGCATAATACACGATTATGCAACGCACGACAGCCTACAGACGGATTGAACGGCAACCGATAGCGAGAATCGGGTAGGTACTATTGATTAGTTCTTTGAAATTCTGTAAAAGCAATTACGGTGTAATTCATAAGCCGTTTTTGCCAACCAAAGATAACAAACGCACATAAGCAAGTTGGAGCTTGTGAGCTGTGCAATGTTTAACAATTAATAGAAAACACCGCAAAGAATCGTCTTTGAGCAGTGAGCATACGGGTTAGGCGTCCGTACTGTTTTCGACAATATAGCCTGTACTGAACTGAAATAAGGTTCTGTTATTCGATTAGGGTACAGGTACTTATTTAAATTTATACGATTATGAAAACAATCCAATTCGTTTTATCTATATTGGTTAGTATATGTGCTGCCGGTATGCTTTACGGGGCTATTACTACTTACAGTCCTATGAAAATATTCTCTATCACTATAATGAGTGTTATATGTGTAGGGTGTGTGTCGCTCATGAGAATAACTTATAGAGAACTTAAAACAGACCACTAAAAGGTAGTCCTATAATCCGGCACAAGGCGCATGGGGATGAGTGCACAATCACCTTGTAAACCAGCTGGGCGGTAATTTATGAAGTAGCATTGTTGGAATGCGTGTAAGCGATTAATTGTTGGTATTAACTTATATTCTAATTTATATATTCATTTAGCTTACAAGAAGTAGGTTCGACTCCTACCTTTTTAACGACATTTTAAATTTATACGATTATGACAGTGGAAGAATTAAGAGGCATGACGCATGAAGATTTAGTAAGGCGTGTGCAGGAACTGGAAGAGGCTAACGAGAAATTAGCTGAAGAGAAAAATACATGGTATAAATCTTGGAGTGATTTGAACCGGAAGTTTGATCATTTCAAGAACGCGGTTAAAAGCATTGTTCTGATAATAGATTAGATATTCGTGTTTTATATTGTGTTTGTACTGGGTGTGCCGTCCGTGAGGATAGTGCACCTTTTTTAATCGGATGGTTAGCTTATCGGTTAGAGCTTCGTGTTGCGCAAACAATTGGCACGATTGAGAGGGGTTCGATTCCCTTACCATCACGAATCATTAATTAAATTTTACTCTTATGGCAAAAGAACTGAAAGAAAGAACAGAAATCAAGAAAAAGCTGAAAAAGAAGAATGACAGAATCAGCTTTGACTTTAGCGACAAGCTTGCCGGACAGCTTCGCAGGTGTACAGCTGATCTTAACAGGCTGGCAAGGATTGATCGGATAATAGACAAGGAGCAAACTTTGTATTCGGTGGACACTAACAGGGAAGCCGGATATATTGAGGTTATCCGCAATTATTAATCAGCTGACTTACACGATTATGAAGAGAGTTTTTAATGAACTTACACCTGAATGCGAGATTACGGCACGAATGTATGCACAAGGGTATGAGAAAAAAGAAATTGCAAACCTCAAATGCCGAGCGGTCAGCACGATAAACAACCAACTGCAAAGAGCTTTTGAGATTTTGAACGTAAGGAACGGCAGAGAACTGGCAACCATGCTATATGAGAGAATAGCTGGTATGAAGTTCACGATGGACTTTTCACCTACTATTAGGTCGGCTGTTGCTTTCTGCCTGTTGTGCATCTTTTCTTTTTCGCTCTATCACGAACAGGGCGATATGAGAAGGGGACGAAGAACGAGAGTTGAACGAATTGAAAGAACTGGACGGTATGGAGGTAAGACTTGAATTATTTGAATTTAAAAATATCTGCATGGACATGGCGGAGCTTGGTGCAGCTGCCAGTGAGAAGAAACGGTCTCCTGTATCTGATGAAATCAAGCAAAGAGAAGCGTTCAGATGGTTAAAGACACTTGGGTATGAACCTAACTTTTTGGAAAAGTTAGAGAAAGAAGGATTGGTGCATAAGAAAAGAAAAGGCTCATCCAGAAATTCTCCTATCATATATTCCAAGTTCGAGATACAATCCGCTATTAATGCTTTTAAAATGAGTAAATATCTGAACAAATAACCCTATAAAATTTACGATTATGTCACTGATTAAGAAAAGTAATGAATTAGTTATCCCGACCACCGTGAAGATGATGATTTACGGTCAAGCCGGAATGGGAAAGAGTACGGTAGCATTGAGCGCACCGAAACCGCTGCTGTTGGACTTCGATAACGGCGTGAAGCGCATGAACATGGCGCACTTGGAGAATATAGACACGGTACAGGTCACTTCATGGAGCGATGTTCAGCAAGTTCTTCAAGAGGACTTGTCCGCTTATCAGACCATTGTAGTAGATACCATCGGCAAGATGATGGACTTCATCATTACTCACAAGTGTGGAACCCGCCAGCCGTCCATCCGTGATTGGAGCGGTATCAATGCAGAGTTTTCATGGATGACACGAACACTTTCGGGGCTTAACAAGCACATCATTTTCGTTGCCCATCGCGACACAAGAAAAGAAGGTGATGATACGGTGTTTATCCCTGCCTTGCGTGAAAAATCCTACAACTCTATCGTTACTGAACTGGATTTGCTCGGTTATCTTGAAATGAAAAGCGAAAGAGGCGTCCAAAGACGTACTATCACTTTTGACCCAACTTCAAGAAATGACGGTAAGAATACTTGCAATCTTCCTTCAGTGATGGAAGTTCCTACCATCCTTGACAAGAATGGTAATCCAACCGCAAAGAACGACTTTATCACCGCCAAGATAATCAATTCGTATTTGGGTATGCTTGCTGCCAAGAAAGAGGCACAGGAAAAGTATGATAAAGTTATTGAAGAGATAAAAGAACAGATCGAACTTATTACGGATGCGGAATCTGCCAATAATTTTATCGCGCAAATAGATAACTTTGAGCACGTTGGTTCTTCAAAGCAAATGGCGGCAAAGTTGGTAGCTAACAAAGCGAAGTCTTTGAATCTGAAACTTAATTCAGAAAAGAAATATGAACCAGCAGCCTAAATATCGTATTTACGCAACGCTTCTTGATGCCTTTGGGGCATATCTGAATAGTGATGTGATTTGGGATAAGTACTGGGGGTGGTCAGAAAATCCACCCCATACTCCTGAAGAATTTCACGAACAACAGTTTCAAGAACTGATAGACCGGATTAACCGCAAGCCATTCGATAGCGAAGCGGCAGACCGTGGCACGGCTTTCAATGAAATCATTGATTGTATGATTGAGAACCGTAAATCTTCTATAATGGAAATTAGCAAGGCATATCACGATGACGGAAAACTTTACGGGATAAAGCTGTTTACAACAATCGCACTTTCACTTTTCACATTGACCTTTGCCGCGAGTTTGCCAACTACTACAAAGGAGCATTAACCCAACAAAGAGTAGAAGCCATCTTGCCTACTGCATACGGTAGTGTATTGGTTTATGGTTTGATTGACGAACTGATGCCTACCAGTGTTCACGACATCAAAACAACCGGTAGTTATACCGTGGGAAAGTTCAAAGATCACCACCAGCATTTAGTTTATCCTTATGCTCTTATGCAGAACGGTTCTGATGTACGGACATTTGAGTATAACATTGTGGAGTTCAACAAAGGCGGTTATGTGGTAGATACCTATACAGAAACATACGTTTTCAATCCTGAACGTGATATTCCTATTCTTACTAATCATTGTGAGGAATTTATCCGGTTTTTGGAAGAAAACAGAGAACTTATAACCGATAAAAAGATTTTGGGAGGAGAAAATTAATGGCAAACCAAATAACCGGACGGATAATCGAAATCGGACAAACCGTTCAAATACCATCCAAAAACGGTGGTTCCTCATTTACAAAACGGGAGTTTATTTTAGATGCTACCACTTACGACCTTATACGGGAGAGCGTAGCGAGTATGAGAACATTATTCCCTTAGAGTTTTCGGGTGACAAGTGTACAGAACTTAACCGCTTTAATCAGGGTGATGTTGTTACTGTATCATTTGTCTTACAAGGGCGTTCTTGGACGAATCAAGACGGAGAATTCAAACGTATGGTATCCATTCGATGCTATAAAATAGATGCGCGTGGTGGTGTATCGCAACAAACAACATCGGTACAACAGCCAGCGCCACAACCGACCTATCAGCAACAGCCGCAGAACTTTCCGCCTCCGGTTGATGCTAATGGCAATGTAAAGGACGATTTGCCTTTTTAGCGTATGCTGTTCGACTTGAAGAATGATATGGAAGAGATTTGGAAAACAGTAAAAGGTTATAATGGATATTATCAAGTTTCTAATACAGGTAAAGTTCGGAATCCTAATAAGGTGCTTACTCCAAATGTTGGAGTAAAGAACGGATAATAATGTTTGTAATTTAAGGTGGGTAACTCGCACGGAAAACAATAATAATCCTATTACTAAAAGCCGTTTTAGTAAATCTGCTAAAGGTAAAGTTATCAATGCAGAAACTAAAAAACGAATGTCAATGAGCCGAAAAGGGGAAAAACATCCAATGTATAATAAAAAGCATTCAAGTTTTTCTAAAAGAAAGATGTCTATAAACTCATTCAATTCCAGTTGTGCAATTTGGATTACAAATGAATTATATAGCTGAATTTGAAAGTGCAAAAGTGGCTTCTCTTGAAACACAAGTTGCTGCATCAAGTATCAATGCTTGTACGCTCGGCAAAAGGAAAACGGCTGGTGGCTATATTTGGAAAAAGAAAAATGATATTTAATTTATCAAATCATTATGAAATACCCAAGTTCAAGGAGTATGTAAACAAGCTGTTTAGTGAACGTGCGGTGGTGGAAGTGAAAAAGAAACTACCTAACCGCACGCTTGCCCAAAACAGCTACTTGCATCTTCTTTTAGGGTATTTCGGTAGTGAATACGGTTGCAGCCTCGATGAAGCCAAGATTGACTTCTATAAGAGGACTTGCAACGTGATTTGTTTGAACGTAAGATGGTCAACAAGAAAGGCAATGAAGTAACCTATTTGCGCAGTTCTGCCGAGCTGACAACAGGTGAAATGACTTTGAGTATTGACCGTTTCCGAAATTGGAGTGCCTCAGTGGCTGGTATCTATCTGCCGGCTGCAAATGAACATCAAATGCTGATATACGCCCAGCAGGAAATACAAAGAAATCAAGAATTTATATGAAAAAGTACAGATTAAAAAAAGAGGCAGTCCCCTTCTTTGTAGATAAGCTGGCAACTGCTATTTACGATTGGGACGTATGGCAAAAGTACAACGTAGATGATAAAGCCCTTGAGGAAGTAGAAGATGCACGAATTGAGTACGGAATAAAAACGAGTGAATCCGGGGCTACTTTAGGTGGATGGGATAAAAACGGAATGACGCTATGTTTTACTCTCGTATTCCCATCAATGAAGTATCACGAACATGATGTCTTTAGTAAGGGTAAAATGGTGCGCGAGTTGATGAATCGCCTTCAAAGGGAAACTAACAGTTTTGTAACTGAATTTTACAATGAATAATTTATAAATCATATCGTTTATGGACAAATTTTTAGGACAAGAAATCCTTGAACAGGAACGTTGGCAGTTCCTTCAGGATAATGCCGATGCAGTAGAGAAAATCGGTTATACCCACCGATTCACACCCGAAGAATTGGCGCAAAAGAAAGAAACATTAGCCGAGGTATCAATCACCATCAATGATATTGAGATTGAAAAGAAAGAGGCTATGGATGAGTTTAAAGAACGTCTGAAGCCTTTAAACGAGGAAAAGCAGGAGCTTCTAGACCACATCAAGAGAGGTTCTGAGTTTGTGGAAAATGAAGAATGTGCCAAAATCCTTTACCATGAGGAAAAGATGGCAGGATTCTATAACAAGTTGGGTGAGCTGGTTTACAGCCGCCCGATTATGCCGCAAGAAATGCAGAAGACAGTATTCAGTATTAACCGTAAAACAGGAACAGAATCATGAGCGAAAACAAATTAAACGTGATTGTACCGAAAGATTATAACGGTGCACCAATTGAAGTAGTATTGAGAGAGGGAGAAGCCCCCGTAGCACTCGACCCAAAAGAACCAGAAAGAGTAGTTATCAATGGAACGATAGATGCACCTCTCAGATGGTTGGAAAAACGTGTCGAACTGATTAATCAGAAATCGACCAATATCATTGTAAATCGTGATAAGATGGGGTTAGCATTAACTATTGATGAAACCAACTACTATCAGACTGAAATCAACGGTATTTTGCAGCCTTCAAAAGAAATGCAGGAGTTTGGTATCAACGTTGAAAAGAAATGGGAACCCATCAAGTTATCTAAGTTCATCAAAATGCACCGTGCTTTCTTTACTGACAAGTCACAGAATATGATGCTTGTATCTACTTTGAAGAATTTCAAAGCAAAGGTAAACCAAGACATTGAGCGCAGCAAGGAGGAAAACGGCAGCAAAGTTGACAACTACTCGCAGGTGGTTGATTCCAATTTGCCGAAATCATTCAAACTGAACATCCCTCTTTTCAAAGGCTTTGCCTGTGAAGAAATCGAAGTTGAGATTTACGCTGATGTAGACGGTAGAGATGTTTCACTTTCTTTGGTTTCTGCTGGTGCGAATGAAACCATTGAGGAATACAAAAACAAGGTGATTGACGAACAGATTGAAGCAATCAAAGGTGTTGCACCTGACATCGTAATCATCGAAGTATAATTGACAGCCCGGAAAGACGGGCATCTGGTATCGTGGCGGAATTGGTAGACGCACGACGAGTACTGGAGCTTTACCCAGCCGGAAGGGTTACTCAAAGCAGAAAGCTCATGCAGGTTCGAACCCTGCCGATACCACCACATAACAAGAGGATGCTTAATGATAAAAACATCCTCTTATTTACTAATAGTTACTTTTCATATTTCTATGACACCAACAACTTCATAATTCCCATTTAATCCATGATTTGTCATATAAGTTCTGATTTCAGTTCTATATGCTACTTCAAAATTATACTGTGATAAATTGGCACTTATCGCCTTTGTAAAGGAATACTCATTACCATGATGAGTGAAAATAATACGATAGTTCTTCATATAAATATGATTTTAGAGTGAATACAAATATTACACCCGCAAATATATAAAATAATGCCATACTACATAAAACGAAAACCAAAGAAGAAAGAAAAACCTATGCCTTTATTTGATAAAGCAGGGATAACAGTAAAGAAGAAGCCGGATTTGAAAGCTAAGCTCGACAAGGAGTTTTCCCTTTTTATCCGGCTTCGTGATTGTATGCCAAACGGTTTCTTCCGATGTATATCATGTGGACAGATAAAACCGTTCGTGCAAGCCGACTGCGGGCACTATTTCAGTCGTACACATTTGGCAACACGGTTTGATGAGAACAATTGCCATGCCGAATGCCGGCACTGCAACAGGTTCAAAGCCGACCATTTGGAAGGCTATCGGGTGAATCTAATTGCTAAAATCGGTCAACAGAAGTTTGATTTACTGAAAGTCAAAGTTGCCAGCACTTCCAAAATGACTGATTTTGAGTACGAACAGCTAATCAAGTATTACAAAGCACTTAATAAGAAGTTACGAAAGGAGAAAGGGTTATGAATGATTTGGAAGCAGGAACATTTGTTATGATGGTCAAGAATGATGATGGTTCATTCTCTCCGGTTGGATTAAGTAAGGAACAGGCTTATATAATCCGGATATTTCTTTCCAAACTTAGTGAGGTTTCCCCTTTTATCATTAAATCAGAAGATAGATATGTACAAACTACGTGATTACCAACAGAAAGCCTCTGATGCTGCCGTTTCTTTCTTCAATAACAAGGCGAAGAAAACAAATGCCATTATGGTGTTACCTACGGGCAGCGGAAAGTCGCTTATCATAGCGGATATAGCCGCAAGGCTTGACGGTCATACCTTGGTGTTCCAGCCCTCGAAGGAAATACCGTATGAACAGAGTTTCTTGAAATTCTGTTCATACGGTATTCTTGATTGCAGTATCTATTCAGCATCCTTTAACTCAAAGGAGATAAGCCGGATAACATTTGCCACCATCGGCAGTGTGAAGAATCATCCCGAACTGTTTACCCACTTCAAGAACATCATTGTGGATGAATGTCATCTTGTAAACCCCAAAGAGGGAATGTACAAGGATTTTTTTGATGCAGTGAAGTGTAAGGTTCTTGGACTGACAGCAACGCCATACCGTTTAAGCTCCAGTCGTGATTTCGGCTCCATGCTGAAATTTATCACTCGGACAAAACCTCATGTCTTTTCAGAGGTCATTTATCATGTACAGGTATCAACTATTAGATATGGGCTACTTGGCGAAGTTGGATTACTATTCAATGAATCCTTCAGGGTGGAATGAACTTAACTTGAAAGTAAATACTACTGGTGCCGACTATACGGATAGGTCAGTTCAAAAGAATATGAACGGATAGACTTCTACGGTTATCTCGTTCATATCGTCCAAAGGCTGATGAATCCCAAAGCCGGAGGAAAACGGAAGGGTATTTTGGTCTTTACCCGTTTTTTGAAAGAAGCGGAACGGTTAACGATGTCAATACCCGGTTGCGCTATCGTTTCAGGTGATACTCCTAAGAAAGAACGTGAACATATTCTTGAGGCGTTCAAAGCTGGTGAAATTCCGGTAGTAGCTAATGTGGGTGTACTTACGACTGGCTTTGACTATCCGGAACTTGATACGGTCGTTATGGCACGTCCTACAATGTCACTTGCCATGTGGTATCAGATAGTCGGTCGTGCCATCCGCCCGCATCCTTCTAAAGAATGTGGATGGATTGTGGATTTATGCGGTAACATCAAACGTTTCGGAGAGGTGTCGGATTTACGATTGTTTGATAGCGGTAACGGTAAGTGGGCTGTATTTTCTAACGGAAGGCAATTAACTAACGTGAGATTCTAAGACTATGGACGAAGGATTTTTGAGGCTAAGCCGCAGGTTTTTCTCGAATGAAATGTGGAATGAAGCCCGTACTTTTAGCAGTTGCGAAGCGTGGTTAGACTTAATTCAGTCTGCACGATTTGAGGCAACGCTCCGAAAGGAGAGTATCGGAGGTCGAGAAATCTCTTATTCAAGAGGTCAATATCCTGCATCCATAAGATTTCTGTCACAGCGTTGGAAATGGTCTGAAAAGAAGGTGCGTTCCTTTCTTGTGCATCTTAGAAAGAAAGGTATGATAACTGTTGAGTGCAATCAAGGAATGAACCTTATAACCTTATGTAAATATGAAGAATATAATCCAATGGGCACAACCAAGGGCACAAGTAAGGACACAGGTATTGAAAAGGAAATCAATGAATTAAGACACGAATGGGCACAACTAAGGGCACAACTTGGGGCACAGCCCATGAACAACAATCTACCGCAATCCGAACTTTTTACAAAAATCAGGCACACAGAGGGCACAAATAACAAAGAAAAGAAGAAAGAGAGTATAATAGATATATCTCTACATCAAAAGAAAGAAAATACTCCTGACGGAGTATCAAAAGAAAGCCAAGCTTCTTCGCCCTCCCCCTCTGAAAAGATTGATTACAGCGGATTGATGGAATACTATAATACCACATTCAAAGACAGACTCCAGCAGATAAGATCAATGACTGATGTGAGAAAAAAGGCTGTAAAAGCCGGATAGCCCAATATGGGAAAGAGTCAGTGAGGAGTGTTTTCAATCTCATTCTTCAATCCCCGTTCCTACTTGGAGCTAATGACCGCAATTGGAAATGCGACTTTGATTGGATTTTCAAACAAGCAAACTTTACTAAAATATTGGAAGGAAACTATAATGGGACAAGACTTAGTAAAAATCAACAGGATAGCGAGCAGCGAAAACGTGATTCAATTCTTACAGTCGCTACAACCGTTAGAGAAGCTGCCGCAAAAAAGAGAAAGGAACTTGAAGCAGAGGGCGTTATTGAATAAATATCCCGATCCTGCACAATTCATTCTTGATTACAACCCTGATTTGCAGTTCAAACTTGTCAGATGTAATGCAACCCATTCAGAACTGGCGTTGAATGACAGCATTCCGAGTTTAGGGCTATTGTCTTCTACTTATGGGGATGAAACACCGATAGAATGGCTAAAGATACAATTTGGCTCATTGAATGACTTTGCAGAAGTTTCAACCAAGATAGCGAAAGAGCAACTTTCTGAACTATCGGAGATATTCCTTTCGGAGTATTATTATATAAATGCCGCTGAAATCTGTTTTTTCATAGCACGGTTTAAGTCAGGGAAGTATGGGCGGTTCTACGGTTCAATAGATCCATTGAAAATAACAAGTGCGATGCTGGACTACGTTTCTGAACGTCGGAAAGATATTGAACGGAAAGAGCGTGAACGATACAGAAACCAACGTGAAAAAGAGATAGAGGAGCGTGGAGATAACAGAATCTCTTATGCTGAGTACATTGAAATCAAGCACCGTGCTGATGCAGGAGATGAGGAAGCTAGAAAAATGCTGATATCACCATGAGAATAACCGTTTACTGGGTAACAAGAAATCCGGATGTTATCGTAAGAATCCGGAAAAAGTTCAATATCCCAAGTTATACTTCCGTGAACTACGAAACAGAATGTGAAATCAAGAATGAAGACTTTCCACTGTTAGAAGAAACAGAACGAAGGGGATTCATTCGAATTAGAAATAAGAATACACGATTATGCAAGGAACAGACAAACTGAATACGATAACCAACATCGTATTTGTCCTCACGGACGTTTTAGAAACCAACCTTCTAGAAATGCAGCAGCAATACAAGAAGGAAGGCTTTGAATTGTGGCACGATTCAAAAAGAAACTTCAACACAGCCATAGCCGCGATAAAGAGATTGAAAAGTGATGTGAATCATTGCAGCGAATCCACTCAGGAAAACTTCGGCAATGATTCTGACATGGTGAACGCCATGT
>ENA-OQAZ01000951-OQAZ01000951.1-human-gut-metagenome-genome-assembly--contig:-NODE-951-length-15158-cov-3.008582_pt1 | contig 15158 bp, 22 predicted proteins | sample MGYA00242737_ERZ504531 | MGnify/ENA primary metagenome ERZ504531 (study PRJEB26092, sample SAMD00036244) | human gut metagenome | host: Homo sapiens | study: EMG produced TPA metagenomics assembly of... | reverse complement strand
AAAAGATTCCCCCTGCCGGAAGCTATATTTTTTCAATTTTTTTCAATTTCTTTTTTTGATCAGACTTTCTGCTAATATCAGATCTTCTGGCGTTTGTAATCTTTATATTCTCATACGAACCTTCTACCAACTTTACTGCACAGTTTTCCATACGCTCTACAACCATCGCATCGTCTGTTATCCCTGTTTCATTTTCTTCATTTTCCATCAATTTAAAATATGCATGACGAATCAATGCAGTCTCAAATACCTGCGGAGTCTGAATACACCACACAAATCTTCGTTCCGGTGTATTTACTGCGAAATCATTCTCATCTACAATCTTTACCGTATCTTTCGATGGCATTCCTGCCACACATGCCCGGTATTCTTTTACTGCCTGGTAAGTTCGTTCTATGATCGATTCATCAACAAACGGACGTGCTCCATCATGAATAAAGACATAACCTTCCGGTTCTATTTCTCTTAGTGCTTTATATACAGATTCATACCGTTCTTTTCCACCAACCACAATTTTATTAACTTTTGTGATTCCATAAGCTTCTATAATATTTTTCCGGCAATAATCAGTCTTACCTTCTCCTGTCACAAGAACAATTTCATCAATAATCGGAGATGCTGCAAATGCAGCAAGAGAATAGTAAAGTACAGGCTTTCCGCATATTTCCAGATACTGCTTCTGTATTTTTGTACCCATCCGGCTTCCTTTTCCTGCTGCCAGAACTACTGCTGTACATTTTTCCCTGTTCATATTATTCTCTCCTTTTTACCTGCATTTCGTGGTTCGCCCACTCTATCTTTCGCCAAGTTTCAGATTCGGGACTGCATTCAGATCCCATCCATGTCTGGTTCCATTTATGTATTCATAATAAGCCGCCACACCGATCATTGCTGCATTATCTGTACAGAAAATCGGTGACGGATAGTAAAATTCTATTTCATTCTTTTCACATGCCTGTTTCATTGCTGCACGAAGACTACTGTTTGACGCCACGCCTCCCGCAATTGCGAACTTATTAAGTCCATATTCTTTTACTGCATGCATTGCATTGTCTACCAGCACATCAGTAACTGCTTTCTGGAAGGATGCAGCAATATCAGCACGGTTGTATTCAATCCCTTTCATCTTGCAGCCGTTAATATAGTTTAAAACTGCTGACTTCACGCCACTGAAGCTGAAATCATATGGGGAATCTTCGATATGCGCGCGTGGAAATGGGATTGCATCTGGATCCCCCTCTTTTGAAAGCTTATCAATCTTCGGTCCTCCCGGATATCCTAGGCCAATTGCTCTAGCCACTTTATCAAAAGCCTCTCCTGCTGCATCATCTCTGGTTCTTCCAAGAATCTCATAAGTTCCATAATCCTTGACGCATACGAGATGCGTATGTCCCCCAGACACAACAAGACACAAGAACGGTGGTTCCAGTTCCAGATTCTCAATATAATTTGCAGAAATATGCCCTTCAATATGATGAACTCCAACAAGTGGTAACTTTTTCGCATATGCGATTGCTTTTGCTTCTGCCACACCGACAAGAAGCGCACCAACAAGCCCCGGACCGTAAGTTACACCGATTGCATCAATATCATCCAGTGTAACCTCTGCATTTTCCAGAGCCTCTTCTATTACCTGATTAATCTTTTCAATATGCTTTCTCGATGCGATTTCCGGAACCACACCACCATATAATTTATGTAGATCTATCTGTGACGAGATCACATTTGACAACACCTGTCGTCCGTTCTTTACAACGCTGCTGCCGTTTCATCACAGGAACTTTCAATTGCCAGTATTAATATATCCTTTTTCTCTGTATCCATATTTTTCCTTCTCTCTACTGCTTTGCTTATTCCGGGAAATCCAGTTCTGTTGTCATACGGTCTTTTCCTGCGATCGCATGTGGAAAGATTGCCCGCACTTCATCCATATATTCTTCCGGATGGCGCAGGGACGGGCTGTAATGCGTAAGCCACATTTCTCCCACTCTGCCTCTTTTGCCAGGTTTGCTGCCTCATAAAAGGTCATATGCTTATATTCTACTGCCTTTGCCGCTTTTTCTTTTTCTCCGTACATTCCTTCGCAGATAAACAGGTCTGACCCTTTTGCATTCTTCCGGATAGAATCCGTCGGTCTTGTATCTGTACAATAGGTAAGCTTAATTCCTCTTCGAGGTGGTCCAAGGACCATCTCCGGCGTCAGTATTCTTCCGTCAAGCTCTACTGTCTCACCTTTTTGAAGATGTTTCCAGTATTCCTTCGGAATTTTCTGTTCTGTTGCCCTCTGCACATCAAATTTGCCGGCACGGTCGATCTCAATCGTATAACCGTAACAGATCACATTATGTTTTACACGAAATGCTTTCAGACGATATCCATCCATCTCAAAATCTGTTCTGGCTCTGTAATTTCTCTATAGTGGATTTCAAATGGCAGTTCCGGCGCGATCACTCGCAGAGAACCCACCACTCTCTCCAGACCTTTCGGTCCAATCAGAGTAAGCGGTTCCTTTCTGTCCGCATTTCCCATTGTAAGAAGAAGTCCCGGAAGTCCGCTGATATGATCTCCATGATAATGTGTAAAACAAATTACATCGATCGGTTTAAAACTCCATCCCTTCTCTTTTAACGCAATCTGTGTGCCTTCACCACAGTCAATCAGCAGCTGGCTGCCGTTATATCTTGTCATAAGTGCGGTCAGCCATCGATAAGGAAGCGGCATCATTCCACCGCTTCCAAGCAAACATACATCTAACATTCTAACTCCTGTTCTCCATATACCGGAATCTGGAAAGATGCTATCCAGGTATCATAACATTCCTCACAGATATCAAATCGATGGAGTTCTCCGTCTTTGTGCGAAAAATATCCCCATCTTTTTTCAACTGTAAGCATCTCTTCCTCCGGTATTCCATTTTTTATTGTGATTTCTTTTTTACATTTATTACACACAATCTTTGTGACTATATTTTTTTCTGTCTGAATTTTTTTATAATTACGCATCTTACTTCCTCCTGAGTATCTTTGCAAAAAAAGAATGCCATTTCATTTTTCAGCTCTTTCTATGTTCAGGTACATTATAACGTCACAGACTGACGCCTTCCAGTGGGAAGTCTTGTATATTCTTGCGATTTCTTCCATTTTCTAAACCATACGGCTCATCAGGATTGCATCTTCCGGATTTTTCCCTCCGTAATAGAACTTTCGCTCTCCATCGATTCCAAATTTGTTTTTTTTATAAAAAGCAATCGCTGTCTGATTACTCTTACGGACATCAAGAAGCATTCTTTTCAGTTGCTTTTCATGGCAGATCTGTTCCATAAATCCAAACAGCATCTGTCCAATTCCTCTGCGTCTTTCAGATTCAGCAACTGCAATTCTTGCAATCTCGCATTCATCCAGAACATAATAACACAGAAAATATCCCAGCAGGGTATCCCCTTCCATTGCTGCCGCACAAAAAGTATGCTTCTGTCTGACAGTTGATCTCACCTCATGATAACTCCACGGATCCGGAAATACGTCTGTTTCCATCTGCGCCACCTGTTCCATTCGTTCTCTGTCATTTTCTGTTATCAAAGTAATTTCTATGTTATCTCTATTACTCATGTGTTTTTTCTGCTTTCAGACGTTCTTCTCTTTCCCGTTCTGCCTGGGATACACGCAGATAATCCGGTTTGTGTTCCATTGCAGTTTCTGTTTTTCCTTCTTTATAATACTGAATTCCAAGCATACCGACTGCTGCAGCTCTCTGCTGGTTCATATGTGCCGGTGCAAATGCAATATCATAATTCGTCATCAATTCCTTCTCCAGCCTGTCTTTATGCACCGGTACACCGTCTCCAAGAAAGATCACTGGTTTTCCATAAGTACAAAGTTTTTTGGCAAGTTCATCGATTTCGACTGCCATCTGTGCTTCCAAAACCTGCAGTTTATCACCGTCCATCTGATAAATACCAGTATATACCTGATTTCTTCTTGCATCCATGATCGGACAAATGATCCTGTCTGTATAACACAGATTATAAGCAAGTCCGTCTACTGTCGGAATGTGAATCAAAGGCTTCCTCAGTGCCAGCCCCAGTCCCTTTGCAGTTGCTGAACCAATTCTGAGTCCGGTAAATGATCCCGGTCCTCCTGCTACCGCAATCGCATCAATCGTATCCAGATTCATATCCGTCATCTTCACGATTTCATCCAACATCGGTAATAAGGTCTGTGAATGTGTCTTTTTATAATTGATCGTATACTCTGCAATCGTTTTGGAAATTTCGTTTTCTTCTTCAACTACTGCGACAGTTGCAACAAGTCCCGAACTGTCTATTGCTAAAATGCGCATATTATTCTCCTCTTTTCTCTACCGTAATCCGGCGGAAATCAAATCCCTGTTCCAGATCTTTTTCTATCGTGATCTCTGTCCGGTTCGCCGGAAGAATTTCATCGATCAGGTTCGCCCATTCGATCAGGCTTACACCGTCTCCATATACATAGTCTTCAAAACCAATCTCGTCCATCTCTTCAATGTCACCAATCCGATACACATCAAAATGATAGAACGGAAGTCTTCCGTCATCATATACCTGGACTATTGTAAAGGTTGGACTGCTGATCGGTTCTTCAATCCCCAGTCCTTTTGCCAGTCCCTGGGTAAATACGGTCTTCCCGACGCCAAGATCTCCTACCAGTGTATAGACTTCTCCTGCTTTTGCATGACTCCCGATCTTCTTACCGAGATCATAGGTTTCTTTGGCACTTCTTGTTTCAATTATCATCTTCTGTCTGCCTCCTAATTTGCACTGACGTGTCTGATATTGACTTTCTTGGCTGGCATATGTGTAGAAATCATCTGCACTGCTGCCGCATACTGTTCTCCCAGGGATTCTCTTGGAAAAATCAGTGCTCTTACCTTTGTTACATATATAATTACAGACTGACCGGTTGAAACTGCCTTCCGGAAATCTCCCCATTCATTAAGCACACTTTGTTCATCCTGTGAAATGCGGATTCCTTCTTCGTTAAGTTCATAACTAATCGGTTTCTGAAACATCGGGGAGCGCATTACCTGTTCTGCCGCACGTGCTTTTAAATGAAGTGGGTTTCCGATCAGAAAAATTGCGGCAAACAAAAAGAACGTTGCTGCTGTACTGTAGCTTCCAAACATACATTGTCTGATTCCCAGCACCAGTGTTACACCACCGAAAATCACACCAACGATTCCGCTAAGGCTTGTATAGGAAGTATAGAGCATAAAATCAAACATGGCTTTTTTTGTCATTTTTACTTCAAACTTTATATTCATTCATTTTCCTCCATATCAGATTAAGTCACACCGATTATATCATACCGAATCTTTGGAAACAAGTCGTTACTGCTCACTCTGGGTTTAGAAAAACACTGTCTTTTCTTAACTTGTACTTGTATTTTATATACGCCTGCGCTATAATGTGTTCAAATGAACAAGGAAATTCTTCGGGGTAGGGTGACTTCTTATCGCTATAGTATAAGCAGAATTCCCAACCGGCGGTTACAGTCCGCGACCTGTCAGATTTCTGACAGCTGATTTGGTGCAATTCCAAAACCGACAGTAAAGTCTGGATGAGAGAAGAAAAAGTGATTTTGCAAATAATCCCCCCGACGTATTACGTCGGGGATTTTTTTGCATAGGCTTTCGAAGATTTTCCTCCTCAATTCATCTGATTATGTCAAGAGAAAAGGAGAGAAAAAATGAGTACAGATGTAATGACAAACCAAAAAACAACAACGAAAGAAAAAAAACGTATCAGCACAAAGGTAATTGCACAGATTGGTGTGCTCGGAGCAATCGCTATGGTTCTGATGTTATTTGATATTCCACTTCCATTTGCACCAACCTTTTACAAAATTGATTTCAGTGAAGTTCCGGTCCTTGTCGGAGCATTTACCATGGGACCTGTAGCCGGCGCTTTAATCGAACTGGTCAAAATCCTGTTGAACCTCCTGATCAGAGGTACATCAACAGCTGGTGTTGGAGACCTCGGAAACTTCCTGATCGGATGTGCAATGTGTATTCCGGCTTCCCTGATTTATCAGAAGTTACATACTCGCAAGGGTGCGATCATCGGTATGGTAACAGGAACTGTTTTATGACAATTGTCGGATGTTTTATCAATGCATACCTTCTGCTTCCGGCATACGCTGCTGCATTCCATATGCCGATCGACGCACTGATTGCCATGGGAACCGCAGTCAACAGTCATATCAACAGTCTTCTGACTTTTGTTTTACTTTCTGTTGCACCTTTCAATCTGCTGAAAGGTTTCCTGGTATCATTGATCGTATTCCTGATCTACAAAAAGATCAGCGATTTTACAAATGGGACGCGAATAGATTATAATTTTACAAAGCAGCAAAAGGGGTTCGTTATGAGCCTCTTTTTTTATGAAACAAAAAAACAGAGAGAAGTCTGCCCACGCCGACATTCTTCTCTCTGTTGAATTTCTTTTGATTATAAAGTATCGTTTCTTCTTACATATCCTGGTTTTTCCGGATCTGCAATCAGTTCCTTTGCATGGACAATCCTTGCACTCTTGTCCACTACCTGCGCTTCAATCTGTGCATCCTCTCCAATTACAACTCCCGGAAGGATAACACTGTCTTTGACAACTGCACCTTTCTTAATTACGCATCCACGTCCGATTACCGAATTCTCAACAGTACCCTCGATCAGGCATCCATTGGAAATTACTGAACTCTTGACACTTGCTCCTTCATAATACTTTGTTGGGCATGAATCATTTGTTCTTGTGTAAATCGGCCAGTTCTTATCAAACAAAGTCACTGCATTCTTCATATCGATCAGTGATAAGTTTGCATTATAGTAGCTCTTAAAATCTGTGATAGATGCAAAGAATCCTCGATGTGACATTCCACGTACATCCAGTTCACTGCATGCCATATTCACAATATCATTAAGTGTGAACATGGAAGAAATCTTTCTTCCCTTTTTAACCAGTTCCATAAACAGATCTTTGCGCATTACATAAGTGTCCATGAAAATATTACGGTTTTTCGCGTTACCATGGTTCGGTTCCAATGAAAGGACACCCTTCTGCTTGTTCAAATTAAGTGTTGAACAGTTCAGATAGTATTCTTTTGCATTATCCACACTGTGATATAACAGGGTAATATCTGCACCGGATTCAATATGTGTCTTAAGTAATTCATCATAATTCTGTGTATAAATCATATAACTTGGTGCAATAACTACATATGGATATTTTACAGCTTCAATACACTCCATATTTTCTTCATATGCCGCCAGGTCATTATTGTATACACTCCATTCTGCATTTGCAAAATCAGAATAAAGAATATGAAGACGGCCACTCTTTGAGTTGATATTGTAATGACGGCCTGTTCCAAGATGTTCTGTAAGAGAACGCGGTTTTCTTCTTACATAAACCTGAATATGTTCGATTTCACTGTTGCTCATATTAGAGATTGGGAAATCGATAACTCTGTATCTTCCAAGGAATGAAACAGCACCAACCGGACGGTAATTCTGCATCTCTCCTACCCGGATATTGTTGCCGGCAAAACTTACGATTCCAAATGCCTGTGCCATATTACTCATCCCCCTTAACACGTTTTGATACTAATTCAATATGTTCACTGTCTGCTGATCCGACAACTGCATTTTTGCCAATCTTTACGCCATCAGCCACAAGCGCTCTTGTTACAACTGCACCTTCTTCTACTTCAACGCCCGGCATCAGTACACTGTCAATAATCTGTGCACCTTCGCCGACTCTTGCACCTGTAAACAATACAGAATTTTTGACTTTTCCATTGATCACACATCCCTGGTTGATAAATGCTCTTTCAATCTCTGCTGTCGGACCAACATACTGAGGAAGCACAGTTGTATCCTCTGTGTAAATCTTCCATGAATCATCATTCAGATCAAGTTCATTTTTACTATTGATCAGATCCATATTTGCTTCCCACAGGGAATCAATTGTTCCGACATCTTTCCAATATCCTTTGAACTTGTATGCATAGAGCTTTCTTCCATCATTCAGCATAGTCGGAATGATATCTTTTCCGAAATCATGATTGGAATCCTGATTTTTCATATCTGCAAGGAGCATCTTTCTTAAAAGCTTCCAGTTGAATATGTAATACCATGGATGCCAGATTGCTCTTTGGATTCTCCGGTTTCTCTTCAAACTCTACAATTCTTCCCTCATCGTCCGTATTCATAATACCGAAACGGCTTGCTTCCTTCATCGGAACTTCAATGACCGCAATTGTTGCATCTGCTCCAGTCTCTTTATGATAATCAAGCATCTTATCATAATTCATCTTATAAATATGGTCACCGGAAAGAATCAGTACATATTCTGGTGCAAACATGTCCACAAAATCAATGTTCTGTGAAATTGCATCTGCTGTTCCTCTGTATACATCCAGGTCTGCATCCGCTTTTTCACGCGGTGGGAGTACATAGACTCCGCTGTTCTGGGCATCTAACCCCCATCTGCGGCCTGCCGTACATAACTGTTAAGTAAAATAGACTCATACTGTGTCAGGACTCCTACATTATCAATTCCGCTGTTGGCACAGTTGCTAAGTGGAAAATCAATGATTCTGTATTTTCCACCATATGAAACCGCAGGTTTGGCTACTTTATTTGTAAGCTCGTGAAGACGACTTCCTCGTCCGCCCGCCAAGATCATAGCAAGCATATTATTCTGCTTCATAAGTGAATCCTCTCTTTCCTATTTGTCCTGTCTTATATTATACAATTTTTCTGTTAGATTTTCCACTTTTTTGTGCAAAAAATACATAAAATTTATATTTTTATTATTATGATGTGTTCGAGGATTATGGGAATTGCGTAGCAATAGAACAATCCGGTTACATCAGTGAGCAGCATAATTTACTTTCGACACTCACATCATCATTATTGTATTATATATGCTTTAAAATCCGAATTTATGTCTATTTTCTTTCCAGATTTTCCCCATTGCATATTCATATGTCTTATCAAAGACAAAAAGTACAAATTGTCCGAATACAACAGACATAAGCATTATTCCTTTTGCGGTCTTTTTTTCAGATAACATACTCCAGAAATATATTAAACCCGGAATATAAAGTACATTAAATACCAGATATTTCATGAGCCAGAAAAAGTTACGGCTTCTGATCCATCCGGAAGCTCTTCCAGAAAAATGCCATATTGTTTCTATAATTAGAATATAAAATCCCATAAATGCATAGGAAACCACATATAATTTATTCGGAGACAGAAGCATTGCCAGCAAAATTCCTGCCAGTAAAAAGCCTGCCCCGCTTTTCAATCCAAATTCCTGAATCACAATCCCGACAAAGAAGGACGCCGCCGCCAGTAAAAAAAGGGTATTCGTTTCGATCACACTGCCAAGCGCAATCCCCACTTCTGTCAGTGCAAGCATAACGCCTGCAAATGCAATCTTTTTTGTATTTAGATGCATGGACACAGATCTCCTCCCATACATTCACATAATGAATCTGCGATCCACAGATCACAGCACATATTTCCAGTTCCACACGGAGAGGAATTACGATTGCCATATCCCTGACCAAACGGATTACTATTATATCTCTGTGCTCCCCAGTTCAGCTGATTCATCAGCTCTCTGTACTGCGGGTTATTCGGGTCCATATTCACTGCCTGCGCAGCATAATCCCTTGCCAGCACATTGTTGCCTACGCCGGCGTTGGCCATGGAACTTGCATAATACCATTGTGCAGTCCGGTCATTCATACGGTTCAACACATTGATTGCGTCCTGATATCTACGGTTATTGATAAAATTGAATGCCGCCTGCATCTCCGGATTCATATTATTGTACTGCTGATATCTGCCATTGCCATAAGATTGATTCCCATAGGAATTATTACCATAAGAATAGTTCCCTGAACCCGCGCCGTATCCGTAATTATATCCTCCATTCGCCCGCTCTTTCATAATTTCATCATAAGCTTCCTGTACTTCTTTGAACTTTTCTTCAGCAAGATCCCGAAGCGGATTATCCACATTAGCATCCGGATGATATTTCCGGCTCAGTTCTCTGTACGCCTTTTTTATCTCCTCTTCCGACGCATTTGGTGATACGCCAAGCACCTCATAAGGATTCTTTGTCATCTTCCTTTTCCTCGCTTTTCTTTTCTTGTATCTTTCTGTAATGTTTCCATACGCCATCATACAGGATATTCCGCAGGATATCCACGTCCAGTATACATGGCAGAATTTCAAAATTTCTTGCGCATTCGCCGATCATCATGCACAGAATGTCTCTGCATCTTTCTTCATATCCGGCTTCTTCATGCATCTTTTTTAATGGATTATAAGTCCCTTTTTCCAGGTCCTTATCCAGATCTTCGTAGGCATCCATAATGTAAATATATTTACCCAGATAGAAACCGATCCCTCGAAGCTGCTGTTCCCAGCAGTCTTCTTTATATACCATCATCTCTTCCATCAGCCGGCCAAAACAGCCTGCCGGATAGTCAACTTCCTGTATACCCTGACTTTCATATTCCGAAAGCTTTGCCATTTCTTCTCTGATCACACGACTCTGCTTGGATATTTCCGAATTGCTTTTTCTACTTTTCGCTTCAAGGCCATACTCCCGAGAAGCCCTGCTACTTTCTTCTCATCCTTCCAATCATCTTCCAGATGATAATACGCCATGATCAGATTCATATCGGCCGCATACTCTGTGATCTCATTTTCCAGCATTGGCTGTGGCTTTAACGGATGCATCTTACAGCGATGGCTTTCTGCCTTTGTTTCACTTTCATATAAAGAAGTAAGTAAAATGATCACAAATGTCATATCATAGGCAAGCGTAAGCTGACCTGCGCTGCCATACTGTCTCTTCAGCGACTGACAAAGGCCACAGTAATACGCTTTATATTTATGATAATCTTTTACTTTTAATTCCGGCTCATTCGCCGTCACATATCCGAACATGTATTACTGAATTCCTCTCATTGTAAGCTGGATCCGCTTCTTCTGTAAATCAACGCTCATCACCTTTACATCTACAACATCTCCTACGCTGACTGCTTCCAGTGGATGCTTGATAAAACGATCCGTGATCTGGGAAATGTGCACCAATCCGTCCTGATGCACTCCAACATCGACAAATACACCAAAGTCAATGACATTTCGCACGGTTCCTTTCAGAATCATTCCTTCCTTCAGATCCTTCATATCAAGGACATCCGTTCTGAGAATTGGTTTCGGCATCTCATCTCGTGGATCACGCGCCGGTTTTTCCAGCTCTTTGACAATATCCCGAAGGGTGATCTCTCCTATTCCAAGTTCCTCAGCGAGCTTTTTGTAATCTTTGATGGTAAGAGACAGACCTGCAAGTTTGCCGCCTGCAATATCTTCCGGCTTGAAGCCTGCTTTTCAAGAAGCTTTCCTGCCGCCTCGTAAGACTCCGGATGTACACTGGTTCCGTCAAGTGGATTGGTTCCGCCCTGGATCCTCATAAACCCGGCACACTGCTCAAATGCTTTTGGTCCAAGTTTTGGTACTTTGAGAAGTTCTTTTCTATTCTCAAATTTTCCATTTTCTTCCCTGTAGGCAACAATATTTTTCGCAAGGGTTCCGGAAATACCGGAAATATAAGAAAGCAGCGGAGCCGATGCAGTATTTAGATCCACACCGACTTTATTTACACAGTCTTCTACCACACCGCCAAGTGCTTCTCCTAATTTTTTCTGGTTCATATCATGCTGATACTGCCCGACACCGATCGACTGCGGATCGATCTTTACCAGTTCGGCAAGCGGATCCTGAAGACGTCTTGCGATGGATGTCGCGCTTCTCTGCCCGACATCGAATTTGGGGAATTCTTCTGTAGCAAGTTTACTTGCTGAGTACACAGATGCTCCCGCTTCATTTACGATCACATACTGCACTTTTTCCGGAATCTCTTTTAACAATTCTACAATAAATTGTTCTGATTCTCTGGATGCTGTTCCATTTCCCAGGGAAATCAAAGAGATGTGATACTTTGGAATAATCTTTTTCAGCAGATCTTTTGCTGCCTGGATCTTCTTCGGAGTCGTAGGCGCTGTCGGATAAATTACAGTCGTGCCGATTACTTTTCCGGTCGGATCTACCACAGCAAGCTTGCATCCGGTACGGAATGCAGGATCCCATCCAAGCACAACCTGTCCAACGATCGGCGGCTGCATCAGAAGCTGCTCCAGATTCTTTCCAAACACAAGGATTGCGCCATCTTCTGCTTTTTCCGTCAGTTCGTTTCTCAGTTCACGCTCGATCGCCGGTGCGATCAGTCTCTGATAGCTGTCGGCCACAACCTCTTTCAAAACCGGTGTTGTGTATGGATTATCCCTGCGGATCGCTTTCTTTTCCAGATAACGGAGAATTTCATCTTCCGGTGCTTCAATCTTAACACTCAGGAATTTTTCTTTTTCTCCACGGTTGAGTGCCAGCACACGGTGTCCGGCTACTTTGCTGACCGCTTCTGTAAAATCATAATACATCTCGTATACAGATTCTGCTTTTTCATCTTTTGCAGCAGAAACCAGCGTACCCTTTTTGAACGTCAGATCGCGGATCCTCTTTCTGTAATCTGCCTCATTTGAAATATTTTCTGCAAGAATATCTTTCGCACCGTCAATCGCTTCCTGCACATTTTTCACGCCCTTTTCTTCAGAAACATATTTTTCTGCCTCTTTTTCCAGGGGCTCCTTACTATTCTGAAGAGAGATCAGAACCGCCAGTGGTTCCAGACCTTTTTCTTTTGCAATTGTCGCACGGGTCCGGCGTTTTGGTCTGTACGGACGATAAAGATCGTCCACCAGAACCTGCGTCTCTGCTGCCACGATCTGTGCTTTCAGCTCAGGTGTTAACTTGCCCTGTTCTTCAATACTTGCAAGAACCTGTTCTTTTTTCTCTTCCAGGTTCCGCAGATAGGTCAGTCGTTCATATAATTTACGAAGCTGTTCATCATCCAGTGTACCGTGTGCTTCTTTTCTGTAACGCGCAATAAACGGAATGGTATTTCCTTCATCGATCAGCTTTACAGCCGCATCTACCTGCCACTTTTTTACGCCCAGTTCTTCTGTTATTTTCTGGTTAATATCCATTGATATCCAATCCTCTCTTTTTGTTCGCTATGGATTTAATGATACCATGTCATCTCTTATTTTTCAATTCCCGTTAAAATTACAGAGTTCGCTCGGTTTTCTTGTCTTTTTCTATTAAATATGCTATACTACAGCTAATCTGACTGAAAAGTTTTAAGAAAGGATTAACCAAATGTCAAGCGATATTGAAAAAGAGCCACTGTCCAGACAACAGAAAAAATCAAAAGAAACCAAAGCACGTATCTTTCATGCAGCCAAGACAATTCTGCAGAAGCAGGGATACGATCAGCTTTCCATAAAAAATATCTGTGATGAAGCAGGTGTCTCCAACGGCAGCTTCTATCATCATTTTAAAACCAAAGATGATCTTTTATCTTATTATATTGAAGAACAGCCAAGCATCAATCCGGATCTTCTGGATACGCCGGAAGATGCAGATGAGGCAAAGATCGGTATCATCCACGTTTATCTGAATTACGCACAGTACTGCCGGGAACTCGGAGTAGAATTCATGTCCAACTACTACACACCGCGCAACCAGGCACTGAACCCAACGATCCGTAACCGAACGACCGTACCCGATCCTTACCGTAGAGAATTATCTTCGCAAAGCGATTGATGCCGGCATCATTGTGCCAAAGATTTCCCTGGATGAAATCTGCACTGATATCCGTATGCTGGTTATCGGAAATGTATTTGAATGGTGTCTGCATAACGGAGAGACTGATTTTGAAGGTAATATCCGCCGTTCGATCGGGCATTATCTGGATGGCATTTTCTGATTTCACAGATATACCACAGCGTAAAATGAATTTTTCATATTCCTTCGCTGATTTTTTACAGCACATATTTTCAAAAAAGGTGTCATGGATTTTTATGTCCATGGCACCTTTTCGGCTTATCTGTTGTTATATAAACTTGTACATCGTTGTTGTTTCGTAAGTTTCGCCCTTCTTGCATACCGGCCCGGAAAAATTCTCTTTATGGATTGCATCCGGGAAGAACTGTGTCTCGAAGCAGGCTGCCTGGCGTTTGTGGTAATGCGCCCCGCCTTTTCCTTTGGCATCAACAATAAAGTTGCCTGTATAAAGCTGCATTCCCGGAAGGTCTGTATAAACTTCCATAGTGATTCCGCTCTCTTCCGAGGACATCTCTGCCACTTTCGCAAATTCTCCTTTATTGTTCAGAACCCAGTTATGATCATATCCTTTCCCGAAATTCAGTGCTTCATAATCTGTCTCGATTTCTTTGCCAATTGCTTTCTTTGTGCGGAAATCCATCGGTGTTCCTTCTACCGGTGTGATCTCGCCTGTCGGAATAGACTCGGCATCGGCTCTGGTAAATGCATCTGCATCAATCCATACTTCCTGATCCAGTACATCTCCTGATGCATGTCCATCCATATTAAAATAGCTGTGATTTGTCATGTTGATCAGAGTATCTGCATCCGGAACTGCATGGTAAGCGATCTTCACTGCATTGTCTTCTGTCAGAGTATATGTTACCTCAATATGTACAGCTCCCGGATATCCCTGATCACCATCCGGGCTGTCCAGTTCAAATGTAATATAATCATCTGCGGTTTCTTTTACCTTCCACATTCTCTGGTTATAAAAATCCATTCCGCTGTGGAGATTATTGCCATTATCATTCTTTTCAAGCTGATAGGTCACTCCGTTCAGTTCAAAGGATGCTCCTCCGATACGGTTTGCACTTCTCCCGACAATTGCGCCGAAGAACAGATCTCCTTCTTCATATCCTGCTGCCTCATCATATCCAAGCACAACATCACACGGCTTGCCTTCTTTGTCCGGTACGATCACCTGTACCAGCGTTGCACCGTAATCGGATACTGCAATCTCCATTCCGTTTTTATTTGTGAGCGTATATAATTTTGTCTCGTCACCTTTAACTGTTGCACCAAAATCTGTTACTTTCATTTCTCCTGTTCCGCCTTTCTGTTAATTGTGCCTGTAAAACAGACATCTCTTTTACAAGTGT
>ENA-OQAZ01000950-OQAZ01000950.1-human-gut-metagenome-genome-assembly--contig:-NODE-950-length-15159-cov-1.717536_pt1 | contig 15159 bp, 22 predicted proteins | sample MGYA00242737_ERZ504531 | MGnify/ENA primary metagenome ERZ504531 (study PRJEB26092, sample SAMD00036244) | human gut metagenome | host: Homo sapiens | study: EMG produced TPA metagenomics assembly of... | reverse complement strand
TGTCAACGGTACGTTGCAGGCATTGAACGAGTTGGAACATCGCAAGCTGATTTCCGCTGGCGATGCTGTGGTGTTGCGTAAGGCATGGCGTATGTGCACGGCCGCGCGCAACGGCAGTTATCTGTGGAGCGGACGCGTCAATCAGGCTGATATTTTGCCGGACGATTCATATTCGCTGGGAGCATCGCCGTGTATCTCGGTTACGATGCGAATCGCGGCCAACATTTCGAAAACGACCTGCTCGCCGTGATACGCAAAGCCCGTGACGTAACGGAACGCCTGTTCTACGGTCGTTCGTGAGTCGTGCCATTTGAACGGCTAGGAGCATGGTGTGGCCGTCGGACCGAAGTTATACGGCTCTGACGGTTATGCTGATTCAGGGTTTCGTGCATGGAAGGATGGAGGTTGCGCCACGAATACTTGTGAACACGCGGTGAACTGGCAGGGTCTGCATTTCAGGCTATAGTTGGCTAGGTCACTTCGAGTGGCCACCTTCAACCACAAGTTGCATGAAAGGTGAGCCGTTGTCTTCAGTACTCGAACAGGCGGTTGAAACGCCGATGGTCGGGAAAAGCGTCATCACATTGGATGATCTTTCCATTCGCCAGATTCAAGAATTACTCCACAAGGCGCAGTACATTGATTCTCATCGTAAAGAAGTGGCGCACACCTGCGACGGCAGGGTGCTCGCCACTTTATTTTATGAGCCCAGCACCCGTACGCGTCTGAGCTTTGAAACCGCCATGCTCCGACTCGGCGGCAAGGTGATCGGCTTCGCCGGCGCCCAGCTCGCTTCCGTGACCAAGGGCGAAACCATTTCGGACACCCTGAAAACCGTGTCCAACTACGTGGACGTGGTGGCGATCCGCCACCCGAAGGAAGGCGCCGCGCTCGTGGCGTCCCGTGCAGCCTCCGTGCCGGTCATCAATGCCGGCGATGGTGGACATATGGCACCCACGCAGACTCCTGGCCGATCTTGCGACGATGCAGTCGCGCTCGGTCGCGTGGAACAATCTGACTGTCGGACTGTGCGGCGATCTGACTTTCGGGCGCACCGTGTATTCCCTGATCGAAACCCTGTGCCGTTTCGGCAACGTGAACTTCGTGCTGATCAGCCGGATGAGCTCAAGACCCCGCAGTATGTGCTCGACCGCATCAACGCCACCGACTCCTGCTCCTACACGGAAGTCAAGGATCTCGTTTCCGTGATCGGCGATCTCGACGTGCTGTACATGACCCGAGTGCAGAAGGAACGCTTCTTCAACGAAGACGACTATCTGCGACTGCGCGACACCTACATTCTCGACGAAGCCAAGATGGCTTACGCCAAGAAAGACATGGCCGTGCTGCACCCGCTGCCGCGAGTCAACGAAATCGCCGTCGAAGTGGATGACGACCCACGCGCTGCCTACTTCGAACAGGTCAAGAACGGCATGCTTATGCGCATGGCATTGGAAAGCTCGGTGGTCGGAGACGAACTGCCGGGATATGAACCGCTTGAATCCAAGGAGGTTGCAGCCTGATGGAAGTCACCAGCATTCAGAACGGCATCATCATCGACCATGTGCCTGCTGGCACCGCGCTCAAGGTGCTCGAATACCTGAAAATTGATCCGGCTAAGACCAAGCTCGCGCTGATCATGAACACCGACAGCCACATGTTCGGCACCAAAGACATCATCAAAATCGAAAGCGAAGAGGAAGCCGAAACCATCGACCTTGACGTGCTCGGCCTTGTGGCACGCACCGCAACCGTCGGCATTGTGCGCGGCGGTAAAATCGTAGAGAAAAAGCAGCCTACACTGCCGGAACATGTGGTCAATATCATCAAATGCGTGAACCCGCGCTGCGTGACTACCACCGACCGGCCGTACAGATGTTCCACCTGGTGCATTCCGACCGTCAGGAATACCGCTGCGACTACTGTGACGAGGAAGCGAAGTTCTGACCCATGACCCTCACCCTTCACGACATCAAGGTTTGGAACACCGGCGAAGTCATCGACCTGATCGTCCCATCTGACGCTGATGAAACGGTGGACGCTTCGGCCATGACCATCGCCCCGGGATTCGAAGATCCCCACGTCCACTTCCGCGATCCGGGCCAGACCTACAAGGAATCCATGGTTTCCGGTTGCGCGGCTGCCGCCTCTGGCGGGTACACGAACGTGCTCATCATGCCGAACACCGTTCCCGCCATGGATGGTGTGAAGGTGACGGCGGGGGAACCGGGCGCCAGTGAAGTGCTCGACGCCGGTTTCGACACGGTCATCGACTATTTGCAGCATTACGAACAAGCCCATGATGTGACCTTGCCGGTGCGTTATGACCTGTGCGTATGCGCTTCCAAAGGGCGTGCAGGCAAGGAAGCAACCGACGTGGCCGACTGGATCGGCTACCTGCCTGAACACGATGACGACAACAAGGACGCCTACCAGCTGTGCCACCCGGTGACCGCCATCAGCGATGACGGTTCCGCGGTAACACCGGAAATCCTCGACCAAGTGTTCGACAACGTCAAGAAATCAGGCTTATACCTGATCGAGCATTGCGAACACCACGACACCGGGGCGGTCAATGAAGGTCCCGTATCACGAGAACTGGGCGTACCCGGCATTCCCGAAGATACCGAACTGAAAATCGTCGAACGCGATATCGAGATGGCGCGCAAAACCGGCGTGCATGTGCACTTCCAGCATGTCAGCACTGCGATTTCTTTCGACGCGATTCGCAAGGCCAAAGCTGAAGGCTTACCGATCACGTGCGAAACTGCACCGCACTACGTTGCGTTGTGCGATGAAGCATTGCTGAAATACGGCACTCTCGCCAAGATGAATCCGCCGTTGCGCTCCGAAGAGGATCGCAAGGCAACCATCGCAGCCGTAGCTGACGGCACCGTCGATCTGCTGGCCACCGACCATGCACCGCATACCATGGAAGAGAAGGACCTTGGTTTCCTCGATGCTCCGAACGGCATCATTGGTCTTGAATGCGCGTATGGCGTATGCCACAAGATTCTTGTGGACGGCGGCTTTATCTCCGACGAACGCCTGATTGAACTCATGTCGACTGCGCCAGCCGAACTTATGGGCCACAGCAAGGCCGACGTCACAGCGTTGCTTGACGAATACGCAGACGCCGTCCCCGGAGACGACGACACCAAACGCGTGCTGGACCTCGTCAAGGTTCCTGCAGAAGACGCGCGGATCTGGTAGTGCTCAACACCGACGAGGCATGGACCGTGAATCCTGAACGATTCCATTCCTCGGCTCGTAACACCCCGTTTGGTGGATGGCAGGTCACCGGCCGTCCGCTCGCCACCATCATCGGCTCGAAACTAGTCTTCAGCCGTATCAACAAGGAGGATTGATGGATCGCCTGATCGAAGCAATCGAAGCCAAGCAGAATCCGAGCGTTGTGGGACTTGACCCGACCGAAGCGCTCGTGCCAGCGCAAATCGTGGCCGGCTTTGCCGAGGAAATCAGCGAACAGGTTGAAGATCCGGCGGAAGCGCCGTCCATGCAGCTTTCCGTGGCCTTCTTCGAATTCAACCGCGCCATCATCGACGCCGTCGCAGACATCGTGCCTGCGGTCAAACCGCAGATCGCCATGTATGAGACGCTCGGTCCGGCAGGCATCCGACGCTACACCATCGACCTGCGATACGCCAAGCAGCAGGGCCTGTACGTGCTCGGCGACGTCAAGCGCGGAGACATCGGCTCTACCGCGGCTGCATATGCTCATCACCTCAGCGGTATAGGATTGGACGACACCGCCTATGATCCATGGCATGAGGATGCGGTGACCGTGAACCCATACCTCGGCACCGATGGCATCACACCGTTCGTCGACGCCGCCACCGCCAACGACAAAGACATTTTCGTGCTTGTACGCACCTCCAATCCGTCTAGCAGTGAACTGCAGGAACTCGAACTCGCCTCCGGTGAACGCGTATACGAGCATGTCGCCGATCTGGTGGAAGGCTGGGGCGCCGAAACCATCGGCAAGAACGGCTATTCACGTAGTAGGCGCAGTGGTCGGAGCCACGCACCCAGAGGAAGGCAAGGCATTGGCGGCGCACCGACCATGCCAGCGACACGTTCTTCCTTGTACCGGGATACGGCGCTCAAGGCGGCACCGCGCAAGGCGTGGCCGGCATGTTCGACCGTGACGGCATGGGTGCGCTTGTCAACTCGTCACGTGGCGTTATCGGTGCATGGAAAAAGTCCGGCAAGTATTCTGAATCCATGAGCGCCGACGATGCTCTGGATCTGGTTGCGGAATCAGCCCGTGAGGCAGCCAAAGATATGCGTGACAATCTGCGTGCGGTCTTGCCGTAACCTGCCGACTGGCCAACTGTTCAATCTGAAAGAAAAACAACCACCAAACCATCGAACGTAACAGAGAGGGAGTTCATGACCACCGCAACAACGTTCGTTCCGACCGTTGCCGAAGCGACTGCGGCAGGCTTTTTCCCGAGCCGGCATGAAGTCGAGGTCGTTGACAATCAGGAACTGACTGACGGCGTGTACCGTTTGACGTTCCGTGACGAATACATCGCCAGCCATGCAAAGCCGGCACAATTCGTTGACGTATATTCCAACGATCCAAGCAAGCTGATGCCGCGTCCGTTCGGCGTTTGCGAAACCAACGGCGACGAAGTCAGCCTCATGTTCGCCGTGGTAGGCAAGGGCACCGCAGAATTTGCCGGATTGAAAGCTGGGGACACCATTCGTGTGATGGGCCCGCTCGGCAATTCGTTCAAGACCAAGGAACCCGCCAATTATGTGCTCGTGGCAGGAGGTCTTGGCGTGCCTCCGCTCGTGCATGCGCACAGCATATCGCCGGCATCGAAGGCGCGGTCAGCACCGCGGTGTTCGGCTACCGCAACGTGCGTTTCGGCGACGAATATGCGGGCAAGTATGCCGACAAGGTGTACAGCATCGACGAGAGCGAAGGCAACGTGATCACCTTGCTTGACCGCATCGAAGGCGAGTTGATGGATTCGGGACTCAAGCCGGTGATTCTGACCTGCGGTCCTCTGCCGATGATGAAGGCCGTCGCCGCATGGGCCGTGAAGCGTGACATGGCGTGCCAGCTGAGCTTGGAACAGCGCATGGGCTGTGGCTATGGCACTTGCGTGCTGTGTACGGTCGACACGTTGGACGGACGTTTGAAGGTCTGCTCCGATGGTCCGGTCTTTACTCGCGAACGTTTGGGATGGGGTGAATGAGATGATCGACGATACCCAGCATGAGAACCTGTACGGTTCGTACGAGTGGAAGCATCCCACGCAGGTGGCGGGCGTGCCGTGGAAGAATCCGGTCGCCACGCTTCCGGCACCTTCCAGTATGCGGCGGTCCGCTGGTTCTACGACGTGAGCCAACTGGGCGCGGTCACCACCAAGGGCGTCTCCCCGGTGCCATGGGAAGGCAATCCCGGCATTCGTACCGCTGAAGGCCCATCCAGCAACATCAACGCGGTCGGCCTGCAGAACCGGGTGTGGACCATTATTTGGAAGACGACCTGCCAAGCTCAAGGCCATCAACGCCACGGTCATCGCCAATGTGGCCGGTCACTGCGACGACGACTATGTCGAAGTCGTGTCCAAGCTGAACGATTCTCCGGCAGACATGCTGGAAATCAACGTGAGCTGCCCGAACGTGTCCGCCGGAGGTATGAGCGTCGGCACTGATCCGGTGGCGTTGAGCCGTCTGATCACCCGCCTGCGCAAGCTCACCGACAAGAAGATGATTGTCAAGCTCACGCCGAACGTCACCGACATCACCGTGCCTGCCCGCGCGGCCGTGGAAAGCGGCGCCGACGCGCTGAGCATGATCAACACACTGCTCGGCATGCGCATCAACATTCGCACTGGAGAACCGATCATCGACATGTGACCGGCGGCGTTTCCGGACCGGCCGTGCTGCCGATGGGACTCGTGGCCGTGTGGAAGACCCGCTCCGCATTACCGAACACTCCGATCATCGGCATCGGCGGCATCGATTCCGGTGAGAAGGCGCTTGAATACCTGTATGCCGGAGCGAACGCCGTGGAAGTCGGTGCGGCCGCACTGTTCGAACCGACCGCGCCATTGCGTGTGGCCCGCGAACTCGACGAGCTGCTCGACGCACGTCCCGAACTCGCAGACAAGCTCGCCAAGGGCGAAACTTGGCGTTGACCTCGATCATTCATCAAAGGAGCATGACATGACTGAATCCCTCGACCACCGTTTTACCAAGTTCCTGCTGGAAGCGCAGGCGCTGAAATTCGGCGAGTTCACGCTGAAGTCCGGTCGTAAGTCGCCGTATTTCATCAATGCGGGCGCATTCAACGACGGACGTAAGATCGCCACGCTCGGCGCATTCTATGCGGAGAAGATCGCGGCGGAAATCGAAGCAGGCAATCTGCCGAACGACATCGACACCATTTTCGGTCCTGCCTACAAGGGCATTCCGCTGGGCGTCTCCACCGCGATCGCTCTGACTTCCGGCCACGGTATGGAAGTCGGCTACACCTTCGACCGCAAGGAGAAGAAGGATCATGGCGACGGCGGCATGATGGTCGGCACCCAGCTGACCGACGGCATGAAGGTACTGCTCGTCGACGACGTGATGACCGCAGGCACCGCAGTACGCGAGGTCATTCCCAAGCTCAAGGCCGAAGCGGATGTGGAGGTCGTCGGCTTGGTGCTTTCCGTGGATCGTATGGAAAAGACCAAGGATTCCGACACGTCCGCGGTGAAGGCCGTCGAAGCAGAGTTCGGCTTCCCGGTATTCGCCATTGCCAACGTGCGCGAGATCTTCGAGCCGGCCAGCATATCGAAACCGCTGACGGCACCGCGTATGTGACCGACGAGATCAAGGCCGCTGCCGACGCTTATCTGGAGCAGTATGGTGCCTGAATTCTATAGGCGGGTCCTATAGTTGACATATGAAAAGTGCCTCACACCAATCGAAAGCATCGGTGCGAGGGCACTTTTCAATCTCATATCAGAGTGCATTCAGTCGATCAGGTTGTATCCATGGTCGGCCACCACCGACTTGAGCTTCTCCAAATAGTTTTCCGCGGCCTTCGACAGCTTCGCACGCTCGTTCGTGATCCAGCCGACCAGCATGGTCTCATCGGTGTCAAGCGGCACGGTCACGATTTTCTCATTGTTGAGATCGCCGTTGTCGATGCCGGTGCACACGGTGTAGCCGTTCAGACCGATGATGAAGTTCAGAATCGTCGCACGGTCGGTCACGTTGATCTGCTTGGGGGAGTATTCCGGCCAGACCGCCTCTTCGGCGAAGAAGAAGCTGCCCTCCTCGCCCTGCTCGTACTGGATGAACGGGAACGGCTTCAAGTCGTCCATCGTGACTTTCTTCTTGCCGGCCAGTGGATTGTTGCGTGAAATGAACACATGCAACGGAGCACGGAACAGTGGATGGAATTCCAAATGCTTTTCGCGCAACATCTTGCCAATCACGTCTTTGTTGAAATCGGACAGGTAGATGATGCCGATTTCGGAAAGCATGTTCGCCACTTGGTTGATGATGTCTTTGGTGCGCGTCTCACGAATGGTGAACTCGTATTCGTCGGATTTGATGGAGTTGATCATTTCCACGAACGCTTCGACGGCGAACATGTAATGCTGTGTGGACACGGAACACAGCTGCTTGCGTGGCTTCGCGTTCTTGTAACGTTCTTCGAGCAGCGACGCCTGATCGAGCACCTGGCGCGCGTAGGTGAGGAATTCCGCTCCGTCCACGGTCAAGGCGATGCCTTGCGACGAGCGGGTGAAGATCTCGATGCCAAGCTCGTTCTCGAGTTCCTTCACAGACGAGCTCAACGCGGGCTGTGACACGTACAGCTCGTGCGAGGCTTCGTTCATGGAACCGCATTCCACGATTTTCACAATATATTCAGCTGAAGAAGAGTCATAAATTCAGGTTAGAGCCATGTACTGACCGTGGGGGAGTGCTTATACCCTCTTGTCTGGATAGTGGACTGCCGATCGCGCAGATCAAGGACGTGAAAAACCAATTGCAGCTTGACGAGGATCGCACACAGTTGGAAACCCCACAAACCGTGCTCGACAAAACCGGTCAGGTGTTCGCCCAATGGGAGCGGACCGGCTTGACGGGTCAGGCCCACAAGCAAAAGAGTTGTCCCTATCGGAGTGCTCCATATCGGCATAAGCGACAAAAAGGGATTGCCCGGCTTTCTACACACCAGACAATCCCGTTCGTCACAACCTACTACAGTTCGGTCTACTGGTACAGATGGCCGCCCTGCTCGCGGAAGCGCTCGCTCATCTCTTGCATGCCGGCAGCGATGGTTTGCGCGTCGGAGACGAGCTTCTCCTGTGCTTCGGCATTACCGAATTTTTTGCGGATGTTTTGGCTGATGGCCATGGAGCAGAACTTCGGACCGCACATCGAACAGAAATGCGCCATCTTCGCAGGCTCGGCCGGCAAAGTATCATCATGGAACGCGATGGCGGTGTCCGGATCGTAGCTCAGGTTGAACTGGTCAAGCCAACGGAATTCGAAACGTGCCTTGCTCATGGCATTGTCGCGGTCGATGGCATGCGGATGATGCTTGGCGATATCAGCCGCATGGCAGGCGATCTTGTATGCGATCACACCTTGCTTCACATCGTCCTTATTCGGCAGCCAAGATGTTCCTTCGGCGTCACATAACATAGCATGGCAGTGCCATAGCGGGCGATTTCCACACCGCCGATCGCCGACGTGATGTGGTCGTAGCCGGGAGCGGTGTCGGTGGTGAGCGGTCCAAGCGTATAGAACGGCGCGTCCTTGCAGATCGCCTTTTCCATCTCGATGTTCATGCGCACGGTGTCGAACGGAATATGGCCGGGTCCTTCGATCATCACCTGCACGTCGTGTTCCCATGCGCGCTGCGTAAGCTCGCCCAAAGTCATCAGTTCGGCGAACTGTGCCGCATCGTTCGCATCGGCAAGCGATCCCGGACGAAGTCCATCACCCAGTGAGAATGCGACATCGTACTTGGCGAAGATCTCACACAACTCATCGAAATGCGTATACAGGAAGCTTTCCTGATGATGCTGCAAACACCATTCGGCCATGATCGAACCGCCACGCGAAACGATGCCCGTCATACGATTCGCCGTCAACGGCACGAAACGCAGCAGCACACCGGCGTGAATCGTCATGTAATCCACGCCTTGCTCGCACTGTTCGATCACTGTGTCGCGGAACAGTTCCCAGCTGAGCTTGGACGCATCATCCTCCACCTTTTCGAGCGCCTGATACATTGGCACGGTGCCGATCGGCACGGGGGAGTTGCGCAGAATCCATTCACGAGTGGTGTGAATGTCGTTGCCGGTAGACAGATCCATCACAGTGTCGGCACCCCACTTGGTGGCCCACGTGAGCTTCTCCACCTCCTCGTCAATAGACGAAGTGACCGCCGAATTGCCATATTGGCGTTGAGCTTGGTGAGGAACTTCGAGCCGATGATCATGGGTTCAGCTTCGGATGGTTGATATTGCAAGGCATGACCGCACGCCCTGCGGCCAGTTCGCTGCGTACCAATTCCACGCTGCAATGCTCGCGCTCCGCCACATAGCGCATTTCCGGCGTGATGATGTTGTGGCGCGCGTACCACATTTGCGTCACCGGATGATCCTTGGCCTTCATCGGCTTATGCTGGCGACCACGCCATTCCTTGGAAGCTTGCCACGTTTGATGGCGCGTTTGCGTCATCTTCCAAATTGCGGCGACGTCTTCATATTCTTCGACGTCTCCACGGTCAAGAATCCAGTCCAAACGTAGGGGAGCGAGACCCTCCTTCGGATCGCATTTCGGACCTTCGGTGTTGTAATCCTTGAATGGTGCGTTCGGTCCGACGCCAGGAGTGTCAGACAGTTTGATTTCAGTGTACGGCACTTGCAGATCGTAGGAACCGAATTCGTTTTCGAAATGCACCGGCGTGGTTTTGCCGAATATGTGCTTTGTCTCGCTGCTTGGAATCGCGTGCGGCAATGTCGACGCGCTGTTGCTTGGCAAGCTTGGAGGCGGCCTTGGCTTCCTTCGCATTGGTGAACTTCTTTTCGCCGGATGCGCCGTCGGCTGTGTTGTCAGTGTTGATTTCCGCTGTTTTCTGGGCTTTCACGCGCGGCGCGTACCCGTGCTTCGTGTCGCCACGTACGGCTTTCCAGCGCGCTACCATATTGCGGGTTGCAGCTTCCGGATCATCGGCTCCTGCAATCGCGGACACCACGAACCAGCCTGCCGCCTTTGAATGCGCCAGCATCTCCATATCATCTGCGGTCACGCCACCGCCTACCACTACCGGAAAACCACTGGCTGAACAAATGGTGTTGATCTGCTCTTCGTCAAGCGTGCGACCGGAACCGTCATTGCCGCCTACGGACGCTTCCGGCTTGGTGACGGAAACATGCAGTGGTGCCGCACCGATATAGTCGATGCAGCCGTCGGGCAATTCGTTGATGAGTTTGACCAGGCTTTCCGTTTCGGCGGACAAGCCCACGATGCATCTTCGCCAAGCAGTGCACGGGCTTCGCGCGGTTCCATATCGGTCTGTCCGATGTGCACGCCGTCAACCTTGATGCCTTTGCTGCGGGCCTGCCAGACCACGTCCACACGGTCGTCGATCACGAATGCCACGGAATCCGACTTATTGTTGTCTTCGATGATTTGCGCGATATCACGCGCCATGTCGGTGAGATCCTTCGCGTCAGCGTCTTTGACGCGCAGTTGGATGAAGCTTGCGCCCCCGCGCAATGCGTCATCGATGACGTCGGTGATCGGTCGGCCTTTGCAATCCTGTGGTCCTACCACAAAATAGGCGCTCAGGTCGAAGCTGTCTCGCATCGACGCATATGGATAATTGCTCATGATTCCCCCTTGATTATGATGTTTTGGGTTGGGAAAACTTGATTTCGCAGGCAATGGGTATGCTGACGCGCCCGTATGCTCGGTTATACGGGATAGAAAATGGAATTACGATTGATGATTGCGCGATGCAGACTGTTTGGTCGACGCATCTGCTGCGCAGACTTTTGCGGATGCCAATTGACGCTGGCAATGCGTGTGCGCTACGACACTCATTCTTCGCTCCCTACGTTGGTGCTAACCAACAGGTTCAAAGGGTCAGGCATTCGCCTATCTCAGCTCCGTTGGGGAGCCCCCCTGCTTTACGTGTTGGCTATGAATCTACGCCCTGCACTGGACGTAACTTTCATCGAAGCCCACAGGAGAGTTAGGCCAGCCGTCACTTTCGCATGTATCGCCTCCATCCGCGTCACGCCTCCGCCGCGCAACTCACAGCAAACTCTCCTTGCAGGCTAATCTATACTTCAGTTCAATGCATTGCGTGTGAAAGAGGTCGACTACATGTTGGAAACGGAACGGCTGACATTGAGGGCTTGGGCGGAAACAGATGTCGGAAAGCTTGTACTCCTATGCGAAAGATCCGGATATACGGGCCTATCGCGGGCTGGCCCGCACACCGATCGAAAGAAGAAAGTCTCAATACGATTCGTCATGTGCTCAATGGCAAGGAATGCTACGCGATTTGCGAGCGCGGCAGCAATAACCCCATTGGTTCGATTGAGTTAAAGCTTAATGGTCATACGGATATGACGGATCGTGATGATGAGTGTGAGTTGGGTTACTGGCTGGGCAAGCCTTTCTGGGGGAGGGGTTATATGCCGGAGGAGCCAAGGAGGTTATCCGTCATGGTTTTGTTGATCTTGGTATGAGTGCGATTTGGTGCGGCTATTATGACGGCAATCTGAAGTCGAAGCGGGTGCAGGAGAAGGTTGGTTTTGTCTATCATCACACGTGTGATGAGGTGCCGGTGCCTCTTATGCACGAGGTGCGTGTCGGGCACGTGAATGTTCTTACCAAATCACGCTGGCAAAATTTAGCTGCCTGCTGATTGTGCTAGAAGCTAACCTAGAATGCTTTGGGAAGGGTCTTGGTGGGCTTCGAACGGATGCTGGTCAAGACCTTTAGAGCTTCATGATGTTTTCCTCGATGCGACGGATGACGTCAATGAAAGCTTCATCGTTGTGCCGGTTGGATCTGGCAGATTCCAATTATCGTCGAAAGCCTTGCCGATATAGGGACATCCCACGTCGCAGCCCATGGAGATCGCGGTGTCAGGTTTTGGAATATCCGAAATCAGCTTGGAGTATTGCGTTTTCTCCATGTCGATGCCGTAAAGCTCTTTCATGAGTCGTACGGCATCCTGATTGATCTGCGGCTTGGTTTCCACACCTGCGGAATAAAAATCACAATCGGTTCCGCGTAGATGCTTTCCCAACGCTTCGGCAATCTGGCTGCGGCATGAATTATGCATGCAAATAAAAGCCACTTTTCTCATAGCTTTCCCTGTCTGCGATGTTATGATTTCACGATTGCTGTCCCGTATTATACGTTTCGCCCAATGCTCCGCGTTCACATCATCGAATAACACAATGCCCGGTACGACCATGTCATAAGCTGGTCGTACCGGGCATTGGCTTGGATTATTCGCCCCAGACTTCTTCGGCGATGGACTTACGAGTGCGATCTTGGCCCACTGCTGCTCCTCAGTGAGCTTGTTGCCTTCCTCAGTGGAGGCAAAACCGCACTGGGTGGACAGGCATAAGCGGTCGAGCGGCACATGCTGGGCCGCTTCGGAGATGCGAGCCTTAATCACTTCCGGATCTTCAAGTTCCGGTCTCTTGGAGGTGACGAGGCCAAGCACAACCTGCTTATCGCCGGAAACCTCAGCCAGTGGCGCGAAGTCACCGGAACGGTCGTCGTCGAACTCCAGATAGTAGGCGTCCACGTTCTCTTCGCCGAACAGCTTGGCTGCGACCGGAGCATAACCGCCGGACGACAGCCACGTGGAATGGAAATTACCACGGCAGATATGGGTGTTGATCACCAAATCATCAGGCTGGTCTGCGATCACTGCGTTGATCACGTCAAGATTCTCCTGCTGCAGGCGGGCCGCATCCTCATCGCTCCAGCCGAGACGCTCACGCACGCTCTTGTCGCACAGGCGAGTCCAAGTGCAGTCATCGAACTGCACGTTACGGCAGCCGGCGGCATACAGGTCGGCAATGACCTGGACGGTATGCGGCCACGATATCCGCGGTCAGCTCGTCGTCATCTTTGTAGAACTCGTCGTACGGGTAGGCGTTCTTGTTGCCGGTAAGCACGAAACGGGTCTGCGCTGGGGAAGGCATGGTCTGGCGAGCAACGGTATTGTCATCTTCAAACTGCCTGACGAACTTGAAATGCTCCACGAACGGATGATCGTGTCCGTCGAGCTTGCCGGTCACCGTGGCAGTGTCGGCGGGAGTGACCTCGTCATGGAAGGCAACGCGATGGGCGGCTGCGACATGGTCCACGCCGTTGAAGCCCCACATGAAATCGAAATGCCACCAGCCGCGACGGAATTCACCATCGGTGATGACATGCAGGCCGGCGGCCTTCTGCTTGGCAACCAGATCAGTGATCAGCCTGTCTTCGACAGCTTTCAATCCAGCGGCATCAATAATACCTGCAGCATAATCTGCACGAGCCTGCTTGAGTTCGTCCGGACGCAGATAAGAACCGACCACATCGGCGCGGAACGGCGCATTCTTGGAATATGTCATGATTCTCCTTCGACTATTGACTTGCAATTAACAATCACAATGACAAAACCAACAATATGCTATCCCACCACCCACAAACACGACGTATTCCATCCGCCTGGTTGACAACGTACTTCCGTCCATCCGCAGAGTTTTCAATGCTGGAATAAATGGGGGTAAATGACACTGCATGGCGTTCCGATATTGGCAGACGCGCGGCCGATGATTGTGCAAAGAATCGCGAAAGGCATGCGGAATCACGACATGAGTTGCGTTGTGTTCGTATATAATCGCAACGGACATGAACGACTGCAAGGAGGCTGCCATGACTGTGCCGCAACGAGTGCTTGACACTATGAATTCCGGACTGATCTACACCTGCGATGACGAAGAGATGATCAAAGCACAGAAGGAACAGATGGAACTGCTATACGACTTCAATGCAACCCGCCCCAGTCAAATGACGCAACGCAACGAAATCGCACGCCAACTGCTTGGCGAATTCGGCGAGGACGCTATATCGAACCGCCGTTACATGCCAATTGGGGATGCAACACGTATTTCAGTGCGCACGCCTACGCCAATTTCAACCTTACGTTAGTTGATGATGGTGAAGTGCATATCGGCGAACATACCATGATCGGCCCGAACTGCACTATCATTACCACCGGCCATCCGATTCGTCCTGACCTGCGCGAGAAGGTCACACAGTATTCTCTGCCGGTCACCATCGGCCGTAATGTGTGGTTGGGCGCCAACGTTACCGTGCTTCCCGGCGTCACCATTGGCGACAATTCGGTGATTGGCGCATGCTCGCTGGTTACCAAAGATATTCCCGCCAATATGGTCGCATTCGGACAGCCATGCAAGGTGTATCGCGAAATCGGCGAACATGATGACGTCTACTATTGGCGTGACCGCATGATCAACCCACCCTATGACCAGAAGCAGTAAAACAAATCACTATCGACCAACCGTTCAAACAGGTCGAATCATCGTGGACTAGTCGTTATGACAGATCCACGATCCCATAATTTGCGACTGTCAAGCGAAATACCGGGCGCACCATTGCTCCACCACACGGGCAAGGTGCGCCTTCTTTGAAAACTCAGTCCTGGTTGCTCCAATCAATCATGCTTCCCACCATAACGTGCGAAACGTAACGCACGCATGTCCGCGGTAGATATTTAGATAATTATCTAAATAAGAAAATGTGTGAACATTGCGAAGCAAGGAGGAATGTATGGCAGGGGAGGGATTCAAAGCGCTCTCCGATCCCACGCGACGGCGCATTTTGGAATTGCTGCGCGAACGTGACATGACGGCTGGTGAACTTGCGGAACAATTCAACATGAGCAAACCGTCGATCAGCCACCATCTGACCACGTTGAAACCGCGGGACTGGTAACCGACGACGGCACGCAGAACATCATCTACAGTCTCAACACCACGGTGATGCAGGATCTGATCGGATGGTTCATGGGATTCATGGACGGCGATGGAAACGTCAATCAAGCGAATGATCAAACAGACA
>ENA-OQAZ01000947-OQAZ01000947.1-human-gut-metagenome-genome-assembly--contig:-NODE-947-length-15172-cov-8.846527_pt1 | contig 15172 bp, 20 predicted proteins | sample MGYA00242737_ERZ504531 | MGnify/ENA primary metagenome ERZ504531 (study PRJEB26092, sample SAMD00036244) | human gut metagenome | host: Homo sapiens | study: EMG produced TPA metagenomics assembly of... | reverse complement strand
CTTTTGTGTCGGCTGATGAAGGACAAACGTTGATTCCGTGGTATGCGCTACGGATGCCGGGCGTGAAGGAGAACTGATCTTCCGTCTGGTCTATGAATATGCCGGATGTAATAAGCCTATGGAACGCCTTTGGATTTCCAGTATGAGGATGCGGCGATCCGTGAGGGTTTTGACCATCTCCGTCCCGGCAGTGATTACGATAAGCTCTATGATGCGGCAGTATGCCGGGCAGGAGCCGACTGGCTGATCGGGATCAATGCCACCCGGCTTTTTTCTGTCCTGTATGGTGTCACCCTAAATGTCGGCCGTGTTATGTCACCGACACTGGCACTTTTGGTACAGCGTGAGTCGGATATTGAATCCTTCATCAGTAAGCCTTTTTATGTGCCGGAAATCACCTGCGGAGGTTTTACTGCTTCCGGCGAAAAAATGACGGAACGATCCGAGGCTGAAAAAATCCGTATGGACTGTGACCACAACTCCGCTTTTGTGCGTTCTGTGGAAAAGCAGGTAAAAACTATACAGCCTCCCCGCCTTTATGACCTTACAACTCTGCAAAGGGAATGTAACCGTATTTATGGCTATACGGCTCAACAGACCCTTGATTATGTGCAATCTCTCTATGAAAAGAAGCTGGCAACCTATCCGAGAACGGACAGCCAGTATTTGACGAAGGACATGCAGGCAACCGCCGCTTCCCTGATCCTGTGGCTGCGTGACAATATGCCCTTTGGAAAAGGCTACGCCGGAGAGCCGGACATTGACCGGGTAACAGATGACAGCAAAGTGACTGACCACCATGCCATTATCCCAACTGTGGAAATCGCACGGACAGACCTGTCAGAGCTTCCTTCCGGGGAGCGGGATGTGCTTACCCTGCTTGCCGTCAGACTGCTTTGTGCCACAACGCAGGTACACCGATTTGAAGCGGTCACCGCTATATTGGACTGCCAGGGATATACTTTTACGGCAAAAGGAAAGACTATTTTACAGTCCGGCTGGAAAGAGGTGGAACGGATTCACCGTATGAGTATCAGGCAGAGTGAAACGGAACACAAAGAAAATGAAGCTGTCGCTCTCCCTGTGCTGCAGGAAGGACAGACTTTTGAAGCTGTATCAGCAAGTCTCCGTGAAGGGAAAACTTCACCGCCGAAACACTATACGGAGGACACACTGCTGTCCGCTATGGAGACTGCCGGTGCGGAAGATATGCCGGAAGATGCCGAGCGTAAAGGATTGGGTACTCCGGCTACCCGTGCGGCAACACTGGAAAAGCTGGTTTCTGCCGGATTTGTACAGCGAAAGAAAAAGCAGCTCATTCCTACGGAAAAAGGAAAGAACCTGATCGCAGTCCTGCCGGACAATATCAAATCTCCCATCTTAACTGCAGAATGGGAATCCATGCTGAAACAAGTGGAACATGGCGAACTGTCGGCAACATCTTTTATGGATCAGATTGCAGATATGAGCCGGACGCTGGTAAAAGAACATACTACCCCGGAAGAACGTTTTGCGGATCTGTTTCCTTCTTCCAGAGGAACTGCACATGAAGCCGTAGGGGTATGTCCTCGCTGCGGAGCCCCGGTATATGAAGGAAAGAAAGGTTTTTTCTGCGACAACAGGGAATGTTCTTTTGCTCTTTGGAAAGATAACCGTTTCTTTTCCAGCAAGAAAAAATCCATCACAAAGTCTGTGGCAGCGGCTCTTTTGAAAGAGGGCCGTATTTCTATGTCCGGGCTTTACAGTGAAAAAACAGGAAAGACCTATGATGCGGAAGTGATTCTGGATGATACCGGCGGTAAATATGTGAATTTCAAGCTGGAATTTCCAGTAAAGAAAGGCAGGCGTAAATGAGCGATCGAAAAACCTTTGAATATGGCGGTTATCACTTCACGCCCATACGAAAATTTCACAAAAAAGAAGGCGACTTTTTCGCCATATCGAAACGGCTGGCAAGTGACCCCAACTTAGGGCTGTGTACCTATCAGGATCGGCAAAAAGCACCTTATGATTACAAAGACTTTTATACCGTTTCAACAGACAAAGAATGTGATATTTTCCGCTGCGAAGAAAATGGATTGTTGTATGTACCAGGAAAAAATGAACTTTTTATTTACCATGAACCAAAACAGAAAAAGCGGAACTCTATCGCCGATGCCTTTCACAGCCCAGGAATGTTACTGATACAACCGAAATTTCCAGCGGTCGGCAAAGCAGAGCCCCGGAAAGGTAGGCGTTATGGCGGAGAGAGAATTGAACCGCTCGGAGCGGGCTACGATCCGAAAGCTGGTTACGGAGCTTTGCGCCAACTATGACTCCCAGGATAAGATCTGCCTTCCTCTGGACAGCCCTTGTTACATGCTGAATAAATGGTGGACCGGTGCTTATTGCAGGTACTTTGAAAAAGCGGTGCTGCCGGTGGATGCAGCACTGGAATCAGCCATTACCGGCGAGGACACCTCCATGAGACAGAAAATATGCCTGTGTGTGGAAAGGCATATCTTCCTACAACCAGCCAGGCATATTGTTCCGCTGCCTGCCGGGTCTATGCAAGACGGAAATCCGAGCGGGAACGCAAACGCCGGAAGCGGCAAAACCAACCATGATATGTCCGCAACTTAGCCTTAAAAGTCCTTGATTTTCAAGGGCTTTTTGCACCTGTTTTCAAGGGAGCTGTATAAGAATACTCCGGTGCTTTGAAATGAGGTTAAGTTGCGGACAAAACATATATTTTAACAAAAACGATAGGAGGCGATTTTTTGAATATCAACACGATTACCGCGGAGGACCTTCGCCGCATGCCGGATAAGGAAGGACTGATTTTACAGGGCTGTGGCGGGGATCTGACAGAGTGGGTGGACGGGATCAATGAAATGCTGACAAAAGCAGGCATATTGAAAGATGGCTGTCAGTTTGAGAATGTGGCTGCTTTTCAGCACGGCGAACTGACCTGTCTGCTTTACCCGTTTGATGATGTGAAACTGGATATAGGAAAACTTGCCCTGTGGCGTTTACAGACCCATGAAGTCTATGGCGGCACATGGCTGTCGGACTTTGTGCCGAATTATTTAGGCGGATTTATAGAAACACCGGAAGCGTTGGCAGATAAACCGGATTGTCCGCTGATCGGAGCAGATGGGAACATTTTTAATCTGCTGGGTATTGCTTCCCGTACTTTGCGGGAGCATGGTTTGAAAGAACAGGCAAAAGAAATGTCTGATCGGGTATTTGTTTCCGGCAGTTATGGAGAAGCGCTCTGTATCATTGGCGAATATGTCAACATCACAGATTCCGAACTGGAGCATAAGAATTCTCTCCGTCAGCAGCTAAAAGCAACAAAACCGGCAGACCCGGTAAAAAAGCAACAAACTTCCAAACAGCAGGAACGATAAGGAGGGATGCGGAATGGAAAAGAAACGGACCTATGGTGTATGGGCAGTACGAAGCAGCACTTCTATTTTCGGACCGGCACAAAGCTGGTGCAAGGAAAATGGAAAACCGTTGGAGTTTGATACCAAAGCTGCTGCTGAAAACTATGCAAAGGAAGCCAACGAACATACGACAGCAAATGTCCGATACTATGTGAAAGAAAAAGAACCGGAGCCCGGTGCTGTTCGGAAAGGAACATCTCAACCGGAGCTGGATGCACGCAGCCATGAAGAAGTGATACCAAGAAATGATGCAGCGGAAAAACAAAATGAGATTCCGGGCAGACAGATTCCTTCTCAAACAGATCCGCTGGTAGAAATCCGCTCTGCGGTCCATAGTAATTACGCGGGTATGGTCGCTATGCTGGGTGCGGACAACCGTGTGTATTTGGGGCGTGAGGAACGCTGCCATTACCAGAATATGCAGCCATCTTACTATGACAATCAGGACGGTTCCCTGTGTTTTGTCTGTGATCAGCCCGACATGTACTATTTTCTCTATGGAGAAGGCTGGGCGCATACCCAGGCGGAAATGCTGGAACGAGGCTTACCCTGCGCCAGTATGAAGAATTTGCAAGACTGCAAAATGGGGTCCTTGCACAGTTTACCACCCAAAGAGAAATTCTGTTTGCCGGACAGCCATTTCAGGCGCCGGAGAGTTATCTGCGCAATGCAGAACTTTATGAGGAAGGTCAGACCGGCAACTACAATATGCTGGATGGCAGGCTGAACAACGAACCTCCTGTGCGCCCGGATCTGACAGACGGACAGACGGATGAAGAAATCCGGGAGCTGGTGCCGGAAGCAAAGCCGTCTTTGATGGACCGTTTGAAAGCAGACAAACCGGAGCATGAAGCAAGGCAGATGATCCCTCCGGTGCCGGAAAGGGAACGCTGATGGCCGGGGTAAGATTTGAGGATGTAGATCTTTTGGGTGCTCTTTCCCGTATCGTAGATCTTCATACCCAACATTATAAAGAGGACTTTGACCTGGATAAGGAACTGATCTCAAAACTGGCTGTGTCAGAGCGTTCAGAGGATAAACAGCTTCTTTGGATGTCACGCCCTTGCGGAACCTATACCCTGCGCGAACGGGAAGTTTATCTGGAGGGCAGCCATGAAAACAAAGTGTGGCGGTTTTACCAGGAGCAGACAAATGATCCCGTTTTGGCTTATGCCATCTCTTTGAAAGAAGTCAGGGACGGAAAAATATTTGGCGATCTCTATCCGCTAAATTATAGAGAACATGTGGAACGGATGAAAAAATTGACCTGTCCAATCGGAAATGTAGCCGTTGCTTTTGAGGATGGAAATGTTATCACGATTCCCTATCAGGAACGGAGACAATTTATGAACCGGCTTATGCCAGAGCATGGAGCCCCTAAAACAATGACTTATCTGCCAGAAAATGAGCCGGAGCTGATGATAATTCTAAAACGGGAACGCCTCAAACGCAGCTATCATGCGACAGCCGGAAATCTGGAGGAATATCTTGATAAGCTGGAAAAGACCACCCTGCGGGAAAAACTCAAAAGAGCAAAGACGGCGGTTTCGACGCAGGAGGTCTCATCTCATAAAAGAGGGTTGGAACGATGAATGGCGGGCATAACAAAAAATCCGTCCGCGTCGAATTTGTCATGTCCGAAGCGGAGGCCGAACTGGTAAAAGAACGCATGGCGGAACTTGGCATTACCAACCTGTCGGCATATCTGCGAAAGATGGCCGTAGACGGTTACATCATCCACCTTGATATGGGAGATATTCAGGAAATGATCCGGCTTCTCCGCATTTGTTCCAATAACTTAAACCAATATACCAGACGGGCCAATGAGACCGGCAATATTTATGCCGCAGATATAGATGACATCCGCACCCGTCTGGACAGCCTTTGGGATGGCATGGACAAACTGATCCGGGGATTTGCAAACATTTCATAAACAGCCGGAAAGCCGTTGCTTTCTTTTTGCCGTCACGGTAAATTTTTATAAGGGCAGATGCCCTTCTGAAAGGAGGCAAAGCGTATGCGTTTGATAGGTAAATTACTGGCACTTCCCTTTATGCTGGTTACGGGGATTCTTTATCTGGTATGTAAATTTTTAGTGGTTCTTTCCGGTGCGGTACTTGGGATTCTTTCTGGGATCATCTTTCTGGCGGCATTGGTGCTGTTCTTTGTCGCAGGATTTTTGCCGGGTCTTGCATGGCTTATGATCGCCTTTCTTATCAGTCCATACGGTCTGCCTCTGGCGGCTGCATGGCTGGTAGGGATCATTGGCGGGGCAAACAGTGCCTTAAAGGATTTTATATTTGGTTAAGCAGATTTGGCGGGGCGCATAGGCAGCCCCGCTCTTTTTCTGCAATTATAACTTCTCTGATTGGAATTAAGTTAAGGAGGTGACGAAAATAGCGACCACAAGACTGATGCCTCTGCATGTAGGAAAAGGTCGGAATATCTCTACTGCGATCTCAGATATTATTGATTATGTAGAAAATCCGCAGAAAACCGATTTTGGAAAATTCATTTATGGCTATGAGTGTGATACCCGGCTTGCTGATGCAGAGTTTCTTCTGTCCAAACGACAGTATGCAAATCTGACCGGCAGAAATCAGGGTGCAGATGATGTGATCGCCTACCATCTCCGTCAGGCATTTAAGCCCGGCGAAGTTACGCCAGAAGAAGCTAATCAGATCGGCAGGGAGCTGGCACTGAAGCTCACAAAAGGAAACCATGCCTTTGTTGTCTGCACCCATGTGGATAAGCACCATGTCCATAATCACATCATTATCAACTCTACTACACTGGACTGTCAGAAAAAATTTCGCAACTTCTGGGGTTCTACCTGGCAATCCGGCGAATGAATGACAAGCTGTGTTTGGAGCATGGACTTTCGATTGTAGAAAATCCGAAACCCAGCCGGGAGCATTATGGCACATGGCTGGGAAATAAAAAGCAGCCTTCCTTTCAGGAGCAGATACGCATTGCTATTGATGCTGCATTAGAGGAAAAGCCAAAAGATTTTGAGGAACTTCTACAGAAGCTGGAAACTGCTGGGCTGGAAGTCAACCGTGAAAGAAAACATCTTCGGTTCCGAGTTCCGGGACAAGAAAATTATACCCGATGCGATACGCTCAAAGGCGATTATACAGAACAAGCCATCAAAGAACGGATTGCCGGTACACGGACAGTAAAACCCCGCCATGCCTTTTCTAAAAAAACGGTTTCCAAAGTTGGATTGCTGGTTGATATTGAAGTTGCAATCCGTTCCGGCAAGGGCCCTGGTTATGAGCGCTGGGCAAAAGTGTTCAACCTAAAGCAGCTTTCTCAGGCAGTGCTCTACTTAAAAGAACATGGCGATATGGGTTATGAGGATCTTCTGGAAAAAGCCAACGCCACTACCACTAATTTCAATACCTTATCCGTTCAGATCAAAGATCTGGAGTCAAAAATGAACGCCAATGCCGAGCTGCAAAAACAGATCGTAAACTATGCGAAAACGCGGGCTGTCTATGTAGAATATCGCAAAGCCGGGTACAGCAAAAAATTCCGAACAGAACATGAAGCTGAAATTCTGCTGCACCAGGCGGCAAAGAATCATTTTGACGAGCTGGGAATCAAAAAGCTCCCCTCTGTCAAATCTCTCCGGGAGGAATACACCGATCTTCTGGAACAAAAACGGAAAGCCTATTCTGCCTATAAGCAGGCCAAAAATGATATGAAAGAACTTCATAATGTTCGGGCCAATGTGGAATACCTATTAGAGATTTCTTCCCCACCACAACCGCAGCGCAGCACAGAAAAATCCCGTCAATAAGGTTTGCTAACTTGAATTCTATAGACCTTGACTTTCCGGGACTTCTTAACTATAATAATACTCAAGCAGGGGGACTACCTTGTAGTTGAGAAGGTTAAAACCTGACCCTTTGAACCTGTTGGCTAATACCAACGCAGGGAGCTAAAGAATACAGATTCGTATTTTTTGGACATTCTCTGTTTTGGGAATGTCCTTTTTAATTGAATAAGATATGATATGTGTTTGCGAGGGAACTGAACAAGTTGAAAAAGGTAAGACCTGACCTCTGGACCTGTCGGCTAATACCGGCGTAGGGAAGCAATTTCTTACGCTCGTATTGCGTCTGAAAGAGCTTCTAATTGTTTTAGAGGCTCTATTTTTTTATTTCAGGAGGAACAAACATGGCATTTATGAAAGACATTTTAACCCGCAACATCCCCATTTGAAGAATGTGCAGCTACCCCATTTGTGCAGGAAGTGCAAACTGGAAAGCTACCTCTTGAAAAGTTCAAGAGATATATGATTCAGGATAGTATCTATCTGAAAAACTATGCCCGTATATACGGCAAGGCAATTTTTCATGCTGATACATTAAGAGAAATTCAGCTTTACTATTCCATGCTGAATTTTGTAAATGATACGGAATCAGAAGTGCGTCTGGATTATCTAAAGCAATTTTGCATGACGGATAATGATATTGAACTGATCGCTCCTCTGCCTGAAAATCAAAATTACATTGATTTCATGTTTGAGATTGCGTCACATGGAAAGAATGAAGAAATTTTAATGGCGGTTCTTCCCTGTATGCTAAGTTACAGCTATATATTCCGCAAATTGGCGGCTGTTCCTACAAGCAGACAGTCAAGATATTGGGACTTTATCAAAGATTATGCGGATGAACAATATGCAGAAAGCTGCAAAGAATGGTCTGCTTTTGCAGAGCATAAATGTGCCGGGTTATCAGTAGCAAATAAAAAGTATCTGGCTGATATTTTTGAAAAAGCAAGTTTGTTAGAGCTTGCTTTTTGGAAGATGGCCTATCGGAACGAGAGAATGGAGGAAAATGCAAAATGAAAAAAGTATTGTCCATTGCCGGATCAGATTGCAGCGGAGGTGCAGGTATTCAGCTGATTTGAAAACTTTTTCTGCTCACGGTGTATTTGGAATGAGTGTTATTGTTTCTGTTGTTGCAGAGAACACCAGCCGTGTTATCGACATCCAAGATATTACCCCGGATATGATTGAAAAACAGATTGACGCCGTATTTGAAGATATTGAAGTGGACGCAGTAAAAATCGGTATGCTTTCTACACCAGAATGTATGAAAGCGGTGGCAAAGAAACTATTACAATATAAGCCCCAAAATGTCGTAATCGACCCGGTTATGTATGCCAAAAATGGCTGCCCATTGATGAATCCTACGGCGGTTTCCACCTTGATAGACACAGTAATTCCACTGGCCGATGTACTTACTCCGAATATTCCAGAGGCAGAGAAAATAGCAGATATGCAGATTTCCACAGTTTCAGATATGGAGGCTGCCGCAAGAAAAATATATGCCATGGGTTGTAAGGCGATTGTTGTCAAGGGTGGACATCATATAGGAAATGCTGTTGATGTCCTATTTAATGGAGAAAATTTCTACCATTTTGAAACATCCCGCATTGATACGAAAAATACTCATGGGACAGGCTGTACCTTTTCTTCTGCAATCGCTTCCCAGCTTGCAAAGGGAAAAAGTGTTCCGCTTGCAGTCGAATCTGCAAAGGCTTATGTCACAATGGCAATCGAACACTCTCTTGCGATTGGAAAAGGCTGTGGCCCGACGCACCATTTCTACGAATTGTATCAGCATGGTTTATCTAAAGAATAGGCAGGTGCAAAATGAACTTTGATTATACACTTTATCTTGTTACTGATCGTCAACTAATGAGCTGCGATAGCCTGACAGAAGCGGTAGAACAGGCAATTTTAGGAGGCTGCACAATGATACAACTCCGAGAAAAAGAATTGTCCTCATTAGAATTTTACAATCAGGCTGTTGCCGTGAAACAGGTTACGGATAAATACCATATTCCCCTTATCATAAACGACCGGATAGATATTGCAATGGCTGTGCAGGCTACGGGGGTACATATTGGACAGCATGATTTACCTGCGGCTGCCGTCCGCAAAATAATTGGGGAAAATATGCTGTTGGGAGTATCTGCATCTTCCATTGCAGAAGCAATACAGGCACAACAGGATGGTGCAGATTATTTGGGAGTTGGCGCAATGTTCCCTACTGGAACTAAAACCGACGCTGATTCTGTATCAATGGAGGAATTACAGAAAATCCGCACAGCCGTTTCTTTGCCGATCGTTGTTATTGGCGGTATCAATAAAGGAAATACAGGGCGTTTCAAGCCATGGGAATTGACGGGCTGGCTGTTGTATCTGCATCATAGCGCAGTCCGATATAAAAGCTGCTGCTGCGGAACTGAAAGATTTATTTTGCGGAAAGGAAAAGAAACATGGATTTTAATGCGGCAATCTTTGATTTAGATGGAACAATTCTGGATTCAATGGATGTATGGGAGCATATAGATATTCAGTTTTTGAAAAAGAGAAATCTTCCTGTCCCGGAAAATTATGTAACTGAAATATGTGCAAGGAGTTTTGAGGAAGCCGCACAATATACCATTGATCTTTTGGGATTGCAAGAAACGGTAGAGGGAATTATTGAGGAATGGAATAATATGGCGGTCGAGGAATACAGTAACCATGTCGGTCTGCTGCCCCATGCCCTTGATTATCTTCTGCGCTTAAAAGAACATGGAATAAAACTTGCAGTTGCTACGGGGTTGCCGGAAAAGCTCTATATTCCATGCTTAAAGAACAATTCTATTTTAGAATTATTTGACGCTCTATGTTCAACAGATGAGGTTCAGCGGGGAAAAGAATATTCGGATGTCTTTGAATTGGCCGCAAGAAAATTAGGGGTTGCACCTGAACACTGTATTGTGTTTGATGATGTGCTTCCAGCAATTAAAAGCGCAAAGGCAGCCCGTATGTTAGCAGGCGGGATTTATGATAAGTATTCCGCAGATCAGCGTACAGAAATAGAAAGGATTGCGGATATTTACTTACTTGATTTTCGGCAAGCACCGATCCCACACAAAGAGGTATGAAAATGGAAAAATGGGATTTATATAATGCAAAACGGGAAAAGTCTGGAATAACAGTGTGCCGTGGAGAAATCATACCCAAAGGGCTGTATCATTTATCTGTGAGTGTATGGATCGTCAACCAGCAGGGGCAGTATCTTTTATCACAGCGGCATCCGAAAAAGCAATACCCTCTTTATTGGGAATGTACGGGTGGTTCTGTACTTTCCGGGGAAACCAGTTTACAAGGAGCAATCCGAGAGGTAAAAGAAGAATTAGGAATACTGCTTACTCCCGGAAGTGAAAAATTGATTTATCAGAGCAGACGGGAAAATGTGCAGGATTTTTACGATGTTTGGCTATTTCATAAGGATATAAAGATTGAAGAAATGCGTTTACAGGAAACAGAAGTTGTGGATGTTCAATGGGTAAATCCAGATAAGTTATTTGAGATGTTTCGCCTGAAACATCTGCACCCTCTAATTACCTATGTAGATCAGCTAATAGGCTGAAAAAGCGCCGGGCGCAGAGGTATCAAAGCCTCTGCATCTGGCGCTTCTTTTTTGTCCTTTTTCCCGCATTTAGAACCCCGTTTTGCGGGGAACAGGATAACTTTATCCACCTGCCTGCCGGCCATGCGGAAAAACCCTTGATTTCCGTGGACTTTTAACGCCCTAAATGCGTAGACAGGAGGTATCTTTTCCGCTGGCGCTCAGCCTTTTAATTCCGTGTTGCACATGAGGCGGAAATCTTACTGCACCAGACAGCGAAGAATCATTTTGACGAACTGGGAATCAAAAAGCTCCCCTCTGTCAAATCTCTCCGAGAGGAATACACCGATCTTCTGGAACAAAAACGGAAAGCCTATTCTGCCTATAAGCAGGCCAAAAATGATATGAAAGAACTTCATAATGTTCGGGCCAATGTGGAATATCTATTAGAGATTTCTTCCCCACCACAACCGCAGCGCAGCACAGAAAAATCCCGTCAATAAGATTTGTCTGCTTTTGGTTTTCAGCGTTCCAACGGAACGCGCAGCCATTGCCACCGGCAATGATCTCAGGGGTTTGGGGATATGTCACCAACAAGCATTAGCAGGAATTCCGGAAACGGGATTTCTGCTAAATACGCAATCTTACGTAAGATTGCATTGCTTGCCAGTAGTTTTAAGAGTCTTTGGCAGAGAATCTGTTTACAGTTGCCGCATTGATAAACCTTTGATAACTGCCTATAATAGAGTTATTATTTTGAACTGCTATAACAGAGAAATGCAAAAAAATAAAATTTTTTGTCCGCTGTAACATTTCGCGGACATTTTGGGGTTTACAATGGCCTTATCAAATATGGAGGTGATACAACTATGACATGGCCTTTTGAGAATGACACCAGCGCCATTGTAAAAAAATTAGCAGACCGGAGCATGAAAGCGGATAAAAGACGCAATGCGTTTATTATCATAACGATTGCTTTTGCAGTTAGTTTGATGATGGTATTAGCACTATATAATCTCGGAACAGACCGTGAAAATAGGCTTTATCTGCAAGGACGCTACCAGAGCAGCTTTATTAACAGTACCAGTGCCGTCTTTGAAAAACTGGAACATAACAACCAGATTGAAGCAGTCGGCAAAGAGGCTGCAATGGGAACGAGCCGTATCAATGACTACACTTTGGATGTGTATTACAGAGATCAAAATGCACTTGAACTAAAAGGCGTTACTGACTTGCTGGGAAAAATGCCGGAGGCAGAAAATGAAATCATTGTGGAACAGTCCTATTTGGAGCATTTAGGGCTGCCGGTTCAACTGGATCAAACCGTTACACTGGATATGCCTTTTGGAGAAAATCAGACATATCATGTTTGCGGCATTATTCAAAGCAGTAATGCGTCCCGTATTTATCAAGTCATTGTATCGGATGGCTTATATAGCCGGTATGGAAAAGCAAACTGTTACGATCTTTTGGTTCGCGTGAAAAATACCGAAAATATGGACAGCGAAACTTTGAAACTGCTGATAAACGAAATTGCGGAACAAAGCGGTGTACCTGAACAGTATGTTATGTATAGCTCTACCTACTTTGGATTGGCAGAAGAAAAATCCACGCAGGAGCTATTGGTGATTATCGGAGCAAGCAGTTTAATTGTACTGGCCTGTTCTTTGGTTATTTACAGCCTGTTCTACATTTCTGTTATCGGGAAAACACATGAATATGGCAGACTGCGTGTGCTGGGGCTACATCGGTTCAGATCAAGCGTATCGTGCGAAAAGAAAGTTTTTTGTTATCCTGTGCTGCAATTCCTATCGGCGTTGTATTGGGAAGTGTTTTGGGCTATTGTTTCGTGCCGGACGGCTGGCATTGGATGACTACACTGGAATGTGCCGTTGTGATTGCCCTTGTTACAGAAATTGCTTTGAAAATTGCTGTCCATACCCCTGTAAAGAAAGCCTCTATGGTATCGCCTATTGAGGCGCTGCGAATCAATACGACTGATACACCGGCGACAGAAAAAACGCGGATCGAACATCGAAAAATTACGCCATCTTCGCTTGCCCGAATGAGCTTTGCCCGGAACAAGAAAAAAGCTATACTAACCGTATTGTCTTTGGGATTTGCCGGAGTTTTACTGATGTGTGCCGCCACCTACCTTAATTCAACTGATGTAGAAAGCATGGCAAAACAGCAATTTGCAAATGGCGACATTGTACTTTCCCTTGATCCCGCCAACACAAATGCGGAAGATCGCCCCGCCGGGATCAATGCACTTCAAACGAAAAATCCATTGGATGAAGTTTTGGAAGAAACGATTTCAGATATGGATGGCGTAAAGAATATTGAATTTATACAGGGCTGTGTTTCAAATATGGAATTTCCCACTCCTTTCAAGGATGGTAACAGCCATTTCTTTACCCAAATTGGAATCCCCGAAAATCAGTACGAGGCCTTTTCACAAGGACTAATTGAGGGAACCGCAGACCGCCAGAAACTTATCAATGGAAAAGGAGTTATCGTTGATAATTCCGCCAAGCTGTTAAGCGACTATTATAATTACACTCCTCAAATTGGCGATATAGTCAAAGTGGAAACAGCGGATGGACAATGGGAAGAATTTACTGTAATGGGGATTGGGAAAGCTCCTAATCTCGGTGGGGATTCAGCTTCTTTCTATTTTCCGCAGGAACTCTTACCTATGATGAAAGAAAATGTTTCCAACTTCAACATAACCTGCATTGTAGATGTGGAAAGAGATCAGCTTACAGAAGTTGAGAATAAGATTTTCCAGTTGGCGGAAAATCGTGGAGGTATAGAAGTTTTCAGTATCAGCGATATTATTACTTATCTGCAAGAGGAAATGGATAACATAAAAATGCCGTTATACGGATTGGTATTTTTCATTGCTGTTTTTGGGCTAATCAGCCTTATCAACACGCTAATGACAAACATTATATCAAGACAGCAGGAATTTGGTATTTTACAGTCTGTGGGATTGAGCAGTAAGCAATTCTCCAAAATGCTGCAAACAGAATGTTTCTATTATGTTTCTGGTACGGCTATTCTAACTTTAACGATTGGAACTTTAACAGGATTTGTACTTTGCAAAGTTTTCAATCAGGTTGGGACATTCGGGACATTGACTTATCATTTTCCAGTTTTAGAAATAAGCATATATTTTGTAGCGCTTTTCTTCATACTGGCCGCTTACTCCGTTTTCTCTGTACGATATAGCAAAAGACATCCTGTGATCGAGCGCATTAAAACAATGGAGTAAATTTTCCTTTATCAGAAAATTGTGTTTTCTGCAACAAAGGACATTTGCCTGTTATACTATCTACAAAAAGCAAAGGAAGTGAGGATATGAAGCAGATTTTAATTGTCGAGGACGACAGTTTTTTGAATAAGATGGTGGCCTATAACCTGACCGCAGACGGCTACGGCGTGACTTCTGCCCTAAACGCCAGAACCGCAGCCGAAGCCATACGCCAGCGGGAATTTGACTTAGTGCTGCTGGACATCAACCTGCCGGACGGCAACGGTTTTGAGCTGTGCAAACTGATAAAGCCCCAGCACCCGGACACCATTGTGATTTTCCTGACCGCTAACGATCAGGAGAGCGACCAGATACGGGGCTATGAGGTGGGCGCGGTGGACTACATCACAAAGCCCTTTGTGATCGGGGCCTTGCAGCGAAAAATCAAAGCCATGTTCGCCATGCTGGAACACCACAAACCGGCCAAGGACATTTACGACGACGGGCGGCTGTTTCTGGACTTCTCGGAGCAGACGGCTTCCTTAAACGGCAAGCCCCTGACCCTATCCCCGATGGAGTACAAAATGCTGAACCTGTTCCGTAAAAATCCCCGGCAAGTGCTGACCCGTGGGCAGCTTTTGGAAAAGCTGTGGGATATAGACGAGAGGTTTGTGGACGAACACACCCTGACAACTTCCATCAGCCGGATTCGCAGCAAGATTGAATCCGACGGCGGCGCACCCTACATCAAGACCGTTTACGGCATGGGCTATCAATGGACGGGAGGCGAGGCAAAATGAAGTTTCAAAACCTCTCGGTAAAGCGGCTGTTTGGCCGGGTGGCAATAGGGCTTGCCCTCTCCATGTCCGGGATCACCATAGCCCTGTTTCTTTGTGACAAAACAGATTGCGGTGCTGCTGACAGGCGGGGCGCTGCTGCTGTGCGCCTTGTGGGGATTTTTGTACTGACGCAGGCGTTTGGAAAGCGGCTGTCGCAGTTTACCGCTGACCTGTGCCAGACTTTGACCACATGATCGCCGGGAATGAAGCGCCCCAGCGGCCAGA
>ENA-OQAZ01000945-OQAZ01000945.1-human-gut-metagenome-genome-assembly--contig:-NODE-945-length-15179-cov-4.835969_pt1 | contig 15179 bp, 19 predicted proteins | sample MGYA00242737_ERZ504531 | MGnify/ENA primary metagenome ERZ504531 (study PRJEB26092, sample SAMD00036244) | human gut metagenome | host: Homo sapiens | study: EMG produced TPA metagenomics assembly of... | reverse complement strand
ATAAAGAGGTGAGCGTATGTATTACTATCCGGTGTCAGCTGTGCTGACGGAATGCCTGATCCTTTCCGTTGTGGAACAGCAGGATTCTTACGGGTATGAGATCAGCCAGACGGTGAAGATGGTTGCATCTATCAAGGAGTCAACATTGTATCCGATCCTGCGTAAGCTGGAGACAGGTGGTTATCTCACAACGTATTCCGAGGAGTTCCAGGGCAGGAAGCGAAAGTACTATTCCATCACGGAAGCCGGTCGTGAACAGCTGGAGTATCTGAGAAAAGAGTGGAGAGAATACCGCGATACCATAGATGATATTGTGGAAGGGAGGCTTCGAAAATGACAAGAAATGAATATATGGAGCAGCTGAAGAAATATCTGAAGCGGCTGCCGAAAGAAGATTATGACAATGCCATTGAGTATTTTTCGGAATACTTTGATGAGGCAGGATCTGAGAATGAACAGCAGGTCATGGAAGAACTGGGAGAACCCCGGGAAGCAGCAAGGGAGTTGCTTTTGAACCTTCTGCAGGAAAGTGTTGGTGGCGGCAAGGACAGTACCGGGGAAAAAACGGCAGCACTGCCGGAAGCCGGTTCCGTTGTCCAGGGGCGGAGTACAGCAGGCAGAATGCCCATGATTCCACAAAAAATAAGCGTTCCCCGGGAAGATCATCCTCCTTGCCATCCTGGTCCTTTGTGCGTCACCAGTCAGTCTGGTACTTCTGATCAGTGCGCTGACAGTACTGTTTGCAGTAGTTGTTGTGATCGCATCAGTGATCTTTTCCCTGGGTGTGACAAGTGTTGCAGCGATAGCCGGAGGAATCCTGCTTGCCGGTTTTGGTGCGATGCTGATACTGAAGTCCGTGGCAGCAGCGTGTATGATGGCAGGCAGCGGATTTCTTATGGCAGGCGCCGGGATCCTGATCGGAATTCTTACCATATATATCTGTAAATGGTGTGCAACAGGAATCGGACGTCTGGTAAACAGATTTGTAAGAAAGAAGGTGCGTAAAGATGAATAAGATTGCAAAGACAGCACTGATGACAGGCACAGCACTCTGTGTGGCGGGAGTTGTACTTTCCACTGCCGGATATTTTGCTGGGGGAAAAGATTTCACATATGCTTCCGATCATTTCTATGTATCCGGAGGAAATTCTTCTGATAAAACCTTGCAGTGATGGAAAAACAGCAGATCGATGATTTTACGAAACTGGATGTTGATTTCAGCAATCTTGATCTGGAAATCCGGACTTCCGATGATACTCATTATTATATGGAATACAAACTTGAAAAAACCGGAAAAAAAGATCCTCTTACATGGGAAGATAAAGACGGGAAACTTACCTTAAAAGAGTATGAAGGTTCTTCAGGAAATTATTATATAACATATGATCTGGGAATCTTCAGAGAGCATGTAAAGAAAACAGAAACGCAGAAGTATTTAAACACAGTGATCCTTTATGTGCCGGAGAACGCAGAACTTTCGGAGGGCGATATCCATCTTTCGGACGGAGATCTTAACGCAGAACAGCTGCTTTGTGAGAAAATGACAGTGAAGCTCTCAAATGGAGATATGAATCTGGACAGAGGTGAGTTTAAAGATTTCGAGGCGACACTTGGAGACGGGGAGCTTGAGATCGGGGATATCCGGACAGGATCTCTGAAACTGAAAAACAGCAACGGTGATGTGACGCTGAAAAGGGCAGCTCTTGGAGATGGGGAGATCAGCCTTGGAGATGGTGAGTTGCAGATCGGAGACAGCAGTTTTAACGGCGATATGGATATCAACAGTTCTGACGGTGATGTTTCCATTGAAATGAAAGCTGGCAGCGTGAAAAAAACCAACATACATCTGGAGACCACAGATGGCGATGTGGATGCTTCCGGCGTATCAGAAGGCAGAAGCAGTGAGGGGGATTCTTACTCTGTCTACGAGAATAAAGTGGATACTTCCGCACCGGCTCTGAATGTGAAATGCGGAGATGGAGATATTACCTTAACAGAATCAGAAAAGTGAAAAAGAGTTCTGCATACATGGAACCCCACCTGTATGCAGACTTTTTTTATGCCTGGTAAAGGCACGACAGAAAGCTTTGGAAAGAGGATTTCTCAGGCAAAAAATTCCTGCGTTTTTTTCTCTGAAATGTATTGACAAATCCCTGTACTATGATATAATTCAATCAAATCACAGAAAGCATATATAGTTACTAGGAAATAGGGGAATGGATATAAGAGAAATAAGGAGGACACCATCATGGGTAAAATTTACGGAAGCGCACTGGAACTGATCGGAAACACACCGCTTGTGGAGGTTAAGAACGTAGAGAAGTCTGAGGGACTTGAGGCTACAGTACTTGCCAAGCTTGAGTATTTTAACCCGGCAGGAAGCGTTAAGGACAGAATCGGTAAGGCAATGATCGAAGATGCAGAGCAGAAAGGTATTCTGAAACCAGGCGCAACCATTATCGAGCCACATCCGGTAACACGGGAATCGGACTTGCAGCTATCGCAGCAGCCAAGGGCTATAAGACGATCCTTACCATGCCGGAGACCATGAGTGTTGAGAGAAGAAACATTCTGAAAGCATACGGCGCAGAGGTAGTTCTGACAGATGGAGCCAAGGGAATGAAGGGAGCCATTGCCAAGGCAGAAGAGCTTGCCAAAGAGATTCCGGGAAGCTTTATCCCAGGACAGTTCGAGAACCCGGCCAACCCGAAGGTACATGCAGCAACAACAGGTCCTGAGATCTGGAACGACACAGACGGGAAGGTAGACATTTTCGTAGCCGGTGTTGGTACAGGCGGAACGATCACAGGTACAGGCGAGTATCTGAAGAGTCAGAACCCGAATGTGAAAGTAGTAGCTGTTGAGCCGGCAACATCTCCTGTACTTTCTGAGGGAAAAGCCGGCCCGCATAAGATCCAGGGTATCGGCGCAGGCTTCGTTCCGGATACACTTGACACCAAGGTTTATGACGAGATCATCACGGTAGAGAATGAGGATGCATTCGAGACATCCAAACTCCTCACAAAAAAAGAGGGAACCTTACAGGAATTTCTTCCGGTGCAGCTCTCTATGCTGCGATCCAGCTTGCAAAACGCCCGGAGAACAAGGGTAAAGTGATCGTAGCACTTCTTCCGGACAGTGGAGACCGTTACTACTCCACACCACTGTTTATAAAATAATCGATCCGAAGACCGCTTCTTTTGCCCCGAAGCGAGACTCTGCGGGATTATTTGCGGCGCTCCTGAATGCCTGTTCAAGCAGGCTGCCGGAGCGCCGGTTTTATTCTTGATTTTGACGCACGGCAAAGATATCTGACGCAGGACTTCACGCTATGATGGACGGGATTGTTTTCAGTAATTTATGGAATTGCTATAATTAAGTAAGCACTCTGTGGGGACGTGCTTGTATCTTGCAGCTTTTTCAGGTATAATAGAGAAAACGAATAAAACCTATTAACAATATAAAGAATAAAGTCTGCAAAGCAGACACTGCTATCTGTGCATCACAGAGAAGGGTGCCGGTCATGGAATACAGAGGAATATTTCCGGCTGAACAGCTGCACAATAACAGAAAGAGCAAAAGGCTATGAATCAGAAGAATACTGAAATATTGGAGGTAAATATTACATGAGGATTTCTACAAGAGGAAGATATGCGCTGAGACTGATGTTGGATCTTGCCACAAATTATACAGGAAAACCGATCCGACTGAAGGATGTGGCGAAGCGTCAGGGGATTTCCGATAAATATCTGGAGCAGATCATCTCCATCCTGAACAAAGCAGGCTTTGTCCGCAGTGTCCGTGGCCCTCAGGGTGGCTATGCACTGCAGCAGACCCCGGATAAATATACCATCGGAATGATCCTCCGTCTTACAGAGGGAAGTCTTTCCCCTGTGGAATGTCTGGACGACAACGGAGCCATCTGTGACCGTGAGGAGAACTGCGTCACCCAGATCCTCTGGAAAAAGCTGGACGACGCTATCAAAGGTGTAGTAGATCATATAACCCTGGAAGACCTGATGAATTGGCAATCCGTGAAGGCGGACGAGTATATCATATAAAAAAGCTGCGTAAGCAGCTTTTTTTTTTATCCCGTTTTTTAACCAACATTTTACAAAACTGCGATTTTATATTTTACCTTCCATTCCTATAATAACACCTGTACTTAAGCAGTGAGCAAGTAAAAATGATCATAGAAATGAGGAGAAAAAATCATGAAAAAAAGAATCGCAGGCATCTTAACAGCAGCACTTATCGGAACTACAGTAATGGGAACAGTTGTAATGGCAGCACCATCCGGAGCGATCGACGTAATTTCCCGTGAGGACGGATCCGGAACACGTGGAGCATTCGTAGAGCTGTTTGGTATTGAGGAAGAAAAAGACGGCGAGAAGGTAGATATGACAACACAGGAAGCAAGCATCACAAACAACACAGATGTAATGCTTACCACAGTAGCAGGCGATGAGAACTCTATCGGATACGTATCCCTTGGTTCCCTCAACGATACAGTAAAAGCAGTAAAGATCGACGGAGCAGAGGCAACAGCCGAGAACGTTGCAGATGATACATACAAGGTAGCACGTCCGTTCAACATCGTAACAGGCGACAAGCTCAGCGATGCAGCACAGGATTTCATTAACTACATCGTGAGCTCTGACGGACAGGACATCATCGAAAAAGAAGGCTACATCAAAGTAGATGAAAAAGCAGAGGCATACAAAGCCGGAGATGCAAAAGGCAAAGTCGTAGTTATGGGATCTTCTTCCGTAGGACCTGTAATGGAGAAGCTTGCAGAGGCATATCAGAAAACAAATAAAAACATCACAGTAGAGGTTCAGGTCAGCGACTCTACAACAGGAATCAACAGTGCAGCAGAAGGTGTATGTGATATCGGAATGGCATCCCGTGATCTGAAGGACGAAGAGAAAGATAAAGGAATCAGCTCCGAAGCAATCGCAAGAGATGGTATTGCAGTAATCGTAAACAACGGAAATGACCTTGAGGAACTTTCCAGTGACCAGGTAAAATCCATCTTCACAGGCGACATCACAGACTGGGAAGACGTTACAAAATAATCTCCCGAAATTGCGAAACTGATTATTGAAGTATCTTCCACAGAGCGGCGATCATGACAAGGTCAGGAAAGCCGCTCCGTTATATATCAGCACAGTGGATATCCACTGGAACAGAGAGAAAGGTGTCTTATGAATCATTTAGGAGAAAAGGCCATGAAGGTCGTTTTCCTCATTGCGGCCTGTGCATCGGTTCTCGCAGTATTTCTTATCTGTGTGTTTCTTTTTGCAAATGGCCTTCCTGCAATGGGAAAGATTGGTCCCTTAAAATTCCTCTTCGGAACAGAATGGAGACCAACAAACGATAAATTCGGAATTCTGCCGATGATCGTGGCAAGTATTTATGTAACAGCAGGAGCGATCCTTATCGGAGTACCGATCGCACTTTTTACATCCGTGTTCATGCAAGATATTGCCCGAAAAAAATCTATAAACCACTGAAATCCGGTATTGAGCTTATGGCAGGCGTTCCATCCATCGTATATGGCTATTTTGGTCTGGTTCTCCTGGTACCGCTGATCCGCCAGCTGTTCGGCGGAACCGGAAGCAGTATGCTGGCAGCATGTATCCTTCTGGGAATCATGATCCTTCCGACGATCATCGGAGTTACGGAATCGGCAGTACGAAGCGTTCCGGAAAGCTACTATGAAGGCTCACTTGCACTTGGCGCAACAAAAGAAAGAAGCATTTTCTTTGTTATGCTTCCTGCAGCAAAGTCCGGAATCCTGGCAGGCGTTGTCCTTGGGATCGGACGTGCCATCGGTGAGACCATGGCCGTGATCATGGTAGCCGGAAACCAGCCGCGTATGCCGAAGGGACTTCTTCAGGGTGTACGTACCATGACTGCAAACATCGTAACAGAAATGGGATATGCATCAGGACTTCACAGAGAAGCACTGATCGCAACAGGAGTTGTACTCTTTGTATTTATCCTGATCATCAACTTAAGTCTTTCACTGCTGAACAGGAGGGCGGAGCATGCAAACTAACGTATCAGTAACCGCAGATCTTGCGGCAGAAGCAACAATGAAAAAAAGAAATACACTTACTATAGGAGACCAGCTGAAGTCCTACGCAAGACATCCTGGCGCGGGAGTCCTGGCATTCCTTACATTGCTGGGAGCGGTGATCACTTTTGCACTGCTGTTCTTCCTCATCGGCTATGTGCTTGTAAAAGGTATCCCCTATCTGAACGCAAGTCTGTTCAGTTTCACCTATACCTCAGAGAACGTCTCCCTTCTCCCGTCACTGATCAATACCCTGATCATGACACTGGTATCTCTGGCGATTGCCGCTCCGGTAGGAATTTTTGCAGCGATCTTCCTTGTGGAATATGCAAAAAAAGGCAGCCGCTTTGTAAAGCTGATCCGTATTACCGCAGAGACACTTTCCGGTATTCCATCCATTGTATATGGTCTGTTCGGTATGCTGTTCTTTGTAACCACACTGCACTGGGGCATGTCTCTTCTTTCCGGTGCGCTGACTATGGTGATCATGGTACTTCCCCTGATCATGCGTACCGCTGAGGAAGCACTGAAATCTGTTCCGGATTCTTACCGTGAGGCAAGCTTCGGACTTGGAGCAGGCAAGCTCCGTACTATTTTTACGATTGTACTTCCCTCCGCAGTTCCCGGAATCCTGCAGGTGTGATCCTGGCCATCGGACGTGTGTAGGTGAGACTGCAGCACTTCTTTATACCTCCGGTACTGTTGCGGCAGTTCCAAACAGCCTGATGGGTTCCGGACGTACCCTGGCACTTCACATGTATGTGCTTTCCAGTGAGGGACTTCATGTAAACCAGGCATCTGCAACAGCAGTAGTCATTCTGGCATTTGTACTTGTTATTAACGGACTGTCCGGTCTGGTAGCCAGAAAAATTGCGAAAGGATAATGATCGATCATGAGTGAAATACAAAATTTCAATTGATAATATGAATCTTCATTATGGAAGCTTTCATGCCCTGAAGGGAATCAATATGGAGATCCCGGAAAAAGAGATCACAGCATTTATCGGACCAAGCGGCTGCGGCAAATCCACACTTCTGAAATCCTTAAACCGTATGAATGACCTTGTGGAAGGCTGTACCATCACAGGAAAGGTAGAGCTTGACGGGGAAGATATTTACGGAGATATGGACGTGAACCTTCTGCGTAAACGTGTGGGTATGGTATTCCAGAAGCCCAATCCGTTCCCGATGAGCATCTATGATAACATTGCATATGGCCCGAGGACTCACGGTATCCGTTCCAAGGCGAAGCTGGATGAGATCGTGGAAAAATCTCTCCGTGATGCGGCAATCTGGGATGAGGTCAAGGACCGCCTGAAAAAAAGTGCTCTTGGAATGTCAGGCGGACAGCAGCAGCGTCTCTGCATTGCCCGTGCCCTGGCAGTACAGCCGGAGGTGCTTCTTATGGATGAGCCCACATCTGCCCTGGACCCGATCTCCACTTCCAAGATCGAGGATCTGGCAGTAGAGCTTAAAAAGGATTACACCATTGTCATGGTCACACATAACATGCAGCAGGCAACCCGTATCTCCGACAAGACAGCATTTTTCCTTCTTGGTGAGGTTGTGGAATTTGCGGATACAGACAAGCTGTTCTCCATGCCGGCAGATAAGCGTACAGAGGATTATATTACAGGAAGGTTTGGTTGATATTATGTCAGAACGTTTTGTAAGACAGCTGGAAGAGCTTCACGTGGGACTGATCACCATGGGAAGTCTCTGTGAAAAAGCAATTTCACTTTCTGCCAAAGCTATTCAGGGTGAAGGCGGAATGACTCTCATTGGCAAGATCTTTGAGACGGAAAAAGAAATCGATGCACAGGAAAGAGAGATTGAAAATCTCTGCATGAAGCTTCTTCTTCATGAGCATCCGGTAGCCGGAGATCTGCGATCCATTTCCGCAGCGCTGAAGATGATTTCCGATATGGAACGCATCGGTGACCAGGCAGCAGATATTGCGGATCTGTCCAAGCACATCGAGGACAAAGCAGTTACCGGAGATATCATTAATATCCGGAAGATGGCAGAGGATACTGTCCGGATGGTTACAGAAAGCATCGATGCCTTTGTAAAGGGTGATCTTGAGCTTTGCAGAAAAGTTATTGACGATGATGATAAGGTGGACGATGCCTTCAATGATATCAAGGAAAAGCTGGCCGAGGTTCTGAATAACGGAAAGCCGGATGCAAGTATCGGTCTGGATATCCTTATGGCTGCAAAATATTTCGAGCGTATCGGTGATCACGCCGTGAATATTGCAGAGTGGGTGGAATATTCCATCACAGGAAACCACAGAAGCGGTTCCAGCCATACAGATAACTATTTTGTTGAGGAATAGAAATAAGTAAGAGCAGATTGGAAAGAGTTGCATTATTGTAAAAAAGTGCTGTGGTATTGAAAGGATATCACAGCACTTTTTATAATGTGATGAAATTTACAAGGATTTAACTTTTTTCAGATAATTATTTTTACATTGGTTTTGTAAAATATCATATAGATTTCGGAGAAAGGAAAGGGCTGAGCTTTGAGCAAAAAAATATTTAAGTATATCATGCTGGTTTCCTCACTGATCACAGTACTGGGACTGGCATTTGTCGTGGGGATCCTTTATCACTATTTTCAAGGACAGCTGATGGGTGAGCTGAAGAAAGAAGCCGTGTATATTTCCAGAGGTGTGGAAAGTGCCGGGACAGATTATCTGAAGAAGCTGAATGATGAGGAGTCCAGGATCACCTATGTGGATGAAAGTGGAAAAGTTATCTACGACAATGAGGCAGATGTGGAAAGCATGGATAATCACGGACACCGCAAGGAGATCCGTGAAGCAGAGATCAACGGAGAAGGTGCAGATGAAAGAATGTCATCAACTCTTTCCGAAAAAACCATGTATTATGCAGTACGCCTTGAAAATGGCAATGTGCTGAGAGTTTCCAGTAACCAGGCTTCTGTATGGATGCTGCTCCTGCAGCTGCTTCCACCTTTTGTTGCAGTTCTGATACTTATGCTGCTCCTGTCCGGCGTATTTGCATCCAGGCTTTCCGGAAAGGTTGTGGAACCTCTTAATGGGCTTGATCTGGAGCATCCTGAGGAGAATGATGCCTATGATGAGGTACAGCCGCTTCTCAGCAAGATCGGCAGACAGAGCCGGCAGATCCGTCTGCAGCTTGAGGCAGCCAGAAGACAGCAGAAGGAATTTTCTATTATCACGGAGAACATGCAGGAGGGACTTCTTGTGATCGACCGTTATACCATGGTACTTTCTGTCAACTCCAGTGTGGGAAAGCTTCTTAAGGTAAAGGAGATCAAAACAGGAGAAAGTGTATATCTTCTGAACCGCTCGGAGGAGTTCCGAGGTGTCGTTGGGCAGGTCCTTGAAGGAAAACATGAGAACAAGATCCTTCGTCTGGGTGGCAGTGAGATTCAGGTGATCGCCAATCCTGTCACAAGAGAAAACAAGACAGAGGGTGCGGTGATCCTTCTGGTGGATGTGACCGAAAAAGTAGAAAGGGAACAGCTGCGAAGAGAATTTTCCGCCAATGTTTCCCATGAACTGAAAACGCCGCTGACTTCCATTTCCGGATTTGCTGAGATCATGCAGGACGGATTTGTGAAGGATGAGGATGTGAAGGTCTTTGCAGGACGCATCTATAAGGAAGCGCAGAGACTGATCCGTCTGGTTGGGGATGTGATCCGCATCTCCCGTCTGGATGAAGGCGGATTGCCGTATCAGTGGGAAAAACTGGATATTTACAGTCTGACTCACGATATTTTTTCTACCTTACATGAAGCTGCTGAAAAGCAGGAAGTGCATATGTATATGGAAGGCGGAAGTACAGTGCTGGATACAGTGCCGACGATCATGGAAGAGGTTCTCTATAATGTCTGCGATAATGCTGTCAAATATAACCGTCGGGGCGGAGAGGTCTTTGTGAGGCTGAAGGATGGCGAGGATGCAGTTCGCGTGAATGTGCGGGATACAGGGATCGGTATTCCGAAGGAAGATCAGGAACGCATTTTTGAACGCTTTTATCGGGTGGACAAAAGCCATTCCAGGGAAATCGGCGGAACCGGTCTTGGCCTTTCCATTGTGAAGCACGGGGTAAAAACTCTGAACGGCAGGCTGTGGCTTAACAGTGAACCGGGACAGGGAACAGAGATCATTATGGAATTTCCGAAACATCATATGGAAAAAGAAGCAGCAGAGTGAACATAGGTCGTGCAGCGATGATGTTCATAGGCATGCAGCAGAGTGGAAGATGAAAGGCCGTTCTGTTGCATGTATCTGCTGTTTTTTATATTATAGTATAGTATATTGCTGGTTGGAAGCGGATGGTTTGACAGACCGGAAGGGTTATGCTATCTTATGTAATAATAATCAGAATAAGCAACAGGAAAGCGGATAATAACGGTCCGCTTTCTGTATTATAATTGGTTCGGGATAATTCCGAACGACTATACTGAGGGGAATAAAAATATGATACAGGCAATTGTTTTACTGGTATTCCTGATCTTTCTGAACTCTGTTTTCGCAGGTGCGGAAATGGCGATTCTGTCCATGAATGAAGCAAAGATGAGGGAGCTGGTGGAAGAGGGAGATCACCGGGCGCAGATTTTGATAAAGCTCACAGAACAGCCGGCACATTTTATGACAGCGATCCGTGTAACGGTAACTACGGCAGGATTTCTGCAGAGCGCTTTTGCGGCAGAATATTTTGCACAGCCGATGACAGCAGCACTGATAAGGTCAGGAATAGATGTACCACAGAATGTTCTGAAGATCGTATGCATGATCATTGTGACTATACTGCTTTCCTATGTAAGTCTTCTGTTCGGAGAACTGGTGCCAAGACGTCTGGGAATGAAAAATCCGGATGAGCTGTCTCTGCGTCTTGCAGGACTTCTTAAGATCGCGATGATTGCAGTCTGGCCGGCTACCGCACTTCTGACAGTAACTGCCAATGGTGTGTTGTATCTGATGGGGATCAAACCGGAAGAAAAAGAGGAGCAGGCCACAGAGGAAGAAATCCGTATGCTGCTTACAGAGGGAAATGAACAGGGCAGCATCCAGCAGGAAGAAAGCGAGATGATCCAGAATGTTTTTGACCTGGATGATACTGCGGCAGATGAGATCTGTACACACAGAAGAGATGTGGTTGTCCTCTATATGGAAGACTCCGATGAGGAATGGGAAAGGATCATCAGAGAGAACCGTCACACCTTTTATCCGGTATGCGGGGAGGATCAGGATGATATTATCCATATTCTGGACACCAGAGATTATTTCCGCCTGGATGACAGATCCAGAGAAGCTGTTCTGCAGCATGCCTGTTATTCACCGTTTTTTGTACCGGAATCCATGCGTGCCAACCTGATCTTCAGGGAAATGAGGGAGAAACGGGATTATTTTGCAGTAGTGCTGGATGAATACGGCTGTTTTGTGGGGATCGTCACTCTGCATGATCTTGTGGAAACACTGGTGGGAGATATTGACGACAGGACGGATTTGCCGAAGCCGGATGATATTGAGAAGACAGGAGAACATATCTGGAAAATACAGGGGGGAGCGATCCTGGATGATGTGGCAGAGGCTGTAAATGTGGAGCTTCCTGTAGAAAAATATGATACCTTCAGCGGCTTTGTCTGTGGAGTTCTGGAACGTGTACCGGAGGATGGAGAACAGTTCCGATGCAGTTGGAAAAATCTGGATATTGTGGTAAATCAGGTCAGAAACCATACCGTTGTGGAGGGGATCGTTCATATTCAGCCAGAGAAAAAAGTGCAGGAACAGAAAGAAGAGATCTGACAAAACCTTGTTCAGTCAGGCCATAGGACAGTTATCGGGGGGAGGATTTATGGACATTTTCTAACATGTTGTTGCTTGAAAGAGTGTTAATATTGTGACATAATAAGGGAATAACCCGAGGAAAGCTTGTGATGGGGGAGAGAAAATGCCAGGTTTTACAAGACAGATCATACTGCATACACTGACGGAACTTATGAACGAAAAACCATTGTCCAAGATTACGGTAAAGGACATCGTGGAACGCTGTGGAGTAAACAGGAATACATTTTACTACCATTTCAGGGATATTCCGGATGCGGTGGAAGCAATGGTGAAGGAAGAGCTGAATGACATTCTGAAGGATCAGAAAGCACCGGAATCAGTCAGCGACTGTATGGAAATCCTTGTCAATGCAGTTCAGAAGAACAAAAAAGCCATGATACATCTGTACCGCTCGATCCAGAGGGATGTATTTGCCGATTATCTGGATCATGCCACGGAGCGTGTGGTGGAGGAGCTGATCAACAGGGCGGTCGGGGACTTTGAAATGGATCAGGAGGATAGGCATCTTATAAGCCGGTATTATAAATGCGTATTTGTGGGAGTGATCCTGGACTGGCTGCGGCATGATATGGATTATGATATCCTGTCAGATATGCATAAGCTGGAGTATATTTACGAGAAGAGCCTCGAGAGTCAGTACAAAAATCTGAAAGATTAAAAATATCCATTCACCTGTGGAACAGGAATGTCCTCGAATATTATTAAAATATAGAAACAGTTAATTTTGAGCTGGTGTCTGAAATTTAGGCACTGGCTCTTTTTTGTCTGTTTTTTTAAACGACACGGTGATGTATAATTCAGTACAATAAATGAGAAAAAATTATCAAGGAGGGAACGTATGGATGACCTGAAACAGCTGAAGCTTGTAAAAAACATCTACATCGTCATGTCATTACTGTTCTGCGTGCTGGGTATTTTTCTGATGGCAAAGCCAAAAGCTCTGTAAAAATGCTGTGCGTGCTTATGGGAATCATGCTGATCCTGTACGGAGCTATTAAGATCAGCGGATATTTCACGCGAGATGCTTTTTGTCTGGCATTTCAGTTCGATCTGGCTTTCGGGATCCTGCTGATGGCAGTGGGAGTGATCATGATAGCCAGAAAAAATTTCGCAGTGGATCTTATTTTTTCCGTGTTTGGAATCCTGATCCTGGCAGATGCCCTGTTTAAGATCCAGATGTCTGTAGATGCGAAGAGATTCGGTCTGGCGCTGTGGTGGCAGATCCTGCTGATCGCACTGGTCACCGGAGTAATCGGAGTTCTGGTTTTTATCAGGCCATTTGAAGCAGCAGCTACGATGATGGCGTTGGTAGGATTTTCCATTTTGTTGGAAGGAATCCTCAATCTGTGGGTCGGGATCCTGACGATCAAGATCATCAAGAGTCGGCTTTAAACATAAACATAAAAATAACCAATCACTTTAGATAATAACATAGGAGGAAATAGAGTATGGGAATCGTAGACAAAGCAAAACAGGCAGCGATCGCAGCTACCGTAACAAAAGCACTGGATTATCTTGAGAAGGATCCGGAGACAAACATACCGAAGATCATGGAAATGGTTGATAAAGTAACGCCGGATGGCTGGTATGCAGGACAGAGAAATGCGATCCGTCACTCCATCGAGGCAAAGGACAACTGGTATCAGCTGATCCTTCGTATGTATCAGCTGGATGCAGGCGTACGCCAGACATTCTTCCGTAACTTTATTGTAAATGCCAGTCTTAAGGGAAGCGCAACGCAGGAAAAGGTATCAGAAGAGAATGACTGCAATGTACCGTGGGCAATTCTTCTTGATCCTACCAGCGCATGTAACCTTCATTGCACAGGATGCTGGGCAGCAGAGTATGGCCACAAGCTGAACCTGGATCTTGAGACCATCGATTCTATCGTAAAACAGGGTAAAGAGCTGGGAACCTATATGTACATCTACACAGGCGGTGAGCCACTGGTCCGCAAAAAGGATCTCATTAAGATCTGTGAGATGAATCCGGACTGCGAGTTCCTTTCCTTTACAAACGGAACTCTTATCGACGAAGAATTCTGTCAGGAAATGCTCCGTGTGAAAAACTTCGTTCCGGCTATCAGCCTTGAGGGAACAGAGGCAACTACAGACGGACGTCGTGGAGATGGCGTATATCAGAAGGTTATGCATGCCATGGAGCTTCTGAAGAGTCACGGACTTCCGTTCGGTGTTTCCACATGCTACACATCCGCAAACGTAGATGCAGTAAGCAGTGAGGAATACTTCGATCATCTGATCGAGTGCGGTGCTTATTTTGCATGGTTCTTCCACTATATGCCGGTTGGAAATGATGCGGCAGCAGATCTTCTTCCCACACCGGAGCAGAGAATCAAAATGTATGACAGCGTCCGCAGATTCCGTGCCACAAAATCTCTCTTCACAATGGACTTCCAGAATGATGCAGAGTATGTAGGCGGATGTATCGCAGGTGGCCGTCGTTACCTCCATATCAATGCAAACGGAGACGTGGATCCTTGTGTATTCATTCATTTCTCCAATGCGAACATTAAAGAATGTACACTTCTTGAGGCGCTGAAGAGCCCGATCTTTATGGAGTATCACAAAGGTCAGCCGTTCAACAAGAACATGCTTCGTCCATGTCCGATGCTTGAAAATCCTGAACTTCTCCGCAAGATGGTTGAGCGTGCAGGAGCGAAATCTACAGATCTTCAGTCACCGGAAACAGCGGAGCATCTCTGTGCAAAGTGTGATCACTATGCAGAGGTATGGAAGAAACAGGCCGATGAGCTCTGGAGTGAGAGCCAGGCGAAAAAAGCTGCAAAAAAATCAACAACTTGTTAATTAATACTTGATATAGATGTTGGGATACTGTATAATGAACCCGTTTTTCAGGAGTCTGAAATAACAGTTCAGATAAGAGTGTCGAAAAAGAAGAGACACGATACGTGTACTGACAGATAACAGGGCGGTTATATTCAGCAGTGGGTATAACTGCCTTCTTTTTTATGTTATCGTCAGGACATAGGGAAAGAAAGGATGGATCATTATGGAAAAACAGGAGAAAAACACAGCCAGCCTTATGAGCTGGACGGACGCCCGCCTCTTAAGGTGGCAATTCCCCTTGGACTGCAGCACGTGCTTGCCATGTTTGTGGGTAATCTTACCCCGCTTCTGATTCATCACAGCCTGCCTTGCGGGATCGAAGCAGGAGGGGATCGTTCAGGTTGCATTGACTTCAGAATTGCAATGCTTGATCGCAAGGAATTGT
>ENA-OQAZ01000943-OQAZ01000943.1-human-gut-metagenome-genome-assembly--contig:-NODE-943-length-15218-cov-1.716454_pt1 | contig 15218 bp, 30 predicted proteins | sample MGYA00242737_ERZ504531 | MGnify/ENA primary metagenome ERZ504531 (study PRJEB26092, sample SAMD00036244) | human gut metagenome | host: Homo sapiens | study: EMG produced TPA metagenomics assembly of... | reverse complement strand
TTGCCACCACAAAGCCAACCAGCCGGTTTTCTATGCCGATCTGCTTTAACTTCTGATCATCATATCCGGATGGTCAATCTTCTGATTTACCGTGTTCCAGTCTGCCAGCTTCTGAAAAAAGTACATTGGCAGAAAAATAATCGCTGCTGCCAGAACCAGTCTCCCAATATCAAGATCCATATTACATTCCCCTTCCTTTTCTCCTGTGTCGGATATCGCCTTACTTTTATATAGATTATACGGTTTCATATATACAAAAGTCAAGCGGTATCGAAAGGACCGGCCAGGTTTTCACTCAGAAAACCTGGTCCACGGTCAGTTCCTGCTCCTTTAAACCGTTCGCTTCCAGATATTCGTTGTAGATCAGGAAGAACTTGCGAAGCGTCATATCAAATACTTCCTGCTGGGAGAAATTCAGCTGCTTGCATCCAATATATAAAAGGCGGGCGACATTTATCCTGTCTGCCCGCTCGTCACGTTTGGGGATTCGAATTCATCCGGCTCCGGAAGTGAAAGCCATATGCCCTGAATACTGCAAGCAATATTTCCGAAATGTCTTCCTGTGTGATCAGCCATCCGACTTCCTGCTCCGTATAATGTTTCAGTTCATAGCCTTCCCTTTTCTTCCGGTCTGCCTCATCATTTAACAGGATCGTGACTACCGTACGCAGTACTTTTACCGCCTCACGCTTATCTGTCAGCATTCCTACTACTTCATCCAGTGTCATATCATAATGATCCTGGATTTCCGCAATCGCATTGATACTCAGGAGAAGATACCTTGTTTCTCCCCCGAATACCAGTAATTCCCCTTTTGGATTCATATCACTCATGTCATGCCCCGATTCCGGCTTTTTTGTTCAGCCATTCTACCGCTTTGGCTTCGTCCGAAAATTCTGCCTGCTCTTTCCATGTTCCGTCACTCATCTGAAATACCGTTCCCTCAATGGTCGGTGTCTGGAATGTCACCGTCTCACCTTTGGTGTCTGTTTCATCATTCGGCTCAGAAAACTGTGTTTTTTTCAGCCATTTTGCAAGGAACGAGTCTTTGTTGTTCCGTCTGACGCGTCCATAGAATCCGACACCATGATACGGTGCAATATCATCCGCTGATGCAACAACGGTCTCCGGCTCGTTTCCCTCGCTGTTTGCTGCTTTATACTCATGACCAAGCAGATCCGCATATACTTTCTGTGTCAGGTCATCCACGTTCAGGGAAATATTGCCATCCTTAAAGCTTTTATCGGATTCGGATACTCCATCATCTGCATATAACTTTACATCATTGCTGTTTGCAGTGATATTCGCTTTGATCGCCTTCGCAACTACAAATCCTTTTGCGTATGTAGTTCCGTCTTCATTCAGTTTTGCTGCTACCAGATATTTTAATCCAATTTTTGCCATGTTTCATCCTCCATGTCTTCTGTCATATTACACGATAAGATCACGTGTATACTTCCTGTTTCTTTTTCAAATAATGTCACTGCGTCACGCACTGCAAAACTGCTTCCAGGAGCAGGGCACGCAGTCTTCTCTTCATACCCCGGAAATCATAACCTTCCGGGGCGAACAGATGAACCTGCCACCAGATTGACACCGCCTGTGGCCTGTCATCTGCATGAGCGATGCTGCGTTCATCTTCTTCGTTGTACACCAGGTATACTTCTTTGGTTCCCCGGTATTCCTGATACTTTGCCGGAAGTCCGGTCTGCTCCAGGGTTTTCTTTAACAGCTCATCTGACTTCACAGGCTCATCTCCCTCGTAAATACTTCCTGCATTTTCCGAATCACATCCGGTCTTGCATTTAACACAGCGGTTGTCAGAACCGGAGTCGCCGGTCTTCCCCGGACACCATATTCCAGGTACACCAGCTTTCCATATTCCGGATATTTCTTCCGGATGCTTTCCCGGTCGGCCGGACAACCACACGATAACCATCTGCACTTTTCGTTACTTTTGTTGGTTTAATGGACGCTGCCATCTCACCGGTATCTCTGTGCTTTTCTGCCTGGCTGACAACTTCCTCCTGAAGGATCGGCACCGCTTCTTCCAGCATTTTGGGTGCGACCTCATCCGTCCTTCCAAGCCGGTCAAGCTGCATCATAAGTCATCAAAGCCATGTAACTCAAACTGTGCCATATCATCTTCCTCCTCTGCCGGATCTTCTGCAGGGATATGTCCAGGACTTCGGTCTGCAATCTGCGATCGTCTGCACCTGCCGGATCTTATACGTCTGCCCTGCTATAACGGCATAATGTCCTGTGGTGATATCTTCCCGGAATGGTACACGGATCAGGCGGTCAATCTGCATTTTTGCCGTCATTGCTTCATAATACCGCCTGACACCGACCGTGCGTTCCTGATAACGGAGTCGCTCCACTTCTTTTTCTGGTCTGCCATCTTCATCTATTTCATGAAAATGGCAGATTCCGTCATTATAGGTCTGGAATCACTCTTGTCGTTCTGCATACTCACCTGTCTGCACCCCGATTCTCAGCATGATCAATTCCGCTCTGAAATTCTGTTCAAACAGCTCCAGTGCATTATTCCTTGCATACCTGCAGTAATCCAGGAGCAGGGATTTTGCCGCAGAATCTGTATCATAATCCTCGCGGCGTTCCGGCCACCCTGTCCAGATAGTCTGCACCACGCCTGATAATGCCAAGGAGCTTTACATCGGTATCATTGTCTTCATACGTGATATCAAGATAATCCTGGTATCCTGCAACATTTTCTCGACCTTCATAATTACGCTTTCGCCTTTGTGTTCACCGGATTGTCCACCGTGTTTGTGATCTCCACTTTCATCGGTGCCGGCTGCAGGTTCGATACATCCAGATACTGGAATGCATTGTTATCTTTCGGACGGCCCATTCCGTAAAGTTTTGTGATGTATACACGGTTATCTTCCAGGAACTGGTATTCGTCAGAATACTCGATCATGCCGGAATCACCTGCTGCAACACCCATAAAATACTTTTTGGCAATACCCATAATGGCTTCCCCTTCATCCAGTGCGGCAGACTGTACTACTTTGGTCGGATATGGGAAGATGTTGTTCTATAGGTTCCGTCTGTGGCACGTACTGTAGAAGACGGAACCACACGCTGGATGTAATCTACCGGATTGACCACCAGCATGACTTCCGGAACGGTACGGTAACCGCCAACGCTGTCCGGCTTCTTTGCCAGCGGTGCTACCGCTGCACAATATTCTTTCGGTTCCAGCGTTTTCAATGACACTTTTGCTTTATCTGCGTACACGCCCTGCGTCACCGCACCGTCCAGGTTTTTGCACATGCCGATCGGCTGGTCTTTTCCTGTCCCTTTCAGGATGCCTTTTTCCAGACCGGCTGAAGATGCTTCTGAAAGAATGATCCTCACATAATTATCCAGCCACTCCGGTCCAAGTCCACGGACGAACATATCTTTCGGCACCGGGATAAATGCGGTCAGCTTTGCCAGTGTCATGTTCAGCAGGTCAATCTTTCCTGCAAGTTCTGTGCTGATCGCAGAATTTAACGCTCCCCAGGTTGCGAGGTCGATATTGTCCGCATTAATGATCATCTTCACTGCTCCCTGGCAGTTGATAAAGTCAATCTCTGACAGCAGTTCATGGGATTCACGCATATCATGATCACTTCATCAATGATCGTTTCCGGCATTGCTTTGTTAATGTCGATCAATGCTTGCTTTGGATTTGCAGATTTTGCCGCATCAATCCATGCCTGGTAAAATGTTTTCTCTTCCCCTGTCAGCTGTCTGATTCCGCGTGATGCAAGGATCGTAGCATCCTGCTCTGACGCAGGTCTCCGTATTCTTCCATGATACGTTCCTGTACACCTGTCGCAAACACCGCAAAGGCTTCTGCCATCGCATCCTCATCATCTTCCTTCAGTGCCTGGGAAAGTGCCTGCATCAGTTCTTTGTTTTCTTCTTTCAACAGATCTTTGTTTTTCATCCTATTCCTCCTTGTTAAATGCATCAAAAAAAGCACTCAGCATTTTGAGTACTTTCTGTTCTTTGCCCTGTTCTGTTCCCGGTGTTCCTTCTGGATTTCCCGGAAATGGCTCTTTCTTTTTCGCCGGCGAAAACTGTTTCATCTCCTCACGGAGCTTTTCATCGCCGACAGTTCCTGCCGCAGGTGCCGGATTTCTTCTGCTGCCTGCTGGTTTAATTTATTCTGGTCTGCCTGATACTCTGCGATCTCATCACAGAAACCATATTCCAGGCACTGCTGCGGTGTCAGGAATGTTTCATTGTCCATCATCTCGGTCAGCTGTTCTTCTGTCAGGTTCTTGGCTCGTTCCATGTAGATCTTGCGGTTTGATTCCATCAGAACGTCCAGATCATCTGCACATTTCCGCAGCGTCTGTGCATCGCCGTATACGGACATCGCCATATTGTGGATCAGCATCGATGTGCCAAGCCCCATAACGATCTTGTCACATGCCATGCAGATAACGCTTGCGATTGAATACGCAAATCCATCCACATAGCAGACCTTTTCTGCGTTGTGCTGTTTCAGCAGATTGTAGATCGCAATCCCTTCTTTCACACTTCCGCCATTGCTGTTGACATGAAGCTCAATCGTAGACGTTTCCGGAATCGCCGCCAGCTGCTCCCGGAAATAATTGGCACTGGTCTCGCTGTCATCATATTCCCAGGTCTCCCAGTTAAAATTTCCGTAAGCCGTCACATCATCGTAAACATAGAGTTTGACCACTCCCTGCCCCGCCATCTGTTCAAAACGATACTTTGTCTTCTTTCTCACCCTGTGTCACCTCCTTTCATATCCGAAATCTCGGATAATTCCGTATAATTTTTTGTAATAAAGTGCATCTGGCTTTCCTCTGTTCCCAGTTCTGCATCTCCAAGTTTCTGACGCAGTTCATCAACGCAGTACATACCGCTTGCGATCAGCTTGTCAATTTTCTCGGCAATGTCAAAGATATCGATATGCATAACGGCCGTGGTGTCGATCTTCAGATAGTTCCCTTTCTGGATTTCCTTCCTGCCGTACCGCTTCCGATTGATCTCTTTCTGTATCATCTCGCACAGCGGATCAATACAGAACGTAAGAAAGTTCCTTGTGATCTTCTCCACATCCGACACATCGCCTTTCAGCAGGGACACCGGTATGGAAAACGCCCGTGCTACCGTTTCTACGATCTCATCAAGAATATCTGTGATATCCTTAACCTCTGAAGTAGATTTTTTACTCTGTTCTGCTGCCTGTTTTGTATAATTAAACCCGTCAAACAACGGAAGAACTGCACTCCTGCTGTTGAAAAATGTCTTAAAACGGTTGTTCATCAGTCTTCAAAGACTTCTTCAAAGCTCCGTTCTCCATACTTTTTACCGCTTGCGATCGCATCGATCTTCAATGTTCCTTTCTCTCCGCCTGCTTTTTCGTATTTATCCACTGCTTCATTCAACAGTTCATCATATCCCGCACACAGATTTGACAGAAGCTTCGGATATTTTTGTTGTCTCAGGCGGAAATACATCACTTCGGACATTCGGAATGTCCTATCGAACGTCAGTCCTTTCCGGTACACATGGCTGAACACGGTTTCTCTTAATGCATATTCTTCTTTCACAAACCCTTCTGCAATCATAAGCTGCCCCTTGGACTCTATCACCAGACATTCGTTGTTGTATAACAGCTTCGCCACCAACTCCTGCAGGAACTGACTTGCATTCTGGTTCAGATTCGGTTCAAAATTCCATGCATAATATTCTTCCCCACTGTTTTCTTTTCCTCCGGAATAGGTTTTGAATTCACACTTCGAAATACAGTTTGCGATCAGATTGATTGCCGCATGGATTGTAAACTCTTCCATGACAAGCTTCGCCATCTTCTCCTGATCCACGTATTTCTGAAGCGTTTCCGTAGAAACTTCAACGCTTTTTCCTCCAAGCGTTTTACCTTTCAGCCAGATCCAGAACCCCATTTTCCCACCTCCTCTCAATAGGTGTATACGCCAAAGTCAATCTCTTTATAGTCCATTTCTTCCGGTATTTCATCCAAGATCACGATCGTGTTGACAAATGCCATAAAGCCATCCGTCTTCCGGTAATTCGGCTCAATCTTTCCATAGGTGATATTGCCGTTGCTGTCCATCTGCTTTTTCGTGTTGTTGGTATACCACCGCATGATCGGCGTATCTCCAAACACGATGTTATGGTTGATAAACAAAGAATTGATGATCGGTGCTGCCTGCATGATATGGCTCGGCCGTACCAGCAGGATATTCTTCCGTTCAAACGCATCAAACCCAATCTTCTTAAACTCGGAATTGAGCAGTGAGTAACGGAAGTTATCGATCGCAATCTTCAGGATGTTATATGTCTGTCCCATTTTCTCAAACCATCCGGTCACCCGATGCGGCGGAATCTCCACATCATCCACCATCTCAGCGTCTCCTTTTTCGCACCATTCCTGAAGCGGTGCCTTGATTCCCGGAAGATCTCGGGAATTCCGGCAGATAAAGGTATGCTGGATATAATACACTTTGCCCTTCACATGGAATGTCAGGCCGCAGACCACAAAGTCGTTCGTCTTGGCGTAATCCACGCCTCCTACACAGTTCCTTCCTGTCAGGTCAGGTATTTCCTGGCTTGTGGCTGCCTTGATGTCTTCCCATGTGGCAACTTCCACTTCTTTATTGCCGATCGGATAGTTGCACCGCTTTGCCATATACTCCGGGTAGTAATCCATGTTATATGCATGTCGATGATCTCCTTCTGTATCGTAGTCCGAAGACTTGGGAAATCATTCAGACTCGGGATCGCCTTGACCAGCTTATCAATCTGGTTCCATTCCTCTTCTTTCTCGATACGGCACCAGAATACCAGTGTACGGTTCAGCGGATTATATTCTTTCAGGATTGCCCGGTTCTGTTCCTTTTCCTGATCCAGCACCGCTCCCCTGATGTGCCCGTCCGTTGTGATCGTGATGATACGGCCGTGCCAGACTTTTCCAAGTCCGGATTTCAGCGTGTTCATGTTCTGCACATCCGTGTATTCGTGTTTCTCATCGAAAATGATACAGCCAGTACGTTTACTGTCCTTGCCACGCTTCGAAGAAGTGTTGTAACGCAGTTCTGACTTTGTATCCCTTCCTGTAATCAGTTCCCTGGTAGCATGATAATTCTTCTTCAGGACGGTTTTATACTTTGCTTCCACCGGATCTGTGATCACCTCATAAACATCTTTGAACGATGTTTTCGCCTGGTCCTCTGCATTTGCCATCAGGTCAATGTTATACCGCGTATCCCGTGATACGGTGATAAAAAATAAAAGCACAGGAAAGAGATAAAACCATTCTTTCCGCTTCCGCGTCCTACCATTACGCGGATTTCATTGAAAACGATATCGCCGTCTGTAAAATACACTCCGACGATCAGGGCAAACAAAAAAACCTCCCATTCAATCAGACGATATGGGAAGTACTTCTGCAGGGATAATCCTTTTTCTATTTTTTCGTTATCGATAATGACATCTTCACGTTCCAGCACAGGGATTACAAGATTGTCGATCATAAGCTCCTGTTCCTGGCAATGCAGAACCTCATTGTTTTGATCTTACGCAGATAAGGGTCAATATATGGGCTATAGCTCCTCATCGTCCTCACCGCCCGTCAGGTTCACATCCTGTGGCTTCAATCCCAGGAAGCGTAAGATGTTACGCATCTCGGATGAGATCCGGCGTTTTCGGCTGTGGCATCCGTGTATACCTTTAGGGAACAGTTTCCGGACGATTTCAGTGCAATAAGTGTCTCATTAATCCACGATAAATCATCGTAAAATGACATATATTCATCTACCTTATCCTGTAAAAATTTTTCAGACAGCTTATTCGAAACCAGTGCATTTTTCAGGCTTTCCAGCGTTTTTCGTCTCTGTGCCGCCTCGCTCTTTTTCCTTGCCATTTTGCCTTCACCACCAAACTTTTTCAGTTTTTTCAAAATTTCTCCGGATACGAGCCCCCTCCCCGGTCACCGGTTCCCCAGAGTTTTTTCATTTTTTTCGGCCGGGGGGATGCCCTGCCACCGCTCCTTCTACCATCGCTCCTCATTGATAAACCTGCGTTTCTTATGATGCTCCTCATAATGGCACCGTTCACAGATCGGTTCCAGGTTCTCATCCTCCAGTGCCAGCTCCGGATGTTCCCGCAGATACTTCTTATGGTGCACGGTTCTTGCCCTTACGACAAGCCCTTTCCTTTTACACCTTTCGCACTCATAATGGTTTTCACGCAGTATCTGTGCCTGTTTCTTTCGCCAGACCGGTGATGCATAGAATCTGTGTACATCATTTTCCCGAATCAGCTGCGTGATCCAGTCCAACATCTCTTTCTCCATATACACCACCCCCGAACGTGAATAAGCACCTGCATCTGTATGCAAGTGCTTACCACAATGAAAAGGAATTAATATGATTATTCAGCAGCGGCAACTCCGCCTTTGGCTTCCATTGTATTATAAAACGAATAATCCGAATAAAACGAACTTTTTTTTATTTTATCTTCATTTTTTTCAGGTATGCATCCCTTATCATCAGCGCGGATAATCCGGGCTTTTGCTGTGTCCGGTCTTTCTTGCAATCCGCTCCCAGGTCATCCCGTCCACGTAGAACATCCGGAACACACATCTTGTCTGTCCGTCCTCGATCGCCTCAATCCACTCTCGTATTGCTCTGGCTTCCTCTTTCTTCCGCTGCAAAGATTCTTTCCGCCGATTGTATCGCTCATGATCAAACCCCACAACACTTTCCGGTTTCTTCGATCCATTCTTTCCGTTAATGATCACACTGTTCCCCATGCCTTTATCTGTCAGCCACAGCTCCCTAAGCTCGCATTCCAGTATCGGAATCTCCTGCACCAGTTTCCGATACCCGTCAAGTTTTGCCCTTGTCATCTCCACCGGCATCGCTCCCCTCATGTATTTCCTTGCTACTCGATTGTTTCGTACATGTTCTTTTTCCTGTTGTACATTACTGCCACAGGCTGGCCACAGTCAACACAGCGTACATCGAATGCCTTTTCTGTCATGTTTGTCCAGTATGCTGCTTTTCTTCCACATTCACAGTTTGTATACAACTGTACCAGATCTTTCAGTTTTTGTTTCCTCACCGCATTATTCGCACTTATGATATTTTATTTTATGACTGCTACAATACGTCTTTTCTTTCCCACAGTGCTTGCGCTTAATGTGCAGGAAACCACCATAACCATCATTTCTCTCCTGATCGGCTCGGGTTCTGTGACTGGATCCACAGAATACTTGTCCTCTATGTACTCTTCCAGTTCTTTCATAGCATCCGGCTTTTCTTCTGCTTTCTCCTCGTTTTTCGCCTCGCATGCAGAAATTTCCGGGATAACTGCTGCCTTTGTTTCCAGGATGCTCAACTGTCCGGTATATTCGAACAGTTCCATGACAAGCTCCATGAACAGCTTTTCGCTTTCCTCTGCTCCCATTTTCGCTGTGTATGTATGTTTCTCTGTTTTAATCGTAATCACGTCTCTTCCTCCTGTTTTCGTTCACGTACCCATTATCGTTCCTGTAATACTCCTTGCCGGTCCGTCTGTCCCTCAGACCGGCAATCTCGAACCCGCTCAGGCCTGCTGCCAGTTCCAGCTGCTCATATACCTGTTTCACATAGTGAGGGATCCGCTGTGAATAGGTCGGCTCACGGACCGTTTAGCCGCCTCAGCATCAACACTCTGCTCCAGATGATCATTAATGTGCTTTACGTTTTACATTTTTTTCTGCTGCTTTCATCGCTCATCTTCCCGCCCTTTTCGATCTCCTGTGCCCTGCGTGGCGGGCACTGATTATTTGATTGCTTTCGCTCCGATGACGCAAGCCGGGGCGAAGCGACCGCTGCTCACTGCGTTGATGTAGTAGACGTAGCCGGACGCGTTCACAAACCACGTATTGTACGCGTAGCCTCTGTACGCAGTTCTTGTCCAGTGCCACTCTGTCTCCTGCTTCGGATTGACTTTCACGCAGTCGCGTTCTGATCTGAACCGCTGATACTTCTTTTCTTTGTCCTTCATTTCTTCCACGGACAGAAGGAAGAATGTGTCCAGTGTTGCCTCTCTGTCTCCGTTCTCCTTCAGCACAGGAATCAGGAGTCTTCTGAACCCTTCCTCGAATCTCTCCTTGAAGGCGATGCTGTTCATGTTTCTGCGAATGCTGGACTTCTCCCATTTGTTGCAGCCGTTTTCATCGAACGGCATTTCATCGAACGGAATACATGCGAACTGTAATGTCATCGTTCGCATGTCTGGATCCGCAGCCTTGTCTTTGTCGTAGTCCAGGATATTCAACAGGGCCGTTCCAATTCCTTCGACCTGGACTGTGATCTGTCCATCTTCTCCGAATGTTTCTTCTTGCCTTACCTGCTGCCAGGATCTCCTCGATCTGCTCCCATGTGTACTCTGTTTCTCTGATTGTTCTTGCTTTCATTGTCTGTTCTCCTTTTCTGGTCAATACTCTTTCTTCGCATACCGGACACACCATTCTTCCCTCCGGTATGATTTCGCCACACATCACGCATCTGTCTTCCATCGTTGTCTCCTAATCGAACGGAAGCTCTTCTTCGATTCCGTCCGGTATGTTCATAAAGCCGTCTGCTCCTGGAACCGTTTAGCCGCCTCAGCATCCACTGCACGCTCCAGATGGTTATAATGTGCCCTCCGTTTGGCGTTCTTCTCAGCTGCTTTCATCGCACACATCACTCAAATCCTGTGCCTGCGGTTTCTTAAGCATAATTCTTCCATTTCCGCCTGTGACAGCCAGTAGATACCATAGCGTCCCTCTCGACCAACCTCCACCAGTTTCAGCGTCTCCTGGCTGTATTCCGTTGTACTGTACTCAGTTACCTCCATTGTTGGGATATTCGGGAATTTTCCGCACAAAGCAGCTGTAAGTGCTTCCAACATCTTCTGTTCAATACTTGCATTGTCCTTTTCAGGATCTCTGTATATTCCTGTACACTTTTTCAGCGGCTCCCCGCCGATCTGCTCAAATACCGCCCATACATCTGTAGTGCAAGTTATTCCTCTGGAATAATATTCCAAACGTTCCTCTGGGGATTCGGAATCGTCAAAGAAGCAGAATCCCACAGAGTCCGTCTTATCTCCTCTATCTCTCCACACGGTATTGTTTTTCAACTTCTCTCCGCTCAGGTATTTGTTTAGCTCTTCGATACTCATAAATCTCACATATCTCATCTTCGTGCCCCTTTCATAAATGCATCAGTCATGGCCTGTTCCCAGTCTCGTCTGTATCGTCTACAGTGATGCGTGTCTGCTGTAACGTCTCGAAACTCTTCACTCTTCGGGCAATAACACATTCCCTCATCGTGGTATCTGCATGTGTTACAGTTCTTGTCATTTCCCATCTTCTTCATCCTCCCTGTATGGTTTCGGCAGCGGCATCCAGGCATTGACGAACAGGTCGTTTGCCAGACAGGTATCTTCGTCAATGCAATCCCCCAGATACCATGCACCACCTAATTTTTCATCGTCCACGTATCTCCCAACCAATGGAAGAGAAAAATTTTCAAACGACATCAGCACATAATCACCATTTTCCGGCAGTCTCTCTGTTACCGGAATCCATCCGGACTCGCTAACTGTATGGGATTCCAGACGGTTTCCTTTTGTATCTTCAAGCACATTGCCGATCACACTTACTTTTTTGTACCAGTAGCCCAGATCTTTTCTGTAATTTGTTTCCTCTGGAAAATCAACATAAAATCCTGCTGTATATTTTCCATGTCTGACAACAGCCGTATATTCCCCATACTGTACAATGTCATTTTCCCAGATTTTCTTACCATTCTTATCACACAATCCTGTATACTGGCATAATGTTTCCGGGTTGATCTCATACAGTCGCAATCTGTTTGGCATACCCCAGTCTGTCATTTCGTCCACTGCAATCAGATGATGCAACGGTACAGGATGCCGTTTATAATCTTCCTCGCAACAGTATGTCGTCTCTCTCATACTGCAATAGAATCCCTCTGCCCAGTAATTCGTATCTTTTAATTTTGCCCGGAACAGTATATCTCTCATCCATCCACCTCCACTTTCCGGACCTTGTACCGGGTTCCAAAGCCCGGCATCGGTCCTTTTCTCGTTCTTCTGTACATTTCATTTTTTCCGCGGTATTCCATCACCCTGACGGTATCCTCACTGACTCCCAGCCGCCTTGCTAATGCCGCTGCCGTATCCTCAACGGCCAGCGGCAGCTCATACTCATCTGCGGTTACTGCCAGCCAGAAATACCGCTTTTGACCGGTCATGCGAATGGCAGCTCTTCGTCAAAATCTTCCGGAAGTGTCATAAACCCGTTCTCATCTACCGGCATCGGCTCCGGTCGTTCCTGGCTGCTCTCTTCCCGGTTTCTCTGTGCCGCCGCTTTGCTTTCTGCGAACTCCTGGTCTTCTACCACCACGTCTGTTGTATAGACCTTGTTGCCATCTCGGTTGGTATAGCTCCCGGTCTGGATGCGGCCGGTTATCACTATCTTCAAGCCCTGGCGGAAATACTTTTCTGCAAACTCTGCACTGTGGCCAAACGCCACACAGCTGATAAAGTCAGCACCTGCTTCGCCTTCACGCTTGTAGCGTCTGTCAACTGCCAGCGTATAGCGTGCAATTGCCGTGTTGCTCTCTCCGTTAGAATTACGCATCTCCGGGTCTCTGGTCAACCGTCCCATTAAAATTACTTTATTCATCGTTTTCGTTTGCCCCTTCTACAATTTCAATTGCTCTGTCGATTGCAACTTTTTCTCCCATTTCTCCCTCCATACATTCAGCAGTGTATTTACATAACACACAGGAAATATTCTTGCACACATCTTCCTCTTTCATTTCCTGCAACTGTTCCACAACCTTGTCCGCATCAATCAGTCGCATTCACTCCACCCCCTTCCACAATTTTCGCAATTTCTGGATCATCTTCGATACAATATTTTTCAAATAATGATCTTCCAACTGTTTCATAACTTTGTCTGTATCAAATGCAGTTGTCTGGTTCTTAACGCATTTCATTGCTTTAACATAACCTTTATGCATCGAATTAAATAAATGAGTACTTTCTTTATCCATCTGTTTTTCCAATAAATCAACGTCAATCAGTCTCATCTCATTCTCCTTTCTCTTGCTGCTGACCGGAACATCATCAATAACATTTCCGATACCGGTCTTGTCCGATTATGTCGTTTTGCTTTTTTGATACAGGTCAGATCGTTATTTCCCGGTACATAGATCCCTACATGATGCGGGATTTCCAATGCTACTGTTTCATATACTTTTTCCGGCATAACAATGTAGTTGTAATCCCCGATAAAATTCAGACCATGCCCCGAACGAAAATCTTCGACGGATGATTTCACTTCATAGCACCAGAAATCACCCTTTTCAATTCCGGAAACGGTATTATTGACCGGTTTAAACAGCATATAATCCACCCGTACAGCGTGGCCTGTGGCATAATCAAATGTCACTTCCTTAGCCCAATAAACCCTCGTATCCCGCTTAGTCTATGTGGCTTTCCAGCAGCCAGATAATTCTTCCGTAATTTCACGCCTGCTTTTCTCCTTCTTCACACATCTACACCCTGCTCTCTCAACGCCTGCGTCCAGACTTTCTTAACTTCCTCCGGGCAATGTGCCATAGCGTCGGCCCACGTCGGCCAGCGTCCGTGCTCATCATAGAATTTATATTGATATGCAAGGCTATCGCGGTTGTGTGGCTGCTCTGGGCTATGCTTTACCGCACATTCCGTGCAAGCCCCATCCGGCATTTTGCCGAATAGTGTCATTCCATGTCTCTTTTTCAAATATCCCATGTCTATTCCTCCTCATCCTCCAGATAATCAAATATCGTCCGCTGTCCCGGTATCGGTTTCTGTGCCTCTTCTTCTTTTTTCGCTTTCATGGCACACTGGCAGCCGTAACCTCTTTCCACTGCTTCCTGGCTTGTCAGAAGCCTCCCGCACCGTTTGCAGCGTCTTGCCTGTATTGTGAATACCTCGTCCCCGCTCATGGCATACACACCTGTGCATTGCAGTCACGGATCTGGATCTGTGTATTCGTGCAGGGCTTCCATTCCTGGATGTATTCCAAGGCTTCATAGTAGCGTTTCTTCGGCACGTTGTTGCGGGCGTTGACGTGAAAATAGTGTTTCAGATCACGGTTGCACTCTGCAAACACTTTCTTGCCGATCTCGTTGTAAGCATTGCTGTATTTGCCGCCCAGTGCGTCCAGGACTGCCTTGTTGACCTCATCGCCAAGGACGACCTGTTCCCCGTAGTCGATCGTCATATGGTTCTCCAGATCTGTCACGCGGTTATCAATCTTCACCAGTTTCTTATCATGCATCAGGATTGCTTTCATCTCCGGCGAATAGTCGTTGGCATCCGCCCGTACTCCTAAAGAAGCGGTGAAACGCTCGTTGTCGCTTTCGTATATGGCTGTGGCATAAAGCCCCATTTCAAAAGTCCTAGATCTGTGTGATAGTTGATCACTCTGGGGATCGTGGTGAACTGTTTCTGGTATGTACGATTGGTGTAGGTCGCATATTCGAGGTTTCCGCCGACATTCAGCCGGAAGAAAGGAAAACGGAATATATTTTCACTGCGCAGTTTATTTTCGATTTCGTCCGAACGGTAATTGAGAGTCAGGTTCTCTTCCGAACTTTCGTCATTATCCCTGTATTTGATATTCTTATTGTTTAACTGGCTCCGGCTGACAATTAGCGAATAGATGTTTTTGCCAGAGTAATGTTTGTAAACAGCTCCTAATGTGTATGTCTTTTGCTTGACCACCGGCAGGTAGGCTAAGATATACTGGTTCTTTTCACTCATGTCTTCCATACCGGTGTTGAGTTTCATGTCGTCTATGGCTCCCAATCCCAGAATAGCCAGTTCGTTTTTCCGGTCGAATGTATGTTTCACTTTGAATTGTGCGTCTGTGAAGGTCGGCAGGAAAGGCAGCCCGATCATGTCGAACAGGAACTGAAGGTATGAACGGCGAATAGACACTTGGTAGGTCGTCTTCTTGCCGGCCGGTCCGTTGGCAGAGAATCCGATATCCGAAGCTCCTATCACTCCCCGTAGGGAGAATTTTTCTTTGTTTCCGTCCCTGCAACTTTGAAATCAAGAACCCGAGCTAAGATGACGTTTCCCACGCGGCG
>ENA-OQAZ01000942-OQAZ01000942.1-human-gut-metagenome-genome-assembly--contig:-NODE-942-length-15221-cov-3.290115_pt1 | contig 15221 bp, 19 predicted proteins | sample MGYA00242737_ERZ504531 | MGnify/ENA primary metagenome ERZ504531 (study PRJEB26092, sample SAMD00036244) | human gut metagenome | host: Homo sapiens | study: EMG produced TPA metagenomics assembly of... | reverse complement strand
TTCCGGCTATCTTGGCGAGGACAGGAACCTTGACGAACTGACCGCCGGGGTGCGCCGCCACTACGAAAACGGATATAGCAATATCGGGGAATTTATCGAAGCCCACGACGACAGCTGCCGCCGGAGCTTATCGAGGAAGCAAGAGCCGCCGCCCACGCTGCGGGGCTGCCTTTTTCTGAAAAAGCCTACCGGGGCGGCGAAGAACCCGACCCCTATCTATTTGACGGGAGCATGAGCATGGAGGACTACGAGCTTATGCACCGCATGATTGAGAAAGAAAGGAGTGAGCGCATGGAAGAAACGATTTTAAGCGGGTATCTTTCTAATCTTGGAAAGTACACCGAGGGCAGACCTGCGGGCGAATGGGTATCATTCCCCACGACTGCTGAACATTTGAAAGAAGTCTTTGACCGTATCGGGATAGACGGCAAAAACTACGGGGAGCTGCACATCACAGAATATCAGTCCTCTATTCCGGGACTGGCAGGGAAATTGACCGAGCTTGAAAGCCTTGACGAACTGAACTATTTGGGCGAGCTTTTGAAAATGCAGTTTGACGACGACCGGGAAAAATTTGCTGCGGCTATCACATACGGCGACCATACAAGGGACTTGCAGGACATTATAAACCTTGCACAAAATCTTGACTGTTACTGGATTTATCCGTCCGTAAAAACCGAGGAAGATTACGGGCATTATCTGATTGAAGAACTGGACGAGTTGGAGCTGCCGGAAGAAGCAAAAAACTATTTTCTCTATGAGGAATACGGGCGGGACGCTGCTATCAATGACGGGGGCAGATTTACCGAGCAGGGATATATCTACAACAACCGCAACACCTTTACACAGTGGTATGACGGACGGGACGTGCCGGAGGAATATCGGGTAACACCGCAGCCGCCAGTACAGGAAAAGGAACAGGCAGACCTTGACGCTGCCGCAGCCATACCGACCACTGCCACAGAGCAGCCCCCGGTTCTCCCGATTATCCTATCTTCCGAAAAGCCCGCCAACAAAATGAAAGAGATTACCGACCGACTGGAACAGGGCATTTTGGGGATTTATGAAAGCGACCGTTACGCCGACTATCTGCGTACTATGTCTAAATTCCATGATTACAGCCTAAACAATACAATCCTTATCGCCATGCAGGGCGGCAACCTTGTAAAAGGCTATAAACAATGGGAAAAGGAATTTGACCGCCATGTAAAGCCGGGGGAAAAAGCTATCAAGATAATTGCGCCCGCGCCCTTTACCGTTAAGAAACAGGTGGAAAAAATCGACCCGGACACGCAAAAGCCTGTTTTCGATAAGAACGGGAAAGCCGTTACCGAGGAAAAGGAAATCCAAATCCCCGCCTTTCGTGTGGTATCTGTTTTTGACGTGTCGCAGACCGAGGGTAAGGAGTTGCCCGACCTTGGGATAAAGGAGCTTACGGGCGACGTGGAACAGTATCAGGATTTTTTCGCTGCCCTTGAAAAAAACTTCCCCCTTTGCTATGGGATTTGAAGCACTAAGCGGCAGTATAAAAGGACGCTGCAATTATGAGGAAAAGTGTATTCTCATCAACGAGGGCATGGACGAATTGCAGAATATCAAGACCGCTATCCATGAAATTGCCCATGCGACACTCCATGACATAGACAAAGACGCGCCGGAACGTCCCGACCGCCGCACCCGCGAGGTACAGGCAGAAAGCGTCGCCTATGCCGTTTGCCAACACTACGGGCTTGATACGTCGGACTATTCCTTTGGATATATCGCCGGGTGGAGCAGCGGAAAAGAACTTGCAGAACTGAAAGGCTCTCTTGAAACAATCCGCAGCACCGCCGCAAGTCTGATTGATACCATAGACGGACATTTTGCAGAAATCCAAAAGGCACAGGATAAGGAACAGACCACCGAACAGGCACAGACCCCACAGGAAGCTACCATACAGCCCGAAGCAGAAGCAGCCGCGCCGGAGCTTCCCGAAGAAACAGCCCCGGTACAGGAAAAAGAAGCACAGACCGAGCCGGAAGCTGATACAGGCGCAAGCAGCGAAGCACCACAGCCGGAACAAGCTGCACCCGCCGCACCTTATTACACAATCAACGAAGCTGCCGCCAAACGTGCAAAGGACGCAAACAGTTTTTCCGATTATAAGCAAGGCAGCGCGACGGCTGAATACAGGCACTATGTAGATGAAGCCGTACAGCTTGCAGAAAGGCAGAAACAGCGGGTAGACCCGATGTACCATGAGAAAATCGACAGCCTGCTTGACACCTACGCCCGGAAACTGGCGGCGAACATGAACAAAGGCTATGAGATTGACGCGCGTGTTCCCTCTATCCTCATTGCGGGCGGCTCTAACTTCCCCACAAGGAAGAAAGAAAAGCAGAACGCAGCCCGCGACAGCAATTACCGGGAATGGCAGGACATACAAGGACTTCTTGATAAAATCCGCAGTACCGGCATGGGCGGTATCAGTGCAGACGACCCGCAGGCAGTACAGAAGTTAGAAAAGAAACTGGAAAGCCTTGAAAAATCACAGGAAACCATGAAAGCCGTAAACGCCTATTACCGTAAGCACAAGACCCTTGACGGCTGCCCGCATTTGTTGCCGGAACAGCTTGAAAAATTAAAAGCGGACATGGCGAGCAGTTGGCATTTGGGGGACAAGCCCTTTGCGACTTGGGCGTTATCCAACAACAGCGCGGAAATCCGGCGCGTGAAAGACCGTATCAAATCCCTTTCACAGCAAAAAGAAATCGGTTTTGTGGGTTGGGAATTCGACGGCGGCAAGGTGGAAGCAAACACCGAAGCGAACCGTCTGCAAATCTTCTTTGAGGATAAGCCGGACGAAGCTACGCGGGAAGCCTTAAAAAGCAACGGCTTCCGTTGGTCGCCAAAAGCCGGGGCATGGCAGCGGGCAGCTTACCAGTAACGCCTATTATGCGGCTGATTATGTCAAGGCGATTGCACCTCTTACCGGGGAAAAGCCTACCGAGTTACAGCGGGCGCATATCCGGGCGCAAAAGGTAGCTGCACAGGAACAATTCGCACAAGGGCAGCCGGAGCAGGAAGCCCCACAGGATAAAGACACCTTTTCCATTTATCAGATAAAAGGCGGGGACGAAACAAGGGACTTGCGTTTTGAGCCTTACGACCGTCTGATTGCCGCCGGACACCGGGTAGACGCGAAAAACTATACACTTGTCTATTCCGCACCTCTTACGCCGGGGACTTCCCTTGAAGATATTTACACCCGCTTTAATATCGACCACCCGAAAGATTTTAAGGGACACAGCCTTTCCGTTTCCGACGTGGTGGTACTTCATCAGAACGGACAGGACACCGCCCACTATGTAGACAGCTTCGGTTATAAGGACGTGCCGGAGTTTTTGCAGCCGGAAAATTATCTGAAAGCTGCCGAACAGACCACCGAGCAGAATTACAACATGATTGACGGGCAGATAAACAACACCCCGACCGCTACGGAACTGGAAGAAAAAGCAAAAGCCGGAGGACAGATTTCCCTTGCAGAATACGCCGAAGCCCTCAAAGCAGAAAAGAAACAGGCAGAGCCGGAGAAAAAGTCCTCTATCCGGGCGCAGCTTAAAGCAGCGAAAGAACAGGCACCGAAGAAACAGGCAAGACAGAAAACACAGGATTTGGAAAGGAGCTGACCTATGAAGTTACAAAAATTTGAAAATGTGGACGTTATTGCTTCCCTTGAAGCCATAATGAAACAGAACACCGCTTTTTATCAGAGCGATTTTGACATAGACAAACAGATTTTGCGGAAAGCGGCGGTAAGCCTTATCCCGGAGGACAAACGGCTTTTGTGGTTTTCCCGCCCGTCCGGGACGTGCTGCTTCCGGGAACGGGACGTTTTTCTAAAGGACACAAGGCAGCATAATACATGGCGGTTTTACGGGGAACAGACCCGCGATACTATCCTTGCCTATGCGGTGGAACTGACAGGCACAGAGCAGGAAAAATCAAGGCAATCTTTATGAACTGGATTATTTGCAGCATTTCCGGGAAGTAATCGAAAAATCAATCCCTGCCGACAACTACACGCTGATTTATGAGCATGGGGAGCTGACAAAGCCTGCCGGACAATATTTTGACGGGGACACTGACCCGCAACTTGGAAAGTTTATACGTTTTGAAGCACAGCCAAACGACCCGGAAGCCTTAAAAAGCCTTTTGAGGAAACAGCAGAAAAAACGAACACCTCATACGCAGAGGGATTTTCAGTTACATATCGCCGCCCTGCATGATAGACAGATTGAAATAGAAGCCCGCCGGATTGTGGAAAATGTAAAAGGGCTTGGAGAACCGGACAGCCCCGAAAAGACCCATTGTGCGGTAGAACTTTCTCCCTACTTTGTTCCACTGGCAACGGATAAGGATATGGAACGGCTGCTTTCCATGCTCCCTTACAAAAGCCTTTCCTTATCTACGTTGGAGGGCAGGCATGGCGTTTATGCGCTGATAGATAAAAGCGAGAGGAAGAAAGAGATGAAACAGTCCCCTCCCTCTGTCCGGGCGCAGTTACAAACAGAAAAATCCCCAAAAGTCCCGAAAAAGACAGCAAAATCAAAACATCACGAATTGGAGGTATGAGCATGATTAGACTGACCGTTGAAGAAATGAACCTGTTGAGTATTTACCATGAGGGAAGCAAAGCACAGCTTATGGAAAATATGACGCTGCGCTGCCGTTCATGGACGAGGATATGGCGCCCCTTTGCAGAACGCACCCTTACAGAAAATTTCCCCGCTAACAGAAAACGAGTATGCGGAGCTTGCCATTTTCGCCGCTGATGAAGTATGACCGGGGGTAAGCGCTTACGCCGCCACAGAGCCGAAAAGTCAACAGCCTTGTAAAAAAGGAGTGCTGCAACTGCGAGCGCGGACACTGTATCTTACTGGACGACGGGGAGGAATGTGTCTGCCCGCAGCTCATTTCCTGTTCGCTTTTATGCAAGTGGTTTCAAATTGCCGTACTTCCTCTTGATAAGCTACTGTATGCAGAGCTTTTCAAGACAGAGGACAAAAAGCGTTGTACCGAGTGCGGCACGTTCTTTGTATCAAAATCGAACAGCGTCAAATACTGCCCGGACTGCCGGAAGCGGATTACCCGCAGACAGGCAGCCGAGCGCATGAGGAAACGGCGTGCGGCGGTTACGCGATAAGGGCAAAAAAAGCTTGATTTACAGGGCATAAATGACGTGAAACTGGCATAGGCGATACAGAATACCTTTTCCCTTAAAATGGGGGTTCTACTGCGTAACATTTTAAAATCAGTACCTATAAAAGAACAGGGTGCGGGAGGTCATTACTGGCTTCCTGCGCCCTGTTCTTTTTGTGTCTGACTGTCTTTATCCTGCATTTCCGGCTTCGGCTGTAATTCTTTTTCTATCCGGTTCCGGTAATGGGTTTTCCTGCGGTAAAAATATTTTGTTACTTCCTGTTCCGGCAGCCATATCCCCGCAGCTTCTATCCGTTCCATAACAGCGGCAACGATTTCCCGGTTGTTGCGTTTATGCGGCTCCTGTCCCTTTTCTATCCAAAGGCGGCGGTATTCTTCATAAAGCCATGTACTGATAGTTTCTTTTTGCCGTTGTTTCAAATGTCGAAACTGCTTATCTGTCCGCAGCAGCTTCCCGTCTACCTTTTTATGATTTTTTGTCCCGATTTCTTTTTTCCTCTCTTTCCATTTCTTCAAGGGGAAATTGGGGGAGGGCTTCTATCAGCTTCATTGTGATATACTGGCGCATATCTTCATCAATTTCCAGTTTGAATGTTCCGTCCGGTTGACGTTTCTTTACAGTTGCCTGCCTGTCGATTTCGTCCTTGTAGCACATAAGCACCTTTTCCACCGCCCATGTTTCTCCGGTAACGGCGGCGCGTATGGTTTCATAATCGGGTATCGTTTGGTCTGCCATGTTTTCACGCTCCTGTCTATATTGGAATACCTTTATCCTACCACGCTTTTATAGATATTTCTACTGTAAGCGTTCGGTTTCCCTGCCCCGTTCCGGTTCTTTTTCCAGTCTTAAAATACTGTCTATGTTCTGTTTGATAACGTCGTATTCCTTGACCTGTTTTTTCAGCTTGCCATAATCAGTGTAAAGGGCTTCTTTCTGCGCTTGGAGCTTCCCGTATTCTTCCTGCATGGCGGCAAGATTGGGGAGCTTGGTAACGCCCGCCGCTTTCAATGCCTTTGCCGCCGCTTCATGGAGTATCAGACTGCTTTCCTGCTTTGCCCGGTATGTGTCCTTATCCTTTGCCCTGCGGTATGCTTCATAGACGGTTTTTGTTTTTTGGTAGGTGGTAACGTGCTTCATCAGCACCGCCATGTCTGCAAGACGTTTCTCCACGCTCTTTAATGCGTCTGCTGTCTTTTCATTTTCCGCATTTATTTCTTCAATCCGGCTGACTAAATCCGCGTACTGCTCAATCTTGTGTCTGTCAAGAAATTCATAGTTTTTGCAGCCAGTTTCAGATTATGGATTTTCGCCCACTGTTCATAGCCCCGGCTCTCTTGTGCCTTGATACTACTTTCAATGTCGATAAGCAGCGATACGCCGCGCTGCTCTTTGGGAGCTTTCGCTGCCTTTGTGCGCTTGCCTGCAATCCGTTCTTTGATTGCTTCCTCTGTATAATCTGCACCGAGGGTTTTTAAGCGGGTAAAGCGTTCCTGTCCGGGAGCGCGGCAGGAGATATATTTTCCCGGTTTTATCTCATAGCCCGCCGCCTGTAACCGCTGCAATAATTCTTCAAAACTTGCTACTTGGGGGATAAGTGTATCAACGGCAATTTTTAGCTTGCCTTTCCAACTTGTTCCCGTCTTTTCCGCTTGATATTCTGCATAGCTTTTTCCCTTACTGCCTTTACCCGGAATGACAACGGACAGCCCGTTTTCCCTGCACAGCTTATCACTTATGTTCCGTATGCCGTAGTAACTGCGCTTATTGGAATTGTACTTATGGTAGTCAACAAAGTTGACCGCACAAAAAATGATATGGTTATGGATATGCCCTTTGTCTATGTGGGTAGTCAAGACGTATTCATGCTGTCCCTTTGTTACCGCGTCGGCAAGCTGTTTTCCGATTGTGTGGGCTTTCTCACAGTCCACCTCTCCCGGTTCAAACGATTGTATCAGATGAAAGGCTAAGTTGTTCCCTTTCTGCCGAGCCTGCGACAAAGTATATTCAAACTCAATATCTGCCGTTTCATAGCTGCACCCAAAGGAGGACACAAGCGTTTTCCCGTCTGTCTTATCCGGGTTTTGGATATAATCAAGGGCTTTGCTCAACGTGCTTTTAATAGGCTTAATCTTTGTAACCGCCATATCTCCGCAAGCACCCCCTTTATTTCCTCTATGTCCTCTTGGTAGACGCTGCCTGTCGCATTGACACGCTTTGCAATCTGATTGATGTTGACCCCGATTTTCTGTATCTCCGCTGTCATGGATTTTATATCGCTATGGTCTATCTGAATGATATACCCGTCAATGGCAATCTTGCGAAGATACGCCGCCATGTTTTGGGTAGGGACGAGCTTCATTTTCTGCTCAATCAACGCCCGTTCTTCCTCTGTTACATAGAATTTGATTTGTACTTTTCTTTTGCGTCCGTTCATGCAATCGCTCCTTTCCGTTCCGAGGGTTTGGGACACTTCCCAACAAGCAATTTTCAACCGACGCACCGCAGGGCAAGAGGGCGAAAATACGGAAAAGGGTACTCTTTTCCTATGCTTGCTAAGAAAGTTTTTCCTCACTTATCACTACAACGGAACTCCCAGTATGCCAAAAAAGAGCAAAAGAAAAACGCTGCAATCTGCAAAGATTACAACGCTTCCTAAATCTTATTTAATTTACTGGACATTTATTTGTCCTCTTTTTCGACTTCTGAAATTTCTTTTGCAGTTGCTGTTACAATCCGTATGCCGTTATCGCTCATATCATCAAGCAGAGCGTCAAGCTGCCGCCGCTTTGTATTTTTTCCGGCGGGCGTATCTAAAAGAAACTGGTCTACGGATATATTGTAACGGAGCATAAGCTCAAAAAAGATTTGCAGACTGGGGTGCTGTCCTTTGTTTTCGATATTTGCAAGATAGCGAGGAGAAATATACATTTCATCACTTACCTGTTTGCGGCTTTCTTTGCGCCCCGTCCGCGCAGCTTTTATAGCTTCTCCAAATGCCTTGAAGTCATATTTTTCTACCGGTCTTTTTGCCATATTTATTCACCCAGTTACATTTTACTGTTCCTCTTTCTTCTTGGATATGTTTACACAGTACATATCATTAGCCAAAATATTTCCTATTATGTATTTAAGAAATTCTATATTCTTTATGAAATCTTCAAAATTTGCAGTTATCCTTTTAGCATAATCAAAAGAAAGGACAGTACAAAATATGAGTATAATCTTGAAAACAACAAATCTCTGCAAATCGTTCAACGGGCAGACAGCCGTAAATAACATATCGCTGAACATTGAAAGAAATTCCGTCTATGGATTGTTAGGACCAAACGGAGCCGGAAAATCTACAACACTCAAAATGATAACAGGTATTTTGAGGCCCACATCTGGGAGTATTGAGTTTGACGGCCACGCATGGAAACGCAGCGACTTAAACCATATCGGAGCGTTAATTGAAATGCCGCCGCTTTATGAAAATTTGACCGCCTATGAAAATCTGAAAGTAAGGACTACTATTTTAGGGCTGACAGATAAGCGGATTGACGAAGTGCTGCAAATCGTCCGGCTGACGGAAACAGGCAAGAAAAGAGCCGGACAGTTTTCTCTTGGTATGAAACAGCGTCTTGGAATTGCAGTTGCATTACTAAACAACCCGAAGCTGCTCATACTTGATGAACCAACCAACGGGCTTGACCCGATTGGGATTGAAGAACTTAGAGAGCTTATCCGTTCCTTTCCTGCAAAGGGTATTACCGTTATTTTATCAAGTCATATTCTCTCCGAGGTACAACAGACCGCTGACCACATCGGCATTATTGCGGGCGGCGTCTTAGGTTATGAGGGGAAACTTAATGCAAACGAAAATTTGGAACAGCTTTTTATGGACGTTGTAAAAAGCAATCACAGGGAGGGTTAAGGCATGGACTATCTAAAATCAGAACATTTGAAATTCAAGAGGACAATATCGAACAAACTGATTTTCATTGTTCCGCTAATTACGGCTATTTTTGCGTGGCTTATGGGTGGATATATGGGGTATCAGTACATGACGCTTTACTGGTGGTATGCGTTCCTGCTTCCGGGAGCAATCGCAATTTTGTGTTCTTTGTCACACAGAAAAGAAGAAAACGCCGGGAAATACTATTCAGTATTTTCTATGCCTGTAAATCTTTCGAGATTTGAATTTGCCAAGGGCATTATCTTAGTCGAAAAACTGCTTGTTTCAGCGATATTTTTAGCATTGCTTATTTCTATCAGTAATATCATTGCTCCGGCAACGGCAGTATATTCTCTTTTACACAGCATTACAGGAAGTATCGGAATTATCCTTGCGTCTGTCTGGCAAATCCCTTTGTGTCTGTACTTAGCACGCAAAACGGGAATGTTTGTGCCGATTGTGTTAAATACAATACTTGGGATTGTCTATCTACTGCTACCGCATTAGGAAATACAATAGCATGGTGGTTTGTACCGTATTGTTGGGCAGCAAAACTGGCAGAGCCACTTATGGGAATTGAAATAAACGGAACTTATGCGGGGAATTGTGGATTTTCTATAGCCATTATGATTTCCATTTCATTGTCAATACTCTTGTTTCTTATTTTATCCTATGCCGACGCAAAGGATTTTTCCAAAGGGAGGTAGACAGAAATGGTTTTTATTTATGCGCTTCGTTCTGAACAGGAAAAAACGAAGCATACATCGTTTTGGGCTATTCATTTTTGTGTACCCGTTATGGGGGCATTGTTATTTCTTGCTTACTATTCCCAGTATGCCAGCACCGAAGACAGTAAAAAGCTCAAAATGATATTGGAAATTACGACAACGTTTTTTCCGTTGTTGATAAGCGTTATTGTTGGTCTGAACGTTGCACTGGAAGAAAAGGCTTCACACTTCCAAACGCTGCTTGCTGTACCAAACAGACACAAAAATATGCTTGCAAAATTAACTTATCTTTATAGTTCGGGGGTATTTGCATTGTTCTTTCTGTTCCTGTTATTTGTGATTGGCATACATCTTTTGGGAATGGCTGATACAGTGCAGCTCGGAATGCTGATTGGAGCCGCCGCGGGATGGTCTTTTGTAATTTGATAATATACATCTTGCACCTGTTCCTTAGCTTCAAATTTGGATTAGGGTTATCCTTGTTTTGGGGCGTGTTTGAAAGTCTGCAATGTATCTTGTATAGCAATATTGAGCTGAAAGGTGTAGCCCGGTATATCCCCTTTGCATGGTCTATGAATTGGGTACAGGATATTTTGAGCCGACAAATTTTCAACTATGGAACGGAAAAAATATGGATTGCAGCATTAACGACAGGTGGCTTGTTGCTGACCTTATTATGGTTTTCTCATTGGGAAGGACGGAAAAATTATGAATAAAAATAGAAAAATGGTTATCGTCTTGCTGTTTGCTTTTGTTGTATGCTTTTCTCTTGCAGGCTGTACTTTACAGGACAGAATCGAAGAATATTCCAGTGACAAGGAACAATGCTATTTGAATACGGAAAATGTAACACGTTTTTCCTATAAAGGTAACGATTACACCATTTTGGCAGATACCGTATCAAATGGCGGGCTTGGAGAATGGATTGGATATATCCGGCAGCTTGCTGCCATAGACGAGAACGGAAAAATATTGCTGCAAGAAAATGTTGAAACGGTGACTTTTCAATCCTTAGCGGATTTGGCGGAGAAAGCACCAAAAGCCGCTTACATTATTCCTTTTCTCAATGTATATGCGGCTCCTAACGCAGACGATTATCTTATTGTAGATGTAAACGGAGGGTATCATAAAGCTGTTATCAGCAAAAATGTCAAAGATAGCGATACTGTTTTTGATTTTAAGAAAACAGAAGAATCTATAAATGACAGCTTTGAAGTCAATCCAGAAAATGCGACACAGCTTCTTTGGGGCGGGGCGGTTTATCAAGTAACGTCTGATATGGTATCAGATGATGAATTAGGCAGCTACATTGATATTCTTGCTGAAAGTGTTACATTCGATACAGAAACGAAAATCCCTTTGTCAAAAGAAGATTTAAGCAAGATTGACTGGTACGGGGAAAATGCCGGACAAGGGCGAGAGTGTTGGTTTTACACAGATGTCTATGAGATTTACGGAACCGATAAAGCGGAAGCTGTTGCGGTCGAGGTAAATAATAACTACTATATTGCAAAGCGACAATGACAGCTTTCCTGCCCTTGTAGCTTGTGCTATACTAAAAAGGACAACGAAAGGAGGCAACAATATGGCGGCAATCCTTATGATTGATGATGAACGGGCTATTTTAGAGCTTGTCAAAAACGGGCTGCAAAAGGACGGACATTTCGTGACCGCTTATACCTCTGCCGCACAAGTACCACTTGATAAGCTGAACAGATATGACTTGATTATACTGGATATTATGATGCCAGATGTAGACGGCTTTTCCTATTGTGATAAAATTCGTTCCCTTGTAGACTGTCCTATTCTTTTTCTGACAGCAAAGACAATGGAGCATGACATCACATTTGGGCTTGGTCTGGGAGCAGACGACTATCTGACAAAACCATTTCGCATTGCAGAATTGCGGGCGAGAGTAAACGCCCACTTACGGCGTGAACGTAGGGAACGACATACCGCACTTACCTTTGACCGCATAAAAATTGATTTATCTGCAAAAGAATTACGGGTGGATAACACGCCTGTTGCCTTAACGAAAAGCGAATATCTGATTTGTGAATATCTTGCAAGGAATAAAGGACAGGTATTTTCAAAAGAACAAATTTACGAAGCTGTTTTCAGCTTAGAGGGCGACAGTGATAATTCTACAATTTCTACTCATATCAAGAATATCCGGTCAAAATTGAACAAACTGGATATTCAGCCGATAGCGACAGTCTGGGGGATTGGGTATAAATGGGAATGAAAAAAACAACATCACTGAAAGCGTCTTTTTGGAAATTCTTATGTATGCTGCTGATTGGACTAATAGGTGCGGTGGCAATACCATTCAGTCTTATTTTAGCCGGAACCAGTACAGAGCTTATTACCTATGCGGATTATTCAGAACGCATCACAAAAAACCTTGCTCCTGTTATTGCCGCAACGCCGGATTTGGCAGATGTGCAGCTTCCTATGGGCTGTAAATATTTGGTGCTGGATAAAAATTATCAAGTGACGGAAACGACCTTAGAGGGTGACGATTTGGACCGGGCTATGGAATACGCAATATCCGGGAAGATAAATACAAACCTCAACAAACAGTATTTGCTTGTGACCCGCGAAAATGAATATGTGGTGCTGCAATATTACATAGGTTCACAGTTTACAAATGAATGGCTTTATGAGCATTTTCCCTCACCGGAAATTCTACTTTATATTTTTATAGCAATCAACTGTATTGCAGTATGCGTGATATTGACAGCGAAGTTTGCAAAAAATATGAGGACGCAGCTCTCCCCACTTTTTGAAGCGACAAGGCAGGTAGCAGAACAAAATCTTGGTTTTGAAGTGGGACATTCAAAAATCAAAGAATTTGAGGATGTACTTTGTTCTTTTGCAAATATGAAAGATAATCTGAAAATATCTTTAGAGAAGCAATGGAACGCGGAACAGTTACAGAGAGAACAGATTGCAGCACTCGCTCACGATTTGAAAACACCTCTGACCGTCATTCAAGGAAATATTGATTTGATAAATGAAACGGAGCTTGACGACGAACAACGTCTATATGCGGGTTACATCACTGAAAGCTCCGAGCGGATAGGCATTTATATTAAAGCGTTAATTGACATTTCCCAGACAGTCGCCGGGTATCAGCTTCATTTGGAGAGATTTGATATAGCTGATTACATGGGCCAGATTGAAGCGCAGGCAAGCTCTTTATGCCTTACCAAAGGAATTTGTCTGCAACTGGAAACGGGGGTTAACCTGGGTACACTCAAGGCGGATAAGCTGCTGTTGGAACGGGCAATTATGAACGTGATAAGCAATGCGTTAGACTATTCTCCACCACAGGGGACAATTTATGTAACGGTGCAAAAAACTGACTGCTTTTTGCATATATCTATAACGGACGAGGGAGGCGGCTTCACGCCGGAGGCCCTACATCATGCACAGGAACAGTTTTTCATGGGCGACAAAAGCCGTACTTCTAATATGCACTTTGGTATGGGACTTTATATCACAAGCAGCATTATCAAGCAACATGGCGGGCAGCTTGTTTTAAGCAATTCTAAAAAGACTGGCGGCGCACAGGTTATTATCAAAATTCCATATTAAAAGTAGTGGGCGGTACTGCGGTATCGCTCATTATTTTTTCAAATCTTTATGAAATCTACAAACTTTCCATATAGCATATAGGTAAAGAATAGAACTACAATCTGCCGGACGACGGCAAAAGAAAAAAAGCCGTCGCAAAGCAGAGGTATCTTCACGCGCTATTTCTAAATTACGGCGGCTTTGATTTTCAGAGCCGCCGCTTTCTTTTTGCCTATCGGCAAGTCTACGACGACCCGAACACTGTAAAAAAACGGCGGCTAATGGAGGTAGCCGCCATGATATATAGAGCGTATCGACAAAGTACGACACCTTTCAGCTTATCAAAAAAAGCCCGACCGCCACCGGGGATATTTCTATCCTTAGATATGAACTATCAAATCATCTAAATACTTTTTATTATTCCTATGCGCCTGTCTGCCGTTTGCAGATGGGCGCATTTTGCATTTTACAGAAGATTTTTCAAAGAAATTTTCGCTTTTGTCCGGCGTTTGAAAAAGTCGTCTGTATTATCCCGCGAAAAGGGGAGGTACTACCGCCTTTCGGCAGAAAGGAGGTGATTACATGGAACCTAATCGCAGAGAATTTCAGAAGCAATGTGTCTTTCAAAGTTTCTGTAAACGGGTGCTACACAACGAAGCCTGTAACGCCCATGATGAAATCCGGCGACGCAGGAAACGGGAAGTTTCTTTTTGTGACCTTGCCTTGCATGAGGAACGGCAGCTTTACACTACGGATAAATATTTTTCAAGCTGAAACAGCCGAGCCGACTTATCAAATGGCAGGAAAAGAAATAACCCCGAAGTTATTGCTTGAAGCAATACGCACCCTGCCGGAAGAAAAGAGAACTGCTATACTTCTGTACTATTTCGAGGGCATGACTGACGTGGAAATCGGAAAAATGTTCAATACGTCGCGCAGCACGATACAGTACAGACGGACAAGCTCTTTTGAACTGTTAAAGAAATATTTGGAGGAACACGCTGATGAATGGAACGAATGGTAATCAAAACGACTACCCGGAAAATGCCCTTGTTCCCTATCCCGTTATTTTGGCGGCGAGCAAAGGCGACCCGGACGCTATGAAAATGGTCTTGCAGCATTTCAGCGGCTACATAGCAAGTCTTTCCATGCGGAAGCTCTACGATGAGCGCGGCAATGTCTATTATGGCGTTGACGAGGATATTCGGGAACGGCTGCAAGCAAGACTGATGAGGCTATCCTCACTTTTCGGGCTGAATAACCTACGCGATATTGGAACGCTTCTTTCCCCTTTTCCGTTCCATACCGCAAGACAGCCCCCTGCTCTTTGATAAAGAAAGCGGCGCAATAGAACGGCGACGCAGTATAAGGCAAATCGGATACGTTCCTTTTGTGCCGAGCCATGCGGTGGATACGCCATGACCTTTCTCTTAATAAAAAAGCGAGCGAAAAATACCACACCGTAAAGCAGAGATAGCAGCCTGCGGGCGATAACGCACAGAATACATAATGATACTTCCTTATAGCCATAGTCCGAGCGTTAGAAGCGTCGCAGGCAATGGGTAGGGCTTCGGCAGACCGCCGGAGGGGTGCAAGTCCCATGAGGTTACGCTAATAGCCGTCCGATTAAAGCCTATGTTACAGATTGATTTTTGACCCATTAAGAAAGGGGGACGACAAATTGAACAATAACGACGTGCCGATTTGGGAAAAGTACACTCTTACCATAGAAGAAGCGGCAAAATATTTCCGTATCGGAGAAAGCAAGCTGCGGAAA
>ENA-OQAZ01000941-OQAZ01000941.1-human-gut-metagenome-genome-assembly--contig:-NODE-941-length-15224-cov-2.576936_pt1 | contig 15224 bp, 19 predicted proteins | sample MGYA00242737_ERZ504531 | MGnify/ENA primary metagenome ERZ504531 (study PRJEB26092, sample SAMD00036244) | human gut metagenome | host: Homo sapiens | study: EMG produced TPA metagenomics assembly of... | reverse complement strand
CCAAAACAGAGGCTTGTCCTTATGAATTATATTGATCGATTATACCACAATAATCACAATTTTGATATCCGAGTACTTCCGGACGGTGTTCTGTCAGATTATCAGCACATACCAAGACCTAGTGTTATTTTTGCAGACACATTTTGTTCCCTGCGTCTCAAGCGAAATACACCGGACTATGGTATCTGTGTCACAAATAAGTTCTTTTTGAATGAAATTTTCTCAGACTTTTACTATGAAACCTGGAATTCAGATTCTCTGATCAAGGCAGATTCTCTGATTTCACATTCCATACTTTCTTTGGAGATCCTGATTTCAGAAGTCTAGCCTCTTGACCGGATTTATCCTAATATTATTTATCCTGTTCTCAAGATAGAAGCAGACATTTTTGCACTGTTTATTTCCTGCAGACAAAAATGCCTGCTTCTTTTGTCACATCGTATCCTTTGCCAGCTTTTTGTTTTACATAATCTCTGAACTCCTGGTATCTGCTCAAGATGTATTGATTCTGATTGCCATGGCAGGAAAGGATATATGCGATCAACGGTTCTGCATCCTGAATTTCCAGCTTATCTTTATATTCCTGCCACGAAATTTCATGAAAATATGGTTTCAAGATTTCTTTTCCGTTTTCTTTCCCAAATTTCTCATACAGATTGTCAGCTGACAGTACAATCCGATTGTCAAATCCTTTTGCCAGCTCACTTACTTCTTTCATATGTTTTTTTCCATAGGTACTGCATATGAATCTTCCGGATTTCTTTAATACTCTTGCCACTTCCCTGCAGGTCTGACTCAGATCTTCACAATAAAACAGCATATGATTGGCGATCACCAGATCAAAGTTTTCTGCCATAAAGGGAATCTTTTCTGCATCTAGGATTTCAAATTCGAATCTCTTATCCTTTTGACCGATGTTTCTTCTGGCATCTCTTAACATACCCTCGGACAGGTCAGAAAGTGTTATGCTGATGCTGTCTGGTATTTTCTGTATATTTTCTTTCCAAAGCATTCCGTTTCCACAACCGATTTCTAAAACCTTCAGTCCATTTTTCAATTCAAGATTTCGATAGATCCAAGGGAACCATCCCTCTTTATTTACCGAATATAATCGGTGCAGGCGGATTCGGGAAGCAATATTGGTGGCATTTTGATACTGCTTCTTTACCGCATTTTCCATTCCTGTAAGATGAATCAGTTCCAGCATTTTGTTCCAGTTTACCGTATGATACTCTCTGATCTCACCGGAAGTATCTTCAATTGCCTTTTCAACCAGCTGCAATTGTTCGATCTTATCACGAACCAGTTTTAATTGTACTTCCAGCGAATCTGACAAAAAATGATAATCCATATCTCCGATAGTCATATTTTTGATATCATTCAGCGAAAAACCCAAAAACTTCAGCAGAAGTATCTGCTGAAGTCTTGTGAAATCCTCATCTGTATAAAAACGAGCTCCTGATTCATTTACAAAAGACGGTTTTAATATATCATGGCTGTCATAATATCTGATGGTACGCACGGTGACATGTGCCATACGGGCAAATTCTCCCGATGAATAAAATCCCTCTTTTTTCATTTATCTCTTACTCTCCAATCCCACTCTCCACCAGTTCTACCATCGCTTCAAGTGCCTTCTCTTCATCTTTTCCCTCACACACGATCTCAATCGTATCTCCGGACTTAATGCATGCACCAAGCACGCTCAGAACACTTTTCGCGTTTCCTTCCGTATCCCGGTAATGAAAAGTGATCTTACTTTCATATTCCAGTGCCATCTTGCAGAAAAGTCCTGCTGGTCTCAAATGCAATCCCGTCGGATTTTTGATCGTTACCTTTTTACTGATCATTTTCTCCTCCACTGCTCTTTGTCAATGTGATCTGTACATTGATCGTATCTTCAAGTTCAATTCCGTCAGGAAGTGTAACCTGGATCGGAACATTATAGGTTCCCGCTGTCTTGCAATCGTTCAGATTGATTGACACGCTTCCTTTTTCAAGAGTAAAATCATCCAGATCCTCTTTAGAACCACGCACAACAATTTCCAGATCGCCCTGTTCTGCATATGACACCTTGTAATCCTTTGGTGCATTCAGCAGCGCAATGGAATTGTATGGGAATTCAACTGTCTTAGTTCCGAATTTCTCTACCTGGATCTTTATAACGATCGGTACGCCTCCTGCGCTGTCCTGGTCTGTCTTTGCCCAGTACGGAAGATAATTGGCGATATCTACTGTCTTCTCTATTGTCTGGTCCAGACCATCTTCTGCCAGCTCTTCTGCCGGAATTTTCAATAGAATCCACCGTTTCCAGCTGCTCCTCTGTGCCTACGATCTGAATGCTTTCCGGCTGGATACTGATTCCGCTGAAATGATGTCCGCTCGCAGTACCGATCAGTGAAGTATCAAATTCTACCGGAATACTCTTTGTCTGAAGCATGGTGATTTTTACCTTCAGTCCTTCGTCTCCCAGGTTATTCTCAATCTGTGTCGAATCTACGATCTTTCCATTGTTATCATAAAGAATCAGCTCTGCTTCTTTTTCCTCATCTTTAGACTGTCCTGAAACATCGACAAGTGCTACCACCTTGTCGATTGAATCGATTACTGATTCTGGTCCGCTGATCTTAATCTTCTCCGGATTTGCTTTCAGCTCACCCACCTGATATCCGTCTCTCGGTGTTCCCGAACTGGTTGCAGTGATCGGGAAAGTCTCTGATTTTCCAAGTTCAATGCTTACTCGCAGATTGATCGGATTGGCAGTCGCTCAAACCTTCCTGCATAAGAAGGGATCGATATATCGATCGGGATCAGGGATCTGGTTCTGACATCCAGATTCTTCATATCCGCTGTTGCTCTGATATCATCAGTTTTAATTTTATTTAAAATAGAACGTTTTGCCTTTACTGTTACGGATATCGTCCTGCTGTCATCCAGAATCTGATATGTATTGCCCGGATTTGTTACGATTTCCGGATGTGTCACTGTCACCTGGATTCCGGAAAATGTCCGTTCGTCCACCGGATCTTCAATATTCATAACAATTATCCATAAAAGGACAGAGAATACAAATGCCAACAACTTAAGACCCCAGTTTTTAGTCAACGCCCTTTTCATGCGATCTCCATCCTTTCCATATTTTTTTCAAACGTCCGATCTCCATACTCTTCTTACTGATAGATTCCAGACGTTTTTTCAGATATTCCGGTGTAACATTGCGCACAAGCTGTCCGCCCATCGCTACAGATACATACCCGGTCTCTTCTGATACGGTGACGATCAGAGCATCACTCACCTCACTCATTCCGACTGCTGCACGATGTCTGGTCCCCAGCTCCTTACTGATTCCCATATTGTCTGACAATGGAAGATAGCAGGTCGCTGATACGATCCTGTCTCCACGGACAATGATCGCGCCATCATGAAGTGGTGTGTTGTGTTCAAAAATATTGATCAATACCTGCGGTGATACAATACAGTCCAGCGCGATTCCGGTGCTCTCGTATTCTGTCAGCATGATTGCCTGCTCTACGACGATAAGTGCTCCTGTCTTCACTGCTCCCATCGCAAAGGATGCTTCTACGATTCCATCGATCGTTTTCTGGCTGAAACGTACATTATCTTTTCCTCTTTTATCCAGTGCTACCATATTGGGAACAAATTGTTTTTCCCCCAGTTTTTCCAATGCTCTTCTGAGCTCAGGCTGGAAAATGATCACGACTGCGGTTGCCATGACCGGAAGTGAATTCTGTGCAATCCACAAAATCGTATACATTTTAAAAACTGCAGCCACCAGAATAAACAATGCAACAACCAGAATCCCCCTCAGCAGCATCCAGGCTTTTGTATTCTTTATCCAGAGAATAATCTGATAGAATAAAAATGTAATAATCAGTATCTCAACAGCATCTACTACCCGGATCTGCGGGAAGTACCACGATTCTGATACAAATCTTTTTAAAACCTGTGTTAATACTGTGTTCAACAGTGTACCCCCTTTTCTATCCGTTATTTATACCCCTGTTTTTTATAATATTTCCCTATTTGTTATCGCTATTCAGTTCATTTTCCACAATGCTCTGAATATCCAGTTCTTCCTTCAGGCTCTGTGCAAGAAGGATTTCATCTGTATTGCCCCCAACTCTTGTCGGTCGCTGAACTGCCGGACTCTTTGGCCGTTTTACCTTAGAAGCCGTTTTTGTTTTGCGTACTGCCGGTTTTTCCGTCTGCCCACTCTTCGACCTCTGTCTTCTCTCCGGCTCTGTTCCCGCAATCTCACCTGTTTCTTTCCGCTCATTGATATGTTTGACCGTCTTCTCCGGAGCTGTCACCGAAATCTTAGGGATGGCTTTTACATAATAGTAATATTCATCATCCTCAAACTGAAGACGTTCTGTTCTGGAATAATCCACCGAGAACAGGAAAAATTCCATGATAAAACCAATCACGACTGCTGCAATATTTCCAATGATCAGCATATTATAAGAGGTATGTATATCGAATACAATATCTCCGATCACAATTACAACAATATTCACAACCGCACCGGATGCTGCTGCGATTTTCCACGCATGATCTACCGAAAGCCGGCGCACTGTATACACCACAAAAATAGAGATAATAAATGCGATCACAGTGATCCACAGAGTCTTATCCTGGAATACCGTCTTCACAAACAGCGAAATCTGCTTGGTAATTCCATCTGCACTGGTGATTGCTGTTGCCGAAGTTCTCACACATTCGATCATATAGTAAATGATCGTTCCAAATACAATCGGTACTGCTGAAATCGGTCCAAGTACAAGCGCACAGGCAACCGGCACCACATACGGAACATGAAGCATAAATGCTACCGGTGTGACCAGCAGAAGAAGTGCCTTTTTCGGAGTAAATCTGCAGTAAAAGATAAACATTACCACAAAGATCAGTGCCGCTGCCGCTGCCACTCCTATAGACAGTTTGAACAGATGCACAATTACAAGTCCTGCCGCTACATACGCCGTTACAACCGGTGGAAGAAAGGTGCAGATCACTGCCAGTGCCACCGCTACAACCGGTGTCGCCACCGCTTTCATCAGTCCAATATTCTGGTTGATCATAAGAAATGTGACCAGTGCCAGAACAAACTGCACAGCTTTATCAATATAGATTGATTTCATCGCGTATAATTCCTGTAATTTATCTCTCCATACTATCAGATCATTCATTATCGTTTCTCCCTTTCATACATTCTGTTCAGTCTTGTAAGATCGTGATTGAATTGTTTCACACGCTTTCTTGCTTTTTCATGTTTGGTTCCGTAAAAATGGGAAGCAACGATTCCATAAAAAATAACAAGTACCAGATATCCAATTATCACAGCTGCCGCAAGCATCACAAGAAACTGCATATTCAGATTTCCCATCAGTTCATCCAGAAAAGCAATAACTCCGATTCCCACTGCAACAGCATAGCCGACCGTGACCCATATGATCGTAGCAATGGTGTGAAAGCTCCGGTAATCTTTCTTATAATAGGAACTGATCTTAAAATCTTCCTCTCCCTGTTTGCTTTCGTACATCGCCATCCTTGTCATCAGCTTAACTTTGCTTTCATTTAACATTTTGTCACCTCATACGTTTTATTCGTATATGCATTACTTTCAGTATAACAAATATCAGATTCCTTGTCCAATACTTACCGTCAAAAAGTATACATTTTCGGCTCCTGCCTTTTTCAGCACTCTCACCGCCTCGTCTAAGGTACTTCCTGTCGTATAAATGTCATCGATCAGAACAATATTTTCTCCTTTTACATTTTTCTGCACTGCAAATGCTCCCCTGATATTTCGTTTTCTCCCTTTATCGCCCAGCTCTTTCTGAGGACTGGTCGCCTTAATCCTCTTAACAGCGCCTGCATCCATGGCAATTCCGGTGCTTTCTGATAATACTTTTGCTACAATTTCTGCCTGATTAAATCCCCGCTTTCTTTTTCGCCGGGAATGCAGCGGAACCGGCACGATCAAGGTGATCTTTCTTTCCCATAGATAAGAAAGAAAATGCTCTGCCATTTCTTTTCCGAACGTTTGTCCGTAAATCCTCCGGTTCTGATATTTCATTGCATAAACTGCATTTTCCACTGCATCTTTATGCACCCAGAGACTTCTGCCATCAACAAAAAAGATGCTTCTGCCTGGTACAGTCATAGCAATATTCTTCAGCCGGATCTGTCAAAGGCTTTCCACAGCACATGCATCTTACTTCACCAATATAAGGTAGTTTTTCACGACACGCCTTGCAGATTCCATTATGTTCCGTAGAATGTTTCTTTCCTGCACTTACAATTTCTCCACAAAACGGACATTTTGAGGGATAAATTAGTTCCAGAATTGTTTCTTTGACCTTTTTTAAGTTTTCCATCCGCTTTTCGGATTTGATTTTCTACATTTTCTGTATAACTATCCGCAGACTCCCGGATCCGTTCTGCCAGACTGGTATTCCGGTTGTGTTCATTGGTATTCCGGATCATCTCCTGGAAGGTCTGGTCATTTCCGACAATTGTCACACATTTTCTGGCTCTTGTGATTGCCGTGTAAAGAAGATTCCTGTGAAACAGCTGTCTCGGTCCGCTCAGAAGCGGGATGACAACCGCCGGATATTCGCTTCCCTGCGACTTGTGAATGGTGATCGCATAGGCAAGCTCCAGTTCTTCCAGCAATTCAAACGGATACTTTACTTTTCTCTTTTCATCGTATTCAACTTCCAGTGTTTCAGTATATGTATTGATCTCGGTAACAATTCCCATATCGCCATTAAAAATCCCCATCCCTTTATCCACCGTCAGTCCATACTTGGTTGTGATCTCCCATTCAAGCTGATAGTTATTCTTGATCTGCATCACCTTGTCGCCCACGCGGAATTTGTGATCGCCATATTCTTTTTCCGCTTTTCCCGGCTCCGGTGGATTCAAATACTCCTGCAAAATACTGTTCAGCCTTTCCACTCCCAGCAGTCCTTTCCGCATCGGTGTGAGTACCTGGATATCATATGGTTTTGCATTGACATATTTGGGAAGTTTCTTCTGGATCAGTGTCAGCAGAACACTGATGATCACATTCGGATCCTGTCTTTTCAAGAAGAAGAAATCCCGGCTCTTATTATCCAAAAGGACCGGTTCTCCCCGGTTGATCTTATGTGCATTTACCACAATATCACTCTCCTGTGCCTGTCGGAAAATCCGGGTCAGCATGACAACCGGAAAACATTCCGATGCGATGAGATCCTTCAAAATACTTCCCGGGCCTACTGATGGGAGCTGGTTACAGTCCCCTACCAGGATCAGCCTTGTCCCCGGTACAATTGCGGTAAGAAGTGCATTCATCAGAGGCAAGTCTACCATAGACATCTCATCGATGATGATCACGTCGGTTTCCAGTGGATTGTCTGCATTTCTTGCAAATCCGTTCCGGTTCGGGTTCTCATCCTCCTCCGGATTACCGTTCACCTCCAGAAGCCGGTGGATCGTCTGCGCTTCCCATCCGGTTGCCTCTGTCATTCTTTTTGCGGCACGCCCGGTTGGTGCTGCCAGCATAATTTCCATATTCTCACTGTGAAAATATTCGATCATGGCATTGATCGTCGTCGTTTTTCCGGTTCCAGGACCTCCTGTGAGAATCATAATTCCATTCCGCACAGCCGCCATGACCGCATTTTCCTGCTTCTCATCAAGCTGTATTTCGGCTTCTTTTTCAATCTGATGGATCTTTTTTTCGATCACTACATTGGCTTCTTCATATTCCAGATTCAGATCATGCAGCATTTTCGCGGTATTGAGTTCCAGATAATAGAAGTGGGACACGTATACCCGCAGACCTTCTTCAGATTCTTTGAGTACGATCTTCTTTTCCATCGACAGATCCATCAGATATTTCTCAATATCCTTAATCTCCACTTCCAGAAGTGCAGATGCCCGACGAAGCAACACGTCCTTTGTCAGATAGACATGCCCTTCGGCAACACTCTGCTGTAAGGTATAAAAAATACCACTCCGGATACGGAAATCCGAGTCTGAATGAATGCCGATCTTCGTTGCGATTTCATCAGCGATCTTAAATCCGATCCCCTGAATCTGATCTGCAAGCTGGTATGGATTTCCTTCCAGTACCTGATAGGTCTTCGGACCGTAAAACTGATAAATCTTTGCTGCAAGTGTCGTCGAAATCCCAAATTTCTGAAGATAGATCATTGCCTTCCGCATATCTTTTTTCTCTTCTACCTGTACAGCGATCTCTCTTGCCATACGTTCGCTGATCCCACGCACCTCCGCAAGTCTTTCTGGTTCTTCTTCGATGATCCGGAAGGTGTCTTCCCTGAATTTTTTCACAATCCTGCCGGCAAGAGATGCACCAACCCTTTGATCGCCCCTGATCCCAGATAGCGTTCAATCGAAAGCAGATCTTCCGGTGCTTTGATCTCATAATTGAGCACTCGGAGCTGTGTTCCATATACACTGTGAACCACATATTCTCCGTTCACCTCAACCAGCTCTCCCTCTGATAAATAGTTAAAGTTTCCGACACAGGTCAGATCGCCATCATCATTATTCAAATTAAATACGGTATATCCATTGTCTTCATTGCGAAATACAATGTGTTCTACGTAACCTTTTACTGTTTCCATACTTTTTTCCTTTTTAAAAAGGCTGTCTCTCTACAGAAACAGCCTTCTCATGTGCTTATCACTAGAAATCTTTTTTTCCGTTCATAAACTCCACATACTGACCGGTACCGATTGCAACAACCTTCATCGGGTCTTCCGCTGTCATCGTATTGATGCCTGTCCTTTCTTCGATCAGTTCTTCCAGCCCGCGAAGCAGCGCACCTCCGCCTGTCAGTACAATTCCACGATCCAGAATATCCGCGGAAAGTTCCGGCGGTGTTCTCTCCAGAACCCCAATGACCGCTTCGACGATCTGACTTGTAGTCTCATGCAGTGCTTCTTCGGTCTCAGAAGCCGTTACCGTGACCGTCTTTGGCAATCCTGTTACCAGGTTTCGTCCCCTTACTTCCATTGATTCATCTTCTACAAGAGGATATGTCGTTCCGATCTTGATCTTGATATCTTCTGCTGTTCTGTCTCCAATCAGCAGATTGTGCTTTTTCCGGACATAACGGACGATTGCTTCATCAAAATCATCACCTGCAACTTTTAATGATGTATTCACTACAGTTCCTCCAAGGGAAATCACCGCAATGTCGGATGTACCACCACCGATATCTACGATCATGTTGCCACATGGTTTTGAAATATCTATTCCGGCTCCGATTGCCGCCGCAACCGGTTCCTCAATCAAATGTACTTCCCGCGCACCGGCTGCAAAAGCAGCCTCTTCTACCGCCTTTTTTTTCAACCTCTGTAACACCGCTTGGCACACAGATACTGATATTTGGCTTCTTAAATGTACGCTTTCCCAGTGCTTTCTGAACAAAATATTTGATCATTTTTTCTGTGACAATGTAATCGGAAATAACGCCCTGTCTGAGAGGTCTTACCGCAACAATGTTCCCCGGTGTCCTTCCAAGCATCAGCCTTGCTTCTTCACCGATTGCTTTTATCATATTGGTATCTCTGTCAAAGGCAACGACTGAAGGTTCTTTCAGTACAACTCCCTTTCCTTTCACATAAACGAGGATACTTGCTGTTCCTAAATCAATTCCTAAATCTATTGACATCACGATTCCCCTTTCACATACTCACCTTATTATAATCAAATCTCTAGTAAATAGGAAGTCTTTTTTTCAAGTTCAGGATTTTTTAAGATTTCTGTATCATTTTCTGTCCAGCATCATTTTGATGTATTTTCCTGTATATGAATTCGGGTTTTCTGCCACTTCTTCCGGTGTACCGCACGCAACAACTGTGCCCCCCTTGTCACCGCCTTCCGGTCCGATATCGATAATATAATCTGCTGTCTTGATCACATCCAGGTTATGTTCGATCACTATAACCGTATTGCCATCTGCCGCGAGTCTGCGCAGGATTTCCGTCAACTTGTGCACATCTGCAAAATGAAGTCCGGTTGTCGGTTCGTCCAGAATGTACACTGTCTTCCCAGTGCTTCTCCGGCTCAGTTCAGTTGCAAGCTTGATCCGCTGTGCTTCACCGCCGGAAAGGGTTGTAGACGGCTGGCCAAGACGAATATAAGAAAGTCCTACATCGTAAAGTGTCTCCATTTTTCTACGGATACTCGGTACATTTTCAAAGAAATGAAGCGCCTCTTCTACCGTCATATTCAGAACATCATAAATGCTTTTTCCTTTATATTTTACCTCCAGCGTCTCACGGTTGTAGCGTTTTCCGCCGCATACCTCACACGGCACATATACATCCGGAAGGAAATGCATCTCGATCTTGATGATTCCATCTCCGTTACACGCTTCACAGCGTCCGCCCTTGACGTTAAAGCTGAATCTTCCTTTTTTATATCCTTTTGCCTTCGCATCCGCGGTTGCCGCAAACAGATCCCGGATCAGTCGAATACTCCGGTATATGTCGCCGGATTGGATCTTGGCGTCCTTCCGATTGGAGACTGGTCAATGTCGATCACTTTGTCCAGCATTTCCAGTCCTTCAATCCGCTTATGCTTTCCAGGAATCACACGGGCACGGTTTAGCTTTTTCGCCATACTCTTGTAAAGGATTTCATTCACCAATGAACTCTTACCGGAACCTGATACGCCGGTTACACAGGTCATCACGCCAAGTGGGAACTTCACATCAATATTTTTCAGGTTGTTCTCTGCTGCACCTACAACTTTGATCCAGCCGGTCGGAACTGCACGGGTTTCCGGAACCGGGATCTTAATCTTTCCGCTTAAATATGCACCTGTGATCGACCGTTCTATTTTCATGATCTCCTGTGCCGTTCCCTGGGCAACCAGCTCTCCACCGTGTTCTCCGGCTCCCGGTCCGATGTCGATTACCTGATCTGCCGCAAGCATGGTATCTTCATCATGCTCAACCACGATCAGTGTATTTCCGAGATCACGGAGATGCTTGAGTGTTGCGAGAAGTTTGTCATTATCTCTCTGGTGCAGGCCGATACTTGGCTCATCCAGAATATAAGCCACCCCCACAAGACCGGAACCGATCTGCGTCGCAAGCCGGATTCTCTGTGCTTCTCCACCGGAAAGAGTTCCTGTTGCACGGGCAAGTGTCAGATATTCCAGCCCTACATCCAGAAGGAACTGCAGGCGCGCTTTGATCTCTTTTAATATCTGTCCGCCGATCATTTGCTGCGTTTTTGACAGTTCCAGACTGCTGATAAACCGCTGAAGCCGTTCAATCGACATTGCTGTTACTTCTGAAATATTTTTATCTCCGACCGTTACCGCAAGCGCGCCCTTTTTCAGTCGCTGTCCGCCACATTCTCGGCAAGGTGTGATCTGCATAAAACTCTCATATTCCGCTTTCATAGTCTCCGATCCTGTCTCACGGTATCTTCGCTCCACATTTCGGATCAGTCCATCAAATGCAACGTCATAGATCCCTTCCCCGCGTTGTCCTTTATAATAGACCTTGACTTCTTTTCCATTAGTCCCACGCAGTAAAATATCCTGGATTTCCTTCGGATACTGTTCAAACGGCGTATCCAGGTCAAAATGATATTCCTTGCAGAGCGCTTCCAGAATCGCGTGAGTAAAACTGCTCTTATCGGTACAGGACTGCCATCCTGTCACCACGATTGCTCCTTCATTGATGCTGAGTGATTTGTCCGGAATCATCAGATCTTCATCAAACTCCATTTTATATCCGAGTCCGAAACATACCGGGCAGGCCCCAAATGGATTGTTAAATGAAAAGCTTCTCGGCTCAATCTCATCAATACTGATTCCGCAGTCCGGGCAGGCAAAATTCTGGCTGAAATTCAACGGTTCCCCTCCGATCACATCCACGACCAGAAGCCCCTCCGCAAGACTTAATACACTTTCTATGGAATCTGCAAGTCTTTTTTCAATCCCCGGCCTGACAACCAGACGGTCTACAACAATCTCAATATTATGTTTGATATTCTTGTCCAATGTAATTCCTTCGGAAAGCTCATACATATTTCCGTCAATCCTTACACGGACATAACCGCTTTTCTTTGCTCTGTCCAGAAGCTTGACATGGGTTCCCTTTCTCCCCCGCACAACCGGTGCCATCAGCTGGATCTTTGTTCCTTCCGGAAGTGCCATGATCTGATCGGTCATCTCATCTGCCGTCTGCTTCTTGATCTCTCTTCCACACTTCGGACAATGCGGAATCCCGATTCTTGCATACAGCAGTCGAAAATAATCGTAAATCTCCGTCACGGTTCCGACTGTGGATCTCGGATTGCGGTTCGTAGACTTCTGGTCGATGGAAATCGCCGGTGAAAGCCCTTCAATACTTTCTACATTCGGCTTCTCCATCTGCCCAAGGAACTGTCTTGCGTAAGAAGACAGAGATTCCATATATCGTCTTTGTCCCTCTGCATAAATTGTATCAAATGCAAGATGATTTGCCGGAACCACTGAGACCGGTCAGTACTACCAGTTTGTTCCTCGGAATATCTACATCAAGATTCTTCAGATTGTGCTCGTTCGCACCTCTGATCTTTATCAGTTCTTTCTTTTCTTCAGCCATCTGTTCTTCCTCTTCTATCTCTTCGCTTTACTCCATCTCATTCAAATGCTTTTTCAGCTCGATCAGCTTATCACGCAGCTCTGCTGCGCCTCGAAATTCAGCTCTGCTGCCGCTTTCTTCATCTGCTTTTCCAGCTTCTTGATCAGCTTCTCCAGCTCTGCCACACTCATGGATTCCGGATCTTTTTCCAGCTTCATCTCTTCTGCTGCAACCTTCTTTGAAATACTGATCAGATCACGCACCGACTTCTTGATCGTCTGTGGCGTGATTCCATGTTCTTCATTGTATTTCATCTGAATCTCACGACGGCGCATCGTCTCATCAATCGCCATCCGCATCGAATCCGTCATGTTATCCGCATACATGATAACATGCCCCTCTGCATTTCTCGCCGCACGGCCAATGGTCTGGATCAATGAAGTTTCCGAACGCAGAAAGCCTTCTTTGTCCGCATCCAGAATCGCTACCAGTGTGATCTCCGGAATATCCAGACCTTCTCGAAGCAGGTTAATTCCAACCAGTACATCAAATACATCTAGGCGCATATCCCGGATGATCTCTGTCCTTTCCAGAGTATCAATATCCGAATGTAAATATTTCACACGAATGCCAAGCTCCCGCATATAATCGGTCAGATCTTCCGCCATACGCTTTGTCAGCGTTGTGATCAGTACCTTATTCTTCTTCGCTGTTTCTTTATTTACCTCACTGATCAGATCATCAATCTGTCCTTCGATCGGACGCACTTCTACTTCCGGATCCAGAAGACCTGTCGGTCGGATTACCTGCTCTGCCCGCAGCAGTTCATGAGACTCCTCGTACTCTCCCGGAGTCGCCGATACAAACAGTACCTGGTCAATCTTACTTTCAAACTCCCCAAAGCTGAGTGGTCTGTTATCCTTTGCCGATGGCAGACGGAATCCATAATCTACCAGCGTTGTCTTTCTCGACTGATCGCCGTGATACATAGCTCCAATCTGTGGAATCGTCTTATGTGACTCATCGATCATGATCAGAAAATCATCCGGAAAATAGTCAATCAATGTACATGGCGGCTCCCTGCTTTCTGCCCGGTCAGATGCCTCGAATAGTTTTCAATTCCGGAACAAAATCCTGTCTCTCGCATCATTTCTATATCAAAATTCGTTCTCTCAGAAATACGCTGTGCTTCCAGAAGCTTATCTTCCCCTTTAAAATAACGGATCTGCTGCTCCAGTTCTTCTTCAATCTCCCCGATGGCACGCTCCATATTCTCCTTGGACACTACATAATGAGATGCCGGGAAAATTGCCACATGCCCGATCACATTCAACACTTCACCGGTCAATGTATCAATCTCTGTTATTCTGTCTATCTCATCACCGAAAAATTCAACTCTGTATGCAATTTTTTCCGAATACGCCGGGAAAATCTCAACCACATCTCCTCGCACCCGGAACGTTCCACGCTTGAAATCCATATCATTGCGGTCATACTGGATCTCAACCAACTTCTTCAGAACTTCATCCTGTCTTTGATCATGCCCGGTCTAAGTGAAATCACCATCTCCTTGTAATCAATCGGCGAACCCAGTCCGTAAATGCAGGACACACTTGCCACAATGATGACATCATTCCGCTCAGAAAGCGCTGCTGTCGCAGAGTGGCGGAGCTTGTCGATCTCATCGTTGATGGCAGAGTCCTTGGCAATGTAAGTGTCGGATGACGGAACATAAGCTTCCGGCTGGTAGTAGTCGTAGTAGGAGACAAAATATTCCACTGCGTTCTCAGGGAACATCTCCTTGAACTCTCCGTACAACTGAGCTGCTAACGTCTTATTATGAGCGATGACAAGCGTCGGCTTCTGTAATTGCTGAATCACATTTGCCATCGTAAAAGTCTTTCCAGAACCCGTAACCCCTAGTAAAGTCTGGCATTGATTGCCTTCCTTGAACCCTTTCACAAGCTCTGCAATCGCCTGTGGCTGGTCTCCGGTTGGCTTATATGGGGCTTTTAATTTGAACTCATTCATGGTAAATTCCTCCATTTGTGACTTTTACTATGACCAATATCAGCCAAAAATTCGTATCCGGATTCGTAACGAAAAGCTCATTTTTGTAGTGAATAGATGTGTTTATCACCTCGTTACGAATAAAAGTCACAAAACTAATATTTGTAGATAAAACAGCAATCGGAAATATTGAAAATACTAACCTCCGGTCCTGTCATATTTTTACTGTTTGTTCTTGTAACAGTCCCTATTATATCAGACATTTTTTTGAAAGTATATAGATGAAGGTAAGAAAAAAGTACAAATGTTCGATTCTTATTTGTACTTTTCTCTCTTACTACTATTCTATTTTTTATCACTTAAATGAAAAACTAAATTCCGGTTTTGGACCAAATGCAAGAGTAAATTCCATATAGGTCGAAGTTACTTTTGCACACATATTTGCCATATTGTCTTTGATAATCATACTCCGTATAATGTACTTGCAGCTGATTGCCTGCCTGTGCAGATTGGAGATAATTATGAAAAATAAAGGCAATCAGAAACATTTAACATTTGAACAGCGTGTTGATATCGAGAAAGGTCTTACTGA
>ENA-OQAZ01000940-OQAZ01000940.1-human-gut-metagenome-genome-assembly--contig:-NODE-940-length-15230-cov-3.422962_pt1 | contig 15230 bp, 25 predicted proteins | sample MGYA00242737_ERZ504531 | MGnify/ENA primary metagenome ERZ504531 (study PRJEB26092, sample SAMD00036244) | human gut metagenome | host: Homo sapiens | study: EMG produced TPA metagenomics assembly of... | reverse complement strand
CAAAAAACAGGGGAGTGATACCCGATGAAGCAGCCCAAATCCTTCGAGGAAGGCATGGACCGCCTGCAGGGACTTCTGACCCAGCTGCAGGATGAAGCCACACCGCTGGCTGATTCCGTCAAGCTGTACGCCGAGGCCGCCGGGCTGATCCATTACTGTAATACAGCGCTGGACAAGGCCCGGCTGCAGGTCGAGGAGATTGACGCCAGCCTTGCCCCGGATGTGGAGGTGCCCCATGACGCATGAGGAATATAAGCAGCAACTTACCGCCTGGGCCGGTCTGACCGAAAAACGCCTGGCCGCGCTGTGCGATGAATACTTGCCGCAGCAGTCTGAGCTGGGGCAGGCTGCGCGATACAGCCTTCTGGGCGGCGGCAAACGGGTGCGCGCCGTGCTGACGCTGGCCGCCTGCCAGCTGGCCGGTGCCGACGCTGCCGATGCGCTGGACTATGCCTGTGCGCTGGAAATGCTGCACTGCTACTCGCTCATTCACGATGATATGCCCTGCATGGACAACGATGATTTCCGCCGCGGCGCCCGAGCTGCCACAAGCAGTTTGGCGAGGCTACGGCCCTGCTGGCCGCGGACGCACTGGTCACGGCAGCGTTTGAGGTCCTTGCTCATGCAAAGTGCTCTGCCGAGAGCCGCATTGAGGCCGTGCAGCTGCTGGCCAGAGGCGGCGGGGACCGCGGCATGCTCTACGGCCAGGAGCTGGACAAGCATTTTGAAACTGTGCGCGCCGGTGAGGCCGAGCTTTTAAACCTGCACGCCCACAAAACCGGTGCGCTCATCATTGCCGCCGTCGAGCTGGGCTGTGCCGCCGCGGGTGTGCGCCCCGACACGGACACCCGCAAGGCGCTGGTGCGCTACGCTGCCGAGCTTGGTCTGGTTTTCCAGATCATCGATGACATTCTGGACGTCACCTCTACGACGGAGGAGCTGGGCAAGCCCGTGGGCAGCGACGCCGACAACGACAAAACCACCTTTATCACGCTGTACGGTTTACAAGGCGCACACGAGGAAGCCGAGCGCCACAATGCCGCAGCGCTGGCCGCGCTGGATGCGCTTGGCCCCGGGGCAGATTTTCTGCGCCTGATGGCAGCGGAGCTGCTGGAACGTAAGAAATAAGGATGTGATCCCATGCCACTGTTGCGCGCTGCGCTGAGTTGGAATTTTGTGCTGGCTACGGCGATCTGTGCATCGCTGCTGGCCCAGCTTATTAAGGTTCTTCTGAATCTGTTTATCTTCCACCGCTTTATTGCCGAGCGTATGTGGGGTGCGGGCGGCATGCCCAGCTCCCACTCGGCCACGGTCTGTGCCATGGTCGTTGCCACGGGGCGGTACTGCGGCGTCAATTCCCCGCTCTTCGCCATTGCGGCGGTACTGTCCATCATTGTCATGTATGACGCCATGGGCGTGCGCTACGAGACCGGCGAGCAGGCCAAGGTGCTGAACCGGATGTTCACCGAATGGATGGACCAGGGGTTTGAGCAATTCCAGCTGCCCCACGGCAAAAAGCTGAAGGAAATGGTCGGCCATACGCCGATCGAAGTTGTGACCGGTGCGGCGCTCGGCATTGTGCTGGGCTTTGCCATGCCGATGGTGTAAAAACGAGGTGCGTATATGAGCTATCCCTTGCTGGAGCGCATCAATGCGCCCGGAGAAATAAAAAATCTGCCCGCGTCCGATATGCCCGCCCTGTGTGAAGAGATCCGGCAGTTTTTGATCAAGAGTGTTTCCGAGACCGGCGGCCATCTGTCGTCGAACCTCGGCGTTGTGGAGCTGACGGTGGCCCTGCACCGCGTGCTGGACTTTCCGCAGGACAAGCTGCTGTTTGACGTCGGCCATCAGTGCTACACCCACAAGCTGCTGACCGGGCGGCGCGAGGCTTCGCCCAGCTGCGCCGCAAAAACGGCATTTCCGGTTTTCCCAGCCGCGGGAGAGCGATTGTGACGCCTTTATTGCCGGCCACGGCAGTGCGGCGCTGTCAACGGCCATCGGCATCGCCCGCGCCAAAAAGCTCAAGAACGAGCCGGGCAAGGTCGTGGTCATCGTTGGCGACGGTGCGTTTACCGGCGGCATGGTCTACGAGGGCATGAACAATGTCAGCAAGCTGAACAATCTGATCGTTATCCTGAACGACAACAAGATGTCGATTTCCAAAAATGTCGGCCAGATGGCGAATTATCTGACCAAGCTGCGCACCGACCCGAAATACTCCCACGTCAAGGCCCACATGGAGACGACGCTCGAGCGCATCCCCGTGGCGGGTGACGCGCTGGTCAGGGTCTTGCAGGGTGGCAAGCAGCTGATCCGCCGCGGCATCTACAAGTCCACGATGTTTGAGGAGATGGGTTTCCAGTATATCGGGCCCATCGACGGCCATGATGTGGGCATGCTGACCCACACGCTGACGAACCTGCGCGGCGAGCAGTATGCGCCGGTTTTCCTGCACGTCGTCACCAAAAGGCAGGGGCCTGAAGCCCGCCGAGGAGAACCCTGGCGAGTTCCACGCCGTATCGTCCATTGATTTGAACCATCTGACTGACCCCGAGCTGTCACCGAAGGATTCCTTCTCGTCTACGTTCGGCTGTGCGCTGGCAGATCTGGGCGACGACGAGCCGCGGCTGTGCGGCATCACCGCCGCATGAAGTACGGCACCGGCCTGAACTTCTTCAAGCACCGCCATCCCGGGCGTTTCTTTGACGTCGGCATGGCGGAGGAACACGCCGTCACGTTTGCGGCGGGCCTGGCCAGCCAGGGGCTGCTGCCCGTGGTCGCCATCTATTCCACATTTTTCCAGCGGGCCTACGACCAAATCATCCATGATGTCAATCTGATGCAGCTGGATGTGCTGTTCGCTGTGGATCGTGCGGGGCTGGTGCCCGGCGACGGTGCCACGCACCAGGCATTTACGATGTTGCGTTCTTTTCGAATGTGAATATCCCGATTTTTGCCCCCGCCAACTATGCGGAGCTGCGCTACTGGCTGACCTATCTTGTGCGCGAGGCACACGGCCCGCGGATGATCCGCTACTGCCCGCGGCGGCGAGAACCCCGCACTGGCGGCGCTGCCCTGCACAGGCGCGCGCTACGATGTGCTGGACCCCGTCGATGGCGCACGTGTCGCGCTTGTCAGCTACGGTGCCGAGACCGAGGAGATCATTGCCGCCAAGGATCTGCTGGCCCAGCATGGCGTGCAGGCGGACTGCGTCAAGCTGACGCAGCTTTACCCGCTGCCGGACGGTGTGTGCGATACACTGAAGCACTACGACACGATTTTGTTTGCCGAGGATACGGTGCGCACCGGCGGCATCGGCGAGCAGCTGGGCTTTACCATGCAGCAATGCGGCTGGCAGGGCGAATTCCTGCTGCATGCCGTGGACAACAGCCATCTGCTGCACGCCAATGTGCCCGAGCTGCGCAAGGATCAGCAGCTTGACGCCGCGGCCTCTGCGCAGATATTTTGAACGCTTTAAAGGAGAAACAGGCATGAGCAAGATTCGCCTGGATCAATACCTGTGCCAGAACGGACTGGTACAGAGCCGTGAGCGCGCCAAGGCGCTCATCATGTCCGGCATCGTCTTTGTCAACGAGCAGAAGGTCGACAAGGCCGGTGAGATGATTGCACCCGACGCCAAGGTCGAGGTGCGTGGGCATGACATCGGCTATGTCAGCCGCGGCGGCCTCAAGCTGGAAAAGGCCATGCAGGTCTTTCCGATGCGCCCGGACGGCAAGGTCTGCATGGACATTGGCGCGTCCACGGGCGGCTTTACCGACTGTATGCTGCAAAACGGCGCGGTCAAGGTCTACGCCGTCGATGTGGCTACGGCAGCTGGCGTGGAGCCTGCGCACCGATGCGCGTGTCATCAATATGGAAAGAACGAACATCCGCAATGTAAAGCCTGAGGACCTGACAGAGCCGGTTGCGTTCTTCAGCGTGGACGTTTCGTTCATCTCGCTCAAGCATATCTTCCCGGTGGCAGACGCCATCTGCACGCCGGACGCTGTCGGCGTCTGCCTGGTCAAGCCGCAGTTTGAGGCTGGCCGCGAGAAGGTCGGCAAAAAGGGCGTCGTGCGCGACCCGGCTACCCACCGCGAGGTACTGAAAATGGCCGAGGGGTATGCCATGGCGAACCACTTTACCCCCGCGGGCCTGGACTTTTCGCCCATCAAGGGACCCGAGGGCAACATTGAATACCTGATGTACGTCCAGCACTGCGATACCCCGCAGCCGCTGCCGGAGGGCCTGATTGAAAAGGTCGTCGCAGCTTCCCACGATACGCTGGACAAAGCGCCCAATCTGCACTGAGAAAGGACCCTGACACAATGTCGGTTTTGCTGATTCCCAACCCGACCAAGGACACCGGGCTTGCCGTTACGCGGCAGGCTGCCGCTGTGCTGGCCGGGCTGGGTGTGCCGGTCTTGATGCCGCAGCCCTTTGCGAACGAATTTGGTTCTGCCGGGCTGACGGGTGTGCATTTTCTGCCCGAGGCAGATGCCTACCGCGCCGCCGACCAGGTCGTGACCATCGGCGGTGACGGCACGCTGCTGCGCGCCGGGCTTTCCTGCATGAAGCACGGCAAGCCTGTTCTGGGTGTCAACCTTGGCCGCACCGGCTTTCTGGCGACCTGCGAGGTCGGCGAGCTTACGGCCAAGCTCAAACGGCTGGCCGCGGGGGAGTTCACCCTTGCCAACCGCCGTCTGCTCCACGCCGAAGCCCCGGCCCACGGTTGGCAGCTGACGCCATCAATGACCTTGTGGTGTTCGGTCAGACCCGGCTGCACCCGATGGATTATAAGGTGTACTGCGACGGCGCATTGGTGGGCAGCTACCGCAGCGACGGCATGATTCTGGCAACGCCGACGGGCTCCACCGCGTACTCGTTCTCGGCGGGCGGGCCGATCCTGGACGCCGCCGCGGACGTATTGGTTCTGACGCCGGTCTGTGCGCACAATGTACACGCCGCGCCGCTTGTGTTTGCGGCTGACCGCCATCTGAAAATTATCGCTGATGCCGAAAACCGCGACGGCAGCTTTGCCTGTGCGGACAGCAGCGCCCAGTGCGACCTGCTGCCGGGTGAAAGCCTGCTGGTGACCGGCTGTGGGCAGCGCCTGCGGTTGATTGCCTTCGACGACGCGGAACAGTTCCATGCGATTGAAAACAAATTGATGAGGAGATGATCCCTGTGAAAAGTGCACGTCATCAGGCAATTCTTGACCTGATCGAGCAGCACCCTATTGACCGGCAGGAGGACCTGCTGGCCCACCTGCGGGAGGAAGGCTTTGACGTGACGCAGGCCACGGTATCCCGCGATATTCGTGAGCTGCAGCTGGTCAAAACAGCCACCGCTGACGGGCGTTACCGCTACGTGCCGGCGTCTGCGTCCGGCAAGGTAACGCATTCACCCAGCCGGTTTGAGATGATTTTCCGCGAGTCGGTGCTCAAGGTGGATTACGCCGGGCACATGGTACTGGTCAAGTGTTTTTCCGGCATGGCCAACGCTGCGTGCGAGGTGTTCGACGCCAAGCAGTGGGACAATGTCGTCGGCACGCTTTCCGGCGATGACACGTTCTTTATCTTGATGCGCAGCGAGGATGACGCAGCCGCCATCTGCAAGCAGCTGCAGCAGTACACCCGCCGCGGGTAATTTTAACGACAGGGAGGAGCTGCCCCATGCTGGCAAGCCTGAAAATTGAAAATGTAGCCGTTATTGAAAAAGCCGAGGTGAATTTTACCCCCGGCTTTAACGTGCTGACAGGTGAGACCGGTGCCGGTAAATCCATCCTGATCGACTCCATCAATGCGATTTTAGGCAACCGCACCTCGCGTGAGCTGGTGCGAAGCGGCGCACAGAAGGCGTGCATCTGGGCAACGTTTGAGAGTATCCCGGCCTCCGTCAAAAAGCAGCTGGAAAAATGCGGCTACGAGGTCACCGACGACCTGCTTTTGTACCGCGAGATCAACGCCGAGGGCAAGGGCAGCTGCCGCGTCAACGGCATGCCCGCCACGGCGGCGGTGGTGCGGGACATTTCGTCGGGGCTGCTCTCCATCCACGGCCAGCACGACAGCCAGAGCCTGACAAATCCGGCACTGCATCTGGGCTGCTGGATCAGTATGCCCAGAACCGCGATTTGTTCGCCGAGTATTACCGCCGCTACCGCGAGCTGGTCACGGTCAAGCGGCAGCTGGATGCCTGAACGCAAGCGAATCCGACAAACAGCGCCGCATTGAGGCGCTGACCGCCGAGATCGACACCATCGACGCCGCGGCCCTGCAGCCCGGCGAGGAAAAGACGCTGCAGGAGCGCAAGAACGTCATCACCCCACGCCAGAGCATTCTGGCGGGCATCACCGCCGCCCATCTGGCGCTGGCCGGTGACGAGGACGGTGAGCAGGCGGGCGCGGCAGACCTCTTGGGCGGGGCCGTTGACGGGCTGCAGAACAGTGCGCGGCTCGACGAGTCGCTGACGGCCATGTCAGAGCGGCTGAACGACCTGTACTACAGCGCGCGCGAGCTGGCCACCGACCTGGCAGACCGACTGGACGCCTACGCTTTGACGCCGGGGAGCTGGACCAGATCGAAACGCGGCTTGATACGATCTACCGCATCAAGCAGAAGTTCGGCATGGAGGTCGACGAGCTGCTGGCACGGCGCGAGGCCGCCGCTGCAGAGCTGGAGACATTCCAGTCGTCGGGGCAGAAGATCGCCGAGCTGAAAGCGCAGATGCAGACGCTGTATGCCGCCGCCAAGGAGGCTGCCGAGAAGCTGACCCAGAGCCGCCTGAAAGGCTTTGCTGCCATGAACAAGGAGATGAAGGCGGCGCTGGAATTTCTGAACATGCCTGGTATCCGCTTTGCGCTCAAGCATACGCGGGGGCCGCTGTCCTCCCACGGGCAGGATACCGTGGAATTTTTGATTTCGACGAACCCCGGCGAGGAGCCGAAGCCGCTGGCAAAGATTGCGTCCGGCGGTGAGCTTTCCCGCATTATGCTGGCGTTCAAGAGCGCGCTGGCGGACCGTGACGCACTGCCGACGGTCATCTACGATGAAATCGACACCGGCGTTTCCGGCCTGGCCGCAGGGCGCATCGGGCAGCTGCTGCACCAGACGGCCAGGGGGCATCAGGTGCTTTGCATCACCCACACGCCGCAGGTCGCTGCGTTTGCGGACAACCAGCTGCTGATCCAGAAGAATGTCCGCAAGGACCGCACGTTCACCGAGATCCACACGCTTGACATGGATGGCCGCGTGGAGGTGCTGGCACGGATGATCTCCGGCGACAAGGTCAGCGAGCTGAGCCTGGCCAGTGCGCGGGAATTGATTGAGAAATCCAAATAGCCCTCGCGCCGGCTGCGGGCGCATTCTATATGCACCACCCCTTGACAACCCGTGTTGGATATGATACAGTATCTTTTGTTAAATGCAGTGATGGGAGCCAGTACCCGTCTGTTATGCTTCAGAGAAGCCCCGGTTGGTGCAAGGGGTCGGCAGTGCAGGCGGCGGAATACAGCCCGGAGCAGCAGGCTGAACGCGAAAGCCAGTAGGCTGTGCCGTGTGCGCACGTTACAGCGCTTGGGGTGTACGCAGCCCTTTGTCTGCCGCACCCGCGAAGGCCCGCCGCCGTGAGGGACGGGCAAACAGAGGTGGTACCGCGAACTTTCGCCCTCTGCCAAATTCACATTTGGCAGGGGCTTTTATTTTTGCCCTTGCCGCAACAAACGGAGGTAAAACTCATGACGATTTATGACGAACTGAAGGCCCGCGGCCTGATTGCCCAGGTCACCGACGAGGAGGAGATCAAGGAGGTCATCAACAACGGCAAGGCCACGTTCTACATTGGCTTTGACTGCACGGCGGACAGCCTGACTGCCGGTCACTTTATGGCCCTGACCCTGATGAAGCGCCTGCAGCAGGCCGGCAACCGCCCCATTGCCCTGATCGGCGGCGGCACGACGATGATCGGTGACCCGTCTGGCCGTACCGATATGCGCAAGATGCTGACCAAGGAGGACATCGACCACAACGCCGAGTGCTTCAAGCGTCAGATGGAGCGCTTTATTGAGTTTGGCGAGGGCAAGGCCCTGATGCTGAACAACGCCGACTGGCTGCTGGACCTGAACTACATTGAGCTGCTGCGCGAGGTCGGCCCCTGCTTCAGCGTGAACAACATGCTGCGCGCCGAGTGCTACAAACAGCGCATGGAGAAGGGCCTGTCCTTCCTCGAGTTCAACTACATGATCATGCAGAGCTACGACTTCTACCATCTGTTCCAGAATTACGGCTGCAATATGGAGTTTGGCGGCGACGACCAGTGGAGCAACATGCTGGGCGGCACCGAGCTGATCCGCCGCAAGCTGGGCAAGGATGCCTACGCCATGACCATCACGCTGCTGACCGACTCCCAGGGCAAGAAGATGGGCAAGACCGCGGGCAACGCCGTCTGGCTTGACCCCAACAAGACGAGCCCGTTCGAGTTCTACCAGTACTGGCGCAACGTCGGCGACGCGGATGTGCTCAAGTGCATCCGTATGCTGACCTTCCTGCCGCTGGAGCAGATCGACGAGATGGACCACTGAGGGTGAGCAGCTGAACAAGGCCAAGGAGATTCTGGCCTACGAGCTGACGAAGATGGTCCACGGTGAGGAGGAGGCCGAAAAGGCGCAGGCCACTGCCCGCGGCCTGTTCAGCGGTGCGCCGACCACGAGAATATGCCCAGCACGAAGCTGGACGCCGAGCTTGTCAAGGACGGTGGTGTCGGCCTGCTGGCCGCCATGGTCGCCGCGGGTCTGTGCGGCTCAAACCGTGAAGCCCGCCAGCTTGTCCAGCAGGGCGGCGTCCTCGTCGACGGCGAGAAGGTCACCGACCCGAAGGCTACTCTGACCGTTGACGCGCTGAATAAAGGCGTCGTCATCAAGAAGGGCAAGAAGGTTTACCACAAGGTTACGCTGTAAAGTAAGGCTGCTTTACAGCTAATACATAACACAAAAATCCCCATGTCCGCACCGAAAACAGTGTTGGACATGGGTTTTTTGGTATGGTATACTTGTGTCAATAAGAAAGAGGGGGCAGTAGCATTAGGGATGATGAAGATTAGAAGAAACCACTTTTTTCAATTTATGACAATACTATATTTTATAATCGTATTTTGTATGTGTATAACGCGATTCAATATCATCATGACTCTTATCGGAGGTCCACTAACACGCATTGATGCAGTCAACATGATACCCTTTCATAGCATCACAGAAAATTTAAAGTATGGACACAGTCCTGTTTCATGGGACATGCTTTATAATCTGGTTATGTTTGTACCGTTCGGAATTATATACTGCTATTATCAAAAAACATTCAGCATATATAAAGCAATCGGCTTGTCGTTTCTAACAACATTTTCAATTGAAGCTGCACAGTTTATTCTTAAAACGGGCGTTGTGGACATAGATGACCTTATCGTAAATACAATTGGAAGTCTGCTTGGAATTTTCTTGTATATTGCACTACAGAAAATATTACAATGAAAACAGCTATGGAATGTGCACGAAGTAATTGATACAATTGCAACAATACTTCCTCCGTTGTTTATCTCCGTTGTTGTCGAAATGTTTTTTGGCGATGGTTCACCAACGCTGCGTCCAGTTCACAATATAGTCCTAACAGGCTACGGTGTCTGCGACTATATTTTGTTAATAAAGGATTTTTCATTGAAGTCCAAACTGCTTTACGCGGCATTTTATATTGGAATTTTCTGGTTGATTCTTTCCATACTATAGAAAATATAGATACGTAGAAAATTGCTTCAGCATACATCCAGATTACAAAGCATACTTGCCCCCGGGCGTGTTTTGGGCTATAATAAAGAAGTATCGACTTTCAGGAGGCATCCATGCCCAAAGAGAAACTCAAAACCATCTACGTCTGCACCCAATGCGGCGAGACCAGCCCCCGCTGGCTGGGGCGCTGCCCGTCCTGCGGCGCGTGGAATACCATGACCGAGGATGTCGTAGCCGAGCCTGCCAAAGCGTCCTCCGGCAAGGCCGCCGCTGCGCCGCGTGTAACGGGGCAGACAAGCCTTGTGCCGCAGAAGCTGAAAAGCATCAGCACCACCGAGGAAAAAAGCCGCATCGTGACCGGCATCAGCGAACTGGACCGGGTCCTGGGCGGCGGTATCGTCATCGGCAGTGTAACGCTGATCGGCGGTGAGCCGGGCATCGGCAAGTCCACGATTTTGCTGCAGCTCTGCGGCGAGGTCAGCAAAACAAAAAAATGTGCTCTACGTCACGGGCGAGGAATCGGTGCGGCAGATCAAGCTGCGTGCCGTCCGCCTGAACGTCCCCGAGGACAATATCTCCCTCGTTGCCGAGAGCGACGTGGACGAGATCTGCGGTCTGATCGAATCGATGAAACCCGATTTGGTCGTCATCGATTCGATCCAGACGATGCGCTGCACGGATATTTCGTCGTCGTCCGGCACGGTCAGTCAGGTCAAGGAGAGCTCGGCGCGCTTTTTAAATGTAGCAAAAACGCTGGAGATTCCAACCTTCATCGTCGGCCATGTCAACAAGGATGGCGCGATTGCCGGCCCCAAGGTCATGGAGCATATTGTGGATACCGTGCTTTACTTTGAGGGCGACAAGACCTTGCCGTACCGCGTGCTGCGGGCCGTCAAGAACCGCTACGGCTCCACGAATGAGATCGGTATGTTCGATATGACAGGCCGCGGCCTTGCGCAGATCGAGAACCCGTCACAGGTCATGCTGGAGGGGCGGCCCATCGGCATCAGCGGCACCTGCGTGGCCTGCGTCATGGAAGGCACGCGCCCGGTGCTGAGCGAAATTCAGGCGCTGGCGACGAAAACAAGCTTTCCCAGCCCGCGGCGCACGGCGAGCGGCTTTGACTACAACCGCATGTACCTGCTTTTGGCCGTGCTGGAAAAGCGCGCCGGATACGCCTTTTACAATCAGGATGTCTACATCAACATCATCGGCGGCCTGAAGCTGGACGAGACTGCCTGCGACCTGCCGGTCTGCATCGCGCTGGCGTCCAGCCTGCTTGACCTACCGGTAGACGAAAAGACCATCGCCATCGGCGAGGTCGGCCTCGGCGGCGAGGTGCGCAGCGTGACCCATCTGGAAACGCGCCTGCGCGAGGCACAGCGCGTCGGCTTCGACACCGCCATTGTGCCCAAGCACAACCTGAAAATGATTGACCCTTCGCAATTTCCCGGCTTGAAGCTCGTGGGCGTGTCCTACCTGCGGGAAGCCATCAACGCAATAAAATTAAAGTGAGGAATGGACCCATGCCCGAACAGAACGAAAAGAAGCTCCCCAAAGCACCCGCCTTCAATCCGAAGGTCAAGGAGACCATTGCGGCCTTCAAGGAGAACAACAACCCCAAAAATCTCAATGACATCCTGAACGAACTGGTACGCTCACCGCTGCTGGCCCCCGCCGTGTTTGACCTGCAGGGCCAGCCCGCCCCCAAGCCGGAGCCGATGGCCGCGTGCAGCTGCCCAAGGAGACCAAAATCAGCCTGGTAATGGTCACCAGCCCCGAGGGCAAGCGCTACTACCTGGCTTCAGCGATTGGGACGCTGTGCACGAGTGGCAGAAGGCACAGCCCAAAGCCGCACAGCAGATCATCCTGCTGCGCTTTGATGACTACGCCAACATGATCGCGAAAAACGCCGAGGCCAGCGGTCTGGTCATCAACCCCGGCGACAATAGTCTGCGCCTGGAACGCCCGCTGATCGAGTCCGTCAAAAAGACGAAGGACGAGGTTTCCCAGAAGATTGCAGCACAGCTGGCCGAGCAGCAGGCCCGCCGCATCCATCCCGCGACAAGGTCACGCTGGTCGAGCCCAGCATACTGCCCGACGCCATGATCGACCCGGTCTGCGCGGTGCTGGCCGACGCCCCCGGTGTGGGTTCTGCCTATCTGTCCGTTATGATCGTAAACGGTGACGCCCGCAGCTATCTGCTGGTGCTGGACGGCCCCAAGGACGAGAAGCTGTTTGCCTCCGTAGCACAGGCCGCCCGCCCGTACCTGCTCAGCCGTGAGAAGAAGATGGATCTGAACATCACGACCTCGATTTCTCCGCTGGGCCAGCAGGGTATGCAGGGCAGCGAGCCGTTCTACCGCAAGGGCATTGGCCGCGTGATTGAGGAGGATGACGACGAATGAGCGTAAAGCGTCTGCTGGACTGCACCCCCAGCGATCTGGCCCGGTACACCAAGGCGGAGCTGCTGGACGCGATTGCGGGCAGTGAGGGCCGCGTACTGGCGTGCGAGACCCATCGGCCTGACGCCTCCGCTGCTGGTGGACGTGACGAATGCGGAGTATGCGGCCTCCCTGAGTGCTGACATTCTGCTGCTTAATATGTTTGACGTGCAGCACCCTGTCGTCAACGCACTGCCAAAAGTTCCCGAAGTCGAGACCGTGCGGGAACTCAAGCGTCTGACCGGGCGCGTCGTGGGCATCAATCTGGAGCCCTGCGACCTGCAGGCCGCCAAAAGCAACGATGGAACGCTCTGGAAAATGAGCGGCGGACGCTTGGCCACCGTAGAAAATGCACGCAGGCCGCCGAAATGGGCGTTGATCTGATCGTTCTGACCGGCAACCCCGGCAACGGCGTCAGCAATGAATTGATCGTAGAAGCGCTGAAAGCGATTTCTGCCGCCGTCGGCGACCGCGTGCTGCTGGCCGCCGGCAAGATGCATGCATCCGGCGTAGCAGGGGAGGGCGGGGAGAAAATCATGACCCCCGCCGACGCCGAGGCATTCATGGCAGCCGGTGCGGATATTATTCTGCTGCCGGCACCCGGCACTGTACCGGGCATCACACAGGAGTACGCGCACAGGCTGATTGAGTCGTGCACAGCCGCGGCAAGCTGGCACTGACGGCTATCGGCACCTCGCAGGAGGGCGCGGACGTGGCGACCATCCGCCAGATCGCGCTGATGTGCAAGATGGCCGGTGCCGACATCCACCACATCGGTGATACCGGCGTGCCCGGCATGGCCTTGCCGCAGAACATCATGGCATACTCCATTGCCATCCGCGGCGAGCGCCACACCTACCACAAAATGGCACAGTCTGTCAACCGCTGATAATAGCAAACTGCCCGCAGGAATTTTGCGTTCCTGCGGGCAGTTTTTTATTGCAGATTGCGGTAATACTCGGACTGGCCGTCGTAGAGCGTCTTTTCCTGCAATTTATCGATCATATTCAGCCTGACTTTTATCATGCAATCGCAGCCTCGTTTTGCGCGGCGTTCCAATCCTGCTTCAGTAGCAAAAGGCCGCGGTAATAGTCCTCGGTGCGCTTCATGCATTCGCGCAGCAGGTCGATTTCATCGGGCGTCAGAGCCAGACTGATTTTTTGCTCGTCTGCAGCAGCAGGCTCGGGCGGCTTTTTCTTCGCAAACAATGCCATGGGATTCACACTCACTTTTTCTTGGTAAAGAGCTTTACGGCAAACACAATAACAGCAATCGGAAGCACAATTTGAATGATAAGCGCAATCAGCACCGACAGCAGTGAGGTCGTAAGCACCAGCGTGCCGATAATCATACCGCTGATGATACGCCACAGCCACGCAAAGACCATCAGCGCAATGATGGCCAACAGAACCTTGATGATGGTGTCCTTGTTCATGATTTCAACTCCTTTTTATTCATCATACCAGATTTTTCAGGAATTGCAAGCTTGGCTTAGGTTTCATTCGGAGGGGCTGACATTTTCAGACTGCTTTACTTTATCAATAGCAAAGCGCCGTTCGGCAACCCGGCTTTTTGGGGCTTCCGTTATCGTTTTTTCCGTTTAGCCCCAAGCTCCGGTTCCGGTTTTTTCGCGCCCGCCCTGCTTTAATGCCCTCCCTATATTTCGCTAAATTTGCATTTAGCGAAATATTATCACTCGCTAAAATCCTGTCGCAGACGCCCTCTCCCACAGCGAAAAGCAGCGTTTGCATGATTATACATACATATGCGGATTATCAACGTTTTGTAATATGAGCAGCTCTTTGCGTTTCTTATAAGTTGGTGAAATTGACGAGGTGTTGCCTGCTGTGCTACAATAAAAAAGCAGAAGCATCGTTTCCGTGTGCTTCTGCAAATCAATATGTTAAGTTGAGGGCTTCCATGAGCAGTTATATTGATGTGGTCCACCCAGAGCGCCATGCGCCGTACCTGGATATTCCTGATGATGTGGTTGACTACCTGCATTACCTCGATTTTGTAAAGCTGCGCTCCCCGCGCACCGTCAACGGGTACTATCTGGACCTGCGCGGCTTTTTCCGCTATATGATGCAGCGCTGGCAGCGCGTGGCCGACGATACGCCGCCCGAGGAAATTGATCTGACCGGCATTACCACCGCCGACATCCGAACGATCACCAAGCACGATATTTTTGATTTTCTTGACCATGCGCGCAGTGCTGACAACGGTCCCAAAGCCCGCGCACGGAAGCTGAGCGCTTGAAGGGCTTTTTCAACTATATGTGCACGCAAGTCAATCGGCTGCCCGCGAACCCCACGGAAAACATCAGCCTCGGCTCGCCGGCCAAGGCTCTGCCCAAATATCTGACCCGGGACGAAGCCGTCACTTTGTTAAGTAATATACAAAGTGATTTTTACGAGCGTGATTACTGCATATTGACGTTATTTTTGAACTGCGGCATGCGGTTAGCCGAGCTTGTCACGATTGACATGGGTGATTTTCGCGATGACACGATCCGCATTGTCGGCAAGGGCAGCAAGGAGCGACTTGTTTATTTGAATGACGCCTGTCTGGATGCGCTGCAACGCTATAAAAAGGTGCGCACTTCCCTGCCGAACCTTGTGGACAGGGACGCTCTGTTCGTCTCCAAGCGCACCGGCAAGCGGCTGTCTGCGCGGCGGATCGAGCAAATCGTCGCGCGCTGCCTGCAAAGCGCCGGCCTGAGCGGACGCGGTTTTTCCCCGCACAAGCTGCGCCACACCGCCGCCACGCTTATGTATCAGGGCGGCGTCGATATGCTGGCCTTGAAGGAGATTTTGGGACACGAGAACGTCTCCACGACCCAGATTTACACCCACATCAACCGTGAACAGCTGAAAAAGGCTGTAGCCGCTCCCCGCTGGCCACCCAGAAATACGTGGAGCAAAAGCCGTCAGCGCCCGACGCCCCCGATCCTAATGACGGCGAGTACAGCCCCGACGGCAGCGAAAGCCGCTGACAGCGCCAGCGCCGCGGCA
>ENA-OQAZ01000939-OQAZ01000939.1-human-gut-metagenome-genome-assembly--contig:-NODE-939-length-15232-cov-1.463820_pt1 | contig 15232 bp, 30 predicted proteins | sample MGYA00242737_ERZ504531 | MGnify/ENA primary metagenome ERZ504531 (study PRJEB26092, sample SAMD00036244) | human gut metagenome | host: Homo sapiens | study: EMG produced TPA metagenomics assembly of... | reverse complement strand
CGCATAGACGAAGCCGCGAGCGTTGCCTGCCACGACCTTCAAACGGCTGTCGGTGGAGTCCGGGGACACGAGGAAGATTCGGTCAAGTCCATGACGGTCCGAAGCTTCGATCCATTCACCTGCCTCGTCTGGAATGAGATCCGGAGTAATCAGCCGGCGCCACCGGCATTTTCAAAATTGCGTGCGAAACGTTCCACGCCGTAATGGTAGATGAGGTTCCAATAGCTCATCACCAGAGGGACTCCCCCGGCGTTGGCCACGGTTTCGACGGCTTTGAACACGTTCGCGATTTTCTCGCCGTTGTCAATGGCGATCTGCGAAGCCGCTTGGATGACCGGACCATCCATAAACCGGATCGGAATACGGCAGACCAATCTCGACGGCATCGACGCCATGCTCAACCATGGTGCGGAATGCTTTCAACGAATAGTCAGAATCAGGGAATCCATATGGAAGATAACCGATGAATGCAGGCTTGTTCGCCGCTTTGAATTCATCGAACATGGCTTCCGTCGGACTCGGCTTATGGCTGATGCCGAGAGGCTGCCCGGACGGCGTGGTTACTGTTGCGTTCGTCATAATGGATACTCCTTCTTTCACTCGCCGTCCGCGTTATTGCCCTGGGCTCCATTGGCTTCGAGCGCTTTGGCTTGCTCGTCGGTCAGATAACCGAACCATTTGCCGGCAGTGTTCATATCCTTGTCCCCACGACCGGAAATGTTGATGATCATGACCGGATGCTCATATCCCTTGGCCTTGAGATCCTCAGCCGCCTTGTATGCGCCTGCAACGGCATGGGAACTTTCGATCGCCGGAATGAATGCCTTCGGTCTCGCAGAGATCCTTGAAAAGCGCTCATGCCTTCCTCATCGGTCGCCCAAGAATAATTGACACGTCCGATTCCTTGAGCATGCGTGCTCCGGCCCACAGAGGCGTAGTCCAAACCAGCGGAGATGGAATACGTATCGAGGTCTGGCCTTCGGAATTCTCAAGAAGATAGCTCTTGGCACCTTGGACATACCCAGTTCACCGGTTCCCGGTGCGAAGCGAATGGCAATGGCGTCCGGATTCCGGACATTGCCGCCTGCCTCATAGCCGTACAGGTTCACGCGTTCGTCATCAAGGAACGCATTCATGATGCCGATGGCATTGGAACCGCCACCGACGCATGCACAAACCGCATCCGGGTGATCGATACCATACCAATCCTGAAGCTGCTGCTTAGCTTCCTCGCCGATGATCTTCTGGAAATCGCGCACCATAGCCGGGAATGGATGCGGACCGGCAACAGTGCCCAGCAGGTAGTGAGTGTCTTTTACATTGGTAACCCAGTCACGAAGAGCCTCGTTGATGGCGTCCTTAAGGATGTGATCGCCCAAGGTGACTTCCACGACTTCCGCACCAAGCATGCGCATACGTGCAACGTTCAGGCCTGACGACGCGCATCGATTTGGCCCATGTAGATACGGCACTTCAGTCCAAGCATGGCGCACACCGTAGCGGTGGCGACACCGTGCTGACCTGCACCGGTTTCAGCAATGACCCGAGTCTTGCCCATGCGCTTGACCAGCAGGGCCTGACCGAGTGCATTGTTGATCTTGTGCGCGCCAGTGTGGTTCAAATCCTCACGCTTGAGGAACACGCGGGCGTCAAGACCAGTCTTTTCCCTCAGACGCTCGGCAAAGCGCGGCGCATCGGTCAACGGTGACGGACGACCGACATACTGCTGGTTCAATCGAGCCAGTTCCTTATGAAATTCCGGATCAGCCTTGGCTTCCTCGTAGACACGTTCAAGCTCGTCAAGCGCTGTAATCAGCGCTTCCGGCACATAGCGTCCACCGAACTGACCGAAATACGGTCCTTCATGACTTGCCAACGGGGTTTGTTCGGATTGCTTTCACTCTTGCTCCTGCCTTTACTAGTCGCTCCACAGCCTGTTCATGGTTGGATGCGGTTGCGACACCTTCGCCAACCAGCACCGCGTCGGCTCCGGCGCGGGCATAATCCTCAAGTTCCACCGATCCGAACACTCCAGATTCCGCTACGCGGATCACATCGTCCGGCAAATCGGCGGCAAGCTCGTTGTATTTGTTCACATCGACCTTGAGATCCTTGAGATTTCGTGCATTGATGCCGATGACTCGCGCTCCGGCATTGATCGCGCGCTGAATCTCCTCGCGAGTGTGCGTTTCGACCAGCACCGTCATATTGAGGCTATGCGCCAGTTCAAGCAAAGACTTGAGCTTGTCGTCATCCAACGCGGCAACAATCAGCAGCACCAAATCGGCGCCATGCGCCCGTGCCTCCCAAATCTGGTATTCCGTGACAATGAAATCCTTGCGCAACACTGGAATTTTCACGGCTGCACGGACCTTATCGAAATCGTCAAGCGATCCAAGGAATCGACGACCTTCGGTCAGCACGGAAATCGCGCTGGCACCTCCTTTTTCGTATTCCCTGGCCAATGCGGCAGGATCAGGAATGTCGCTAAGGTGCCCTTTCGATGGCGAAGCTTTTAATCTCCGCGATCACCGGAATGCCATCCGCTTTTTTCAGCCACTGTCGCGCATCAATAGGGGCCGGCGCTTCGAATGTCTGACGCTTCACCTCATCAAGGGAAATGTTCTGTTCACGTGCTCGTTGGTCTTCGACAGCTCCCGCCACCAGTTCATCGAGTACAGACATGGTGTTCCTTTCAGCATTTTACTCGATTGGTTAGCTTGATTTGACTCACAACTGGCGAAGCTGCGAGGCGATCTGCACCGCTTCGACGCTGGCCTCGGCCTTGTTGCGAGTCTCCTGCCACTCACTGGCCGGCACGGAATCAAGTACGATTCCGGCTCCGGCCTGCACGCTCGCTTCATGGTCGCGGATGAATGCCGTTCGAATGGCGATTGCCATATCGAGGTTGCCTGAAAAATCGAAATAGCCGACAGTGCCGCCATAAATGCCACGATCTGCGGCTCAAGCTCGTCGATGATTTCAATGGCACGTGGTTTTGGCGCACCGGAAAGCGTTCCGGCTGGGAATGCGACGTGAACACATCGAACGACGTCATGTCGGGGTTAACTCGCCCGGTAACGGTCGAACAGATGTGCATAATGTGGCTGAATCGTTTGATATCCATCAAGGATACGACTTCCACGCTTTCCGGAAGACATACACGGCTCAGATCATTGCGGGAAAGATCAACGAGCATGATGTGTTCGCTACGTTCTTTTGGATCGGCAAGCAGATCCTTGGCAAGTTGCTCGTCTTCCTCAATAGTGGTGCCACGAGCCTCGAACCGGCAATCGGGAAGGTCATGGCATGGCCATTGTCCACTTTGATCAGCGTTTCCGGGCTGGATCCAATAACGTTGAAGTCACGCCCCTGCGCATCGGTCAACGACATGAAATACATGTATGGGCTGGGGTTGAACGTACGAAGCACGCGGTACACGTCGAATGGATCGGCTGGCGAATCAATGTCAAGACGCTGGGAAATGACCACCTGGAACACGTCACCATCGATGATGTGCTGCTTGGCGATTTCAACGGAACGCTCATAATCGCTCTTCTCCGTACGGAAACGAAGCTCGGGCTGGCTAATGGTCTCATCCAACACATTGACGCGAGCTTCACCTTCGACAGGCGTGGCGGCCTTACGCTGCATATCATCCAATCGCGCCACCGCCTCGTCGTATGCCGCATCGGCACGGGTGGATCGATCGTCTACGTTCACCGCATTGGCGATCATCCATACCGATCCGGACACATGGTCGACCACAGCAATATCCGTGGCCAATGCCAGAACTGTTTCCGGCTGCCCGGTCTCGTTCGGCGCCTCGGCACGCAAGGTCGGTTCCCAATGGCGAATCGCATCCCAACCGACGGTACCGACCAGACCACTGGTCAGGTTCGGCAGTCCTTCGACATGCGGCGCTTTCAGTGTTTTCAGCGCAGCATGCGCGACTTCCATCACATCGCCTTCGGTAGGCACGCCTGCGGGAACCTGACCCAACCAATCGGCCTTGCCGTTGTTGGAACGCAACTGGGCCATGGAATTCACACCGATGAAGCTGTATCTGTTCCACGTGCCGCCGAATTCCGCGGATTCAAGAATGAATGTGCCGGAACGTCCTGCAGCAAGGCGTTCATAGAATCCGACAGGAGTCAACGAATCAGCCAGAAGTCGGCGCACAATCGGAATCACACGATATCCCTGATCAGCCAATTCGTGGAATTGTTCGCGACTCGGCCAGGTGGCGCCCCACTTGAGTGCTTGTACGCTGCATTCACTCATCGCTGGCCCTCCTGTTCCTTGGTACGGTATCCTACGACCACGGGCAGTTGCCCGCCTTCTTCGAAGCAGGATCGTTTGCCGGTATGGCAGGCCGCTCCCACTTGATCGACTTCAACCAGAATGGCATCCCCATCGCAATCCAGTGCGAAGGACTTCACATACTGGGCATGTCCGGAAGTGTCTCCCTTGCGCCAGTACTCCTGCCTGGACCTCGACCAGAACGTGACGCGACCAGTCATCAGGGTGCGTCGTATGGCTTCGTCGTTCATGTAGCCGACCATCAGCACTTCTTTGGTGTCGAATTGCTGGATGACGGCTGCCACCAGTCCTTTATCGTCCCTCTTGAGACGTTCTGCGATTCGTGGGTCAAGAATAGTGCTGTTGTCGTATGCTTCGTTGGTCATGATGGTGTTATTGATTTGTTTCTTCGATTATTGATTACGTTATTCGCCTGTTTTGCGGTTTTCGGCTTTCATCGCACGGTATAGCCGGCGGCCTTGATGGCATCCTTGACTTCGCCGATGGTGACTTTGCCGTAATGGAAGATCGACGCGGCCAACACGGCATCCGCTCCGGCTTCGGATCGCCGGGGGGAAATCGGCAGCCTTGCCCGCACCTCCGGAAGCATGATCGGAATCTTCACTTCCTTACGCACGGCTTTAATCATTTCCAAGTCAAAACCCTGTTGGGTACCATCCGCGTCCATGGAATTCAGCAGGATCTCCCCCGCGCCCAACTCCTGAGCACGCTTGACCCACCAGATAGCGTCAATGCCGGTGGATTTGCGGCCTCCCATGGTGGTTACTTCAAAGCCCGACTGAGTGTGTCGCTCGCCCTGCTCACGGCGTGCATCGACGGATAATACGAGCACTTGGTTGCCGAATCGTTCTGCGACACGGCCAATCAGCGTCGGATCATTGATGGCCGCAGTGTTGACTCCTACCTTGTCAGCTCCGCAACGCAGCAGAGAATCCACATCTTCAGGGCACGTACGCCTCCACCCACGGTCAATGGGATGAAAATCTGTTCGGCAGTTCGACTCACCACATCGACCATGGTCTGCCGATGCGAGCTCGAAGCGGTCACATCGAGGAAAGTCAGTTCGTCGGCACCCTGACGGTAGTATTCCGCGGCAAGTTCAACCGGATCGCCGGCATCGCGAAGATTCTCGAAATGCACGCCCTTGACTACTCGTCCCGCATCAACATCAAGACATGGAATGACTCGGACTGCCAGTGACATGCTGTTTTACTCCTTCGCGCATAATCATGTGTGCAACGAATGCAAGAGTAACCGTTTTACGTTACGCATGTTCGTCGGAAGTCCGAGTAGCGGACAGAACAAGCATCTTTCCTTGAAATCTAATCTTGTTCCTTAGCTGCGAGCTGCCCGCATGCACCATCGATATCCTGCCCGCGTGTGTCTCGCAACGTCGCAGTAATGCCTGCTTTATGAAGGATATCAAGGAACTGCTGTTCATCCTCAGGCTTCGAAGCGGTCCATTTCGATCCTTCGATGGGATTGAGCGGAATCGGATTGACATGAGCCCAATTGTCACCGTAATGGTTCAATCGCTTAGCAAGTAATTTGGCATGCTCGGCTTGATCATTGATACCGCGCATCAGAGCATATTCGATGCTTACGCGACGTTTCGAAGCCAAGTAATAGTCATGTGCCGCATCAAGCACCTGCGTAGTATTGAAACGCTTGTTCATTGAACGAGCTCGTCTCGCAACTCATCGCTCGGAGCGTGCAAGGACACGGCCAAACGCACCGGAATGCCTTCTGCCGTGAGTTTCTTGATACCTGGTACCACACCGACCGTGGAGACGGTGATGTTGCGTGCCGAAATGCCGAAACCTTCAGGTGGCATGGCGCTGATTTGGCGTACAGCGCTCAATACGGACTTGTAATTGCCCATAGGTTCGCCCATGCCCATGAACACGATGTTGCTCAGGCGCCCGAGACCACCAGCGACTTCGCCGTCGTGCATGGCTTTCGCGGCCACACGAACCTGTTCCAGAATTTCGCCTGCCGACATGTTTCTCGTCAGACCCAATTGACCTGTGGCACAGAACGGGCAGCCCATTCCACAGCCTACCTGGCTGGAAATGCATAAGGTGGTGCGGGTGGGATACCGCATGAGCACGGACTCAATAAGAGAACCGTCGAACAGACGCCATAGCGTTTTGATAGTAGTGCCCTCATCGGCACTGACGGGTCACTTCGGTAATGAGCGTTGGGAAAAACGCCTCTGCGGCTTCGGCTCGTTTCGCTGCAGGAAGTCAGAGAACTCTTCGGCAGCGACGTCGAAATGCCATAGTAATGATTGGCAAGCTGCTTGACTCTGAATTTCGGAAGTCCAAGATCCTTGCTTTCGCGATACGTTCGTCTTCAGTCATATCAGCAAAATGCAGCGGCGGCTTGCCTCGACGCGCATGATCTTTGGAAAGCACGTCGCGGAAGGCACCGGTAGTGCCTCCTGGAGTAATACCGGTTTCCGGCAAATCCTTCGTGGAATTCACGGAGTCGCTCATGCTTGTGTTTGCCTTTCTCACATTCCAGTTGCCCACAGCAGCACGCACACGAACGGCGCGCACAGCAGAATGGAATCCACACGATCCATCACGCCACCGTGTCCCTTAAGCAGGTGTCCCATGTCCTTGATGCCGATATCTCGCTTCAACATGGATGCGCACAAATCGCCAAACGTTCCGGCGATGCCGATCATGAAACCGGCCACGACAGGGACCCACCAGCGGGAAATCCACACATCCGACCCGTACGTGCAGAACATCACGGCAAAAGATCCGATCATGGAGAACAGAATGGAACCTGCAAGACCCTCCCACGATTTCTTCGGCGAAATGCGGGGGCTTAGCTTGTGCTTGCCCAGCCATGCCCCGGCGAACAAACCACCGGTATCGCTCAACGCGGGCATGAATACCATCATAATAGCATGCGCGACGGGATGATCATTGAATGTCAACGGCATGATGAGCAGGAAGCCAGAAGCGGAATGTACAGCACGGTGAACATGGAGACCGCGACATGGCTCAGCCTGCTATGGCTTACCTCTCCCTGCTCATGGTTGAAGGAGGATTCAATCTTGCGCCTGCATCGGTGTGGGAAAGCTTATCCGCCACGGCCAGAGAGATGCGGCTGCCGAACGTCACTTTAGCGCTGGCGGCGATCGCTACGACACCAAAGACACCAGCACGCATACCGTCATGGCGACGATATGACGTTCGCTGTAATAGGTGGACAGCAACGTCGCCGCCGAACATACCCACAACACCGCCACGGGAATATGAAGTCCCGCAGTGGCGAAATCGACGCGCAGCTCCCAAAGGGCAAGCACCATGAACAGCACAACCAGATAGACGAACAAGTCAATGCTGATCAGCAGACACGCCAAGATGAGGATGACGAGCACCGCCCCTGTGGCGATGGCCTGCGGCATATTACGCCCCGTCTTCTTGTTGATGGCGTTGATGGCCTCTTCGGTTTCTTTTTCGAGCTGTTCCTGATGTTCCATCATGTTCCCTGTCTGGCTGTGCGTCGATTCTTTTCAGGAGATGAAGGTCTCTCAGACTCCATGATCTCCTTCTGCTTGGCTTCGAGCAGGGTATCAAGTTCATCAGTGGTCTGCTTGGTGATCTTGTCGAGCTCCTTGAGCAGACGATCGCCCTCGTCCTCACCCATCTCGCCGTCCTTGATGGCCTTGTCAAGGGATTCCTTGGCCTTGCGTCGGATGTTGCGCACTGCGACCTTGCCATCTTCCGCCTTGCCCTTGGCGAGTTTGACATATTCCTTGCGACGTTCCTCGGTCAGCTCCGGCATGGTCAGGCGAATGACGTTGCCGTCGCGACGCGGGCTGGCGCCCAGATCGGAATCACGCAACGCCTTCTCGACGGCATTGGCCTGGGACGCGTCAAACGGAGTGACGGACAGGGTACGCGGTTCCGGCACTCCGATGGTGGCGATGGCCTTCAGCGGGGTCGGAGCTCCATAATAATCAACGGTGATACCGTTGAGCAGCGCCGGATTTGCGCGGCCGGTACGAATGCCGGAGAAGTTCTCCTTGGTGGATTCCACGGACTTGGCCATCTGTGCCTTGGCCTGTTCGACAATAGTTGCCATTTGTACTCCTTGTTGTTGGTTGTTTGATCGATATTCGACGTTGAATGTCGTTATTCAGCGAGTGTGGACTCCGCGGTGGAAACCATAGTTCCGATTTCCTCACCGAGAAGGGCGCGGGTCACATTGCCATTGCCTTCGAGCCCGAAAACACGGATGCGCTGCTTGTTGTCGCGGGCCATGGAAAGCGCGGATGCATCCATAACGGCGAGATTGTCGACGAGGGCACGATTATAGCTCAATGTGGCGAAACGCTTGGCGTTCTCGTCCTTACGAGGATCGGCGGTATAAACGCCGTCCACGCCGTTCTTGCCCATCAGCACCTCATCGCAATGGATTTCCAAAGAACGCTGAATGGACACAGTGTCAGTGGAGAAATACGGCATACCGGCACCAGCGCCGAAAATCACGACACGGCCCTTCTCCAGATGACGAATGGCCTTGAGCGGAATGTACGGCTCGGCGACCTGACCCATGGTGATGGCGGTCTGCACGCGCGTGGCCTGTCCCTCCTGCTCCAAGAAGTCCTGCAGAGCGAGGCAATTCATCACCGTGCCCAGCATGCCCATATAATCGCCGCGGGAGCGGTCGATTCCAGCCTGTTGAAGTTCCGCGCCGCGGAAGAAGTTGCCGCCTCCGACGACGATGGCGACCTGAACGCCTGCTGCACCGCGGGAACGATTTCCTCAGCGATACGGCGGATGACGGACGTGTCAATGCCGACTTTGCCGCCGCCAAACGCCTCTCCGGATAGTTTGAGCAGCACTCTGCGTGGATTATCACCAGTGTTTTCGCCAGTCATGAAAAGCCTTTCTTGCCCGAGAACTCACGAAATTTACCGCTCTCAAGAGTATCGGCAAACACAGACACCACACCGCAACGACACAGCGTCGAGAAGAAAACAAAGTTGGCCATCACCCTGTGGATGATGGCCAACCTCATGGAATCTCTAGCGTCTAACGCACGGATTCACCATTGAAGCCGAATTCACTCAGCCTCGCCCTTGCCGACCTCGACACGAGCGAAAGCCACGGCTGCGCCGCCGACTTCCTTGAACAGGTCGCCAACGGTCTTGGACGGATCCTTGACATAGGACTGCTCGAGCAGGACGTTCTCCTTGTAGAAGGCATTGAGACGGCTTCCACGATCTTCGGAACGATCTTCTCCGGCTTGCCTTCGGCCAAGGACTTCTCGGTGGCCACGCGGCGCTCGGACTCGACCACATCGGCCGGAACGTCCTCGCGGGTCAGCCACTGGGCACCCATTGCGGAAATCTGCAGAGCGGCTTCGTGAGCCACAGCAGCGCCGGCTCATCGGTGGCGATCATGGCCACGATGCTCGGCGGCATCTCAGCGGACTTCTTGTGGGCGTAGATCTCAACGTGTGGACCCTCGACCTTGGCGAACTGGCCGACCTTGACGTGTTCACCGAACAGAGCGGCCGCCTCTTCGACGGCTTCCTTCACGGTGCTTCGCCGGAAGCGGCTGCCAGCACTTCGTCCACAGAAGCGGCCTCGGCTTTGACGGCGTCTTCGAGCACGCTGTCAGCGAACTCCACGAACTTCGGAGTCTTGGCCACGAAGTCGGTCTCGGAATTCAGTTCGACGGCGTAACCGGTCTGGCCATTGGCGGATTCCACGACCTGGGAGGCGATGGTGCCTTCCTGAGCCTTGCGACCTTCGCGCTTGCCAGCGGCCTGGATGCCTTGGCACGGATGATTTCCTTGGCGCGAGCCACGTCACCCTCAGCCTCGGTCAGAGCCTTCTTAACGTCCATCATGCCGGCGCCAGTTTCCTCGCGCACCTGCTTGATCAGAGCTGCAGTGATTGCTGCCATTGATTTGTCTCCTCTGAAAAATAGTGATGCCCCATATGATGGGAGGCACAACACCTCCCATCATAGTGGATATTTTCACTCAGCCTTGCTTCGCCTTCAGCTTCGGCTTCGGCTTCAGCCGGTGCATCGGCGGCCGGAGCGCCCTCAGTGAGGAGCTCCTTCTCCCAAGCGGCCATCGGCTGCTCGGTCTCGCCCTCAGCCTTAGCGGCCTTGCCGGAACGCTCCAGCAGGCCTTCGGCCACTGCGTCAGCCATGAGGCTGGTCAGCAGTTCGATGCCGCGGATGGCGTCATCGTTGGCTGCGATCGGGTACTCGACGGACTCCGGATCAGCGTTGGTGTCGACGATGGCAACGACCGGAATGCCCAGCTTGTGAGCTTCCTCAACGGCCAAAGCTTCCTTGTTAACGTCAACCACGAACATGGCGGACGGAGTACGGTTCATGTTGCGGATACCGCCCAGCTGCTTAGCCAGCTTGTCCTTCTCGCGCTCGAGAAGCAGCAGTTCCTTCTTGGTCAGACCGGAACCACGCACGTCGGTGAAGTCCATCTCTTCGAGTTCCTTGAGACGGGAGACGCGCTTGGACACGGTCTGGAAGTTGGTCAGCAGTACCGCCGAGCCAACGCTCGGAAACGTACGGCATGTTCACGCGGACAGCCTGATTGGAAACGGCTTCCTGAGCCTGCTTCTTGGTGCCGACGAACAGCACGGTGCCGTTGTGAGCGACGGTAGCCTTGATGAAGTCGTAGCCTTGTCGATCATGTCGAGCGACTTGAACAGGTTGATGATGTGGATGCCGTTGCGCTGGGTGAGGATGAACTGCTTCATCTTCGGATTCCAACGACGGGTCTGGTGGCCGAAGTGCAGGCCTGCCTTCAGCATGTCGCTCATATTGATCTGAGCCATGGTATTACTACCTCTTTCTGTCGGTTCTTGCCTGGTCATGCGTTCCTGCGTGCAGCCAAAGCCTTGCGGCGTCGGCCGACCGACACAGGTCGTCGCGAACATGACGCGAATTGGTTGTATGCCGGTTGACAATATTGGGTGGCTCAGGACTTTCACGACAAAGCCCTTCGCCGGATGGCACACAAGGCATAAAATACCATGGGGTCACGTCTTTTCGCAAAGACGTGACCCCAAGTCGTCATATCGGTGAGATGCGAACAATCACTTGTGGTGATTGCGCATGTAGCGCATCGCCTCTCGGCGTTCCTCTTTCTCCAAACGATCAAGATAGACATGACCGTTCAAGTGATCGGTTTCATGCTGCAACATGCGGCCCATAATGCCACGACCTTCCAGCACGACCGTCTTGCCTTCCAAATCGATGCCACGCACACGAGCGTAATCGGCGCGACGGGTCTTGTACCACAATCCCGGCACAGACAGGCATCCCTCATCTCCGTATTGTTCACCGCTGGTCTCTTCGAGGACAGGGTTGAGCACATACCCGATCTTGCCGTTGATGTTATAGGAAAATGCCCTCAGATTCACGCCAATCTGATTAGCTGACAAGCCAGCCCTTCCTGGATCGTCAACGGTATCAAGCAGATCCTGTACCAGATGACGCACGGCCGGCGTAATTTCCTTGATAGGATCACAGGGGGTACGTAGCACCGGATCAGGTACGACTCGAATCTCACGAATTGCCAAGATTATCGCTCCTCGTTCATGGTTGTTTCCTCAGTTTCCGATGAGTCTTCCGGCGTTTGGAACTCGCCGGCGTCTTCGGTCTGCTTCTTAATTTTCTCCTGCATGGTATCAAATGCCTGCCGAACCTTCGGACTTACGGATTCGGAAGCCTGACGCATGGATTCGGAAGCCTGCTTGACCGTTTCGGTGGTTCGGTCAAGAATCTGCACCGTCTTTGGCAGCGGTTTGTTGGATGGCTTCGGCGCATACAGCACATTGTCGATGACATTTTCGTACCGCTTAAGCACCTTCGGCCTGACAACTTTCAGGCTCGCCGTCAGAGTGCCCTTCTCCTGGCTGAACTCCTCGTCGAGGATTTCGAACTTGCGAACGGATTCAGCACGAGAGACATTCGCATTCGCCTTTTCGACATACTGCTGAATGAATGCGCGCACGGCATCGTTCTTCGCGATCTGCTCCATGGGCATGTTGCTATCAAGTCCCTGCTGTGCAAGCCAGGAACGAACCATCTCCTGATCAAGCTCAATCAAAGCTCCGATGAACGGCTTGCCATCACCGACCACCACACCATGCGACACGATCGGGCAAGTGTTGATGACATCTTCCATAGGTGCCGGACTGACGTTCTTACCGCCGGCCGTAATGATGATATCCTTCTTGCGACCCGTAATGTACACGAATCCGTCGTCGTCGATGGTTCCCAAATCGCCGGTCTTCAGCCAGCCATCAGCCATCTTGACATCGGCTGTCAGCTCCGGCTTCTTGTAGTAGCCAAGGAACACGTTGGGGCCCATCACCTGCAGTTCGCCGTCGTCATCGGTGCGCACGCCCATGCCCGGCCCGGGCTTGCCTACGGAACCGACGCGGTTGGCGTCCTGCCAGTTGACAATCATGGGAGCGGCGGTTTCCGTCATGCCATAGCCTGAATGAAGGTAATGCCATCCATACCGTTGAAGAAATGGGCGAGATCGACGTTCAAAGGAGCGCCGCCACAAGCCAGATATCTCATGTTCGGACCCAAAGCAGAACGAATGGATTTGCCTACGACAGACATAAAGAACGAATGTTCGGCACGAGCCACAATGGAATGGCGTCCGGTTTCCTGCTCGTCCTTCGACCATTGCACAAAATGATCGAAAGCCTTGGCGAACACTCTTCCACGAATACCCGCTCCGGCCTTTTTGCGAAGCCGCGTTATACACTTTCTCGAACACACGGGGAACTCCCAGCAGATAGGTCGGCTTGAAGCTACGCAGATCGGCAAGCAGATGCTTGGCTCCGGCAGATAGCCGACCACCCCCTGCCCGCCAATCGCAACATACTGAATATAGCGAGCGAAGCAGTGCGCCAACGGCAGGAACAACATCAGACGATTCGGCTGATATAGCATTTCATCGAGAATGATGTAGCCGTTCAGCACGATATGCGTGAAATTCCGGTGAGACAGCATCGCTCCCTTGGGCTTGCCAGTGGAACCAGACGTGTACACAATGGTGAGCATGTCATCGGCCTTGACCCTGGAAATCACCTGATCGAGCGTGTCCTCGCCGACACCTTCTCCAAAATCAGCAACGGCATCAAGACCATCCGCCTTGAAGTTGAAGACGTAGCGCAGGCTGCTGTGCTCATCGCGAATCTGTTCAAGCGTTTGTGTATGCGCGAAATCACCGGCAAAGGCGATGATCGGATCCACCTCTTCGATGATGGACGCGGCCTGCCTGGCGGAATCGGTTTCATACACGGGCACGCTTACCGCGCCGATTGCGGCGCAGGCAAAATCGATGACTCCCCATTCGTAGCAGGTAGGCGAATAGATGACTACCATGCTTCCGGCCTTGACCCCTAGGCCAAGAAGACCTTTCGCAACCGCGCGCACACGCTCAAGCATCTCCCCCGCCGTAACGTCATGCCATCGACGAGTCCCGTCGTCCTGCCATTGGGCGATGAGATCATCAGGATCACGTTTAGCGCGTCTGGAGAGCAGTGCGAAAACGGTATCCTCATCCGTAGTGCTATACGCAGGTTCCGGTACAAATTCTCTCAACATGAGTCCCTATAGTAGTTGCAGTATGCTCAAGGCACGCTGAAAACCCTTGAAAACGGCTGAATTCAGCCAATTCCAAGGGTTTTGAATGGTTACTTGTTATACGTCACACGCCGAAATCAGCGACTTCGCACTTCCAAGCAGATCCCTTGAGGACGCACTTCAAATTGCTGCACAGCCTTCGTCCTCCAATGCCCATCAGCACGGTGCTTTCGAAGCATGTCGGAGAGACCAACCAGCTGTCAACGTAATATACGGTGATCGGAAGCAGACCCAACTGCGCGTATATCCTCACATCCTTCTTCATCTGTGCTGCGATCTGAGCGGAGGCATTTCTCAGCTTTCTCATGCAGGCCTCGCTCAATACCCTTTCCACGCGTGCTTCTTTCTGCCTGCCACGGAAGATATCGACAACATTGCAGATCAACTGCGCCGCGAACATGTTCATGGAGTAGGCAAATTCAGCATCGCACGGCCCAGGCATTATCTGGATGTAATGGAATGGTATTTTCCTGCCGAAAAGATCTGAATTAAGAAACCCATCATCGAGGGAAGCGTTTTATCGTAATCGAAAACCGGCTTTCTGCCAAGCTCAAGAGATATCCTTTCCCACTCTGTCAGGTTTTCTCCCTCGCGTTTCTTCCCACTTTTATCAGCGCGCTTCGCATTGGCCGCTGATCCCTGGTCAGAAGGTGGAACCTCCGAGAAGGGCTCGTTAGCCTCCGGCGGCGGAACATCATTTTCACATGAATCATCCATGATGAATCCCTTTCTTATTCGCCCGACTCATCGTTGAGAGGGGGTGTAAGAACCATTAAGGCACAAAAGCCATCCCCCGTCAAGTTGACATTTGATTCTTGTGGATAAGTGGATAACTTCAGATATTTCAAACACTTTAGAACACCCTAAAGATAAATTTTATACCCCTAAAACATTACAAAAAAAGGGTGGCATATCGTTGAAAAAACAAAGAGAATCCTTCTTTGGCGAAAAACCCTAAGTTCGTCTCAAAAACGCTTAGTAAAAATGAACGGCATTAGCCTTCACTGAAAGATAATGATCATGTTTGTTCGTATATGCTCACATAAAGTTATGTTACCGGGCATACACTCCTCTAAGTGCGCTCAAGAAAAATAAGGCCTTTCGCTGTTTGGTGTGGGTGAGTGGGTCGGGGGGTGGTGGTGCTGGTCGGGTAGTTTGGGGGTATGGATACCACGTCGTTGTTCACCGCCGCCTGCAACTGCCTGACCCGTGGAGGTGTCGGGCGTGGAGTTCGT
>ENA-OQAZ01000938-OQAZ01000938.1-human-gut-metagenome-genome-assembly--contig:-NODE-938-length-15251-cov-4.677070_pt1 | contig 15251 bp, 18 predicted proteins | sample MGYA00242737_ERZ504531 | MGnify/ENA primary metagenome ERZ504531 (study PRJEB26092, sample SAMD00036244) | human gut metagenome | host: Homo sapiens | study: EMG produced TPA metagenomics assembly of... | reverse complement strand
CGTGTCTCAGTCCCAATGTGGCCGGTCACCCTCTCAGGTCGGCTACTGATCGTCGGCTTGGTAGGCCGTTACCCCACCAACTACCTAATCAGACGCGGGTCCATCTCATACCACCGGAGTTTTTACCCCTGCACCATGCGGTGCTGTGGTCTTATGCGGTATTAGCAGTCATTTCTAACTGTTATCCCCCTGTATGAGGCAGGTTACCCACGCGTTACTCACCCGTCCGCCACTCAGTCACCAAATTTTTCATTCCGAAGAAATCAGAATAAGGTGCTTCGTTCGACTTGCATGTGTTAAGCACGCCGCCAGCTTCATCCTGAGCCAGGATCAAACTCTCGTTAAAAGTGTTTGTATCCAGTTCAGAACCAACTAACTAGCTAATTCTTCCCTTTTTACTGTTGTTTTGGTTTGTTTAAAAACCGTTCTTAAAAATCTTCTCTTAAAGAAATTTTCAAGGGTTGTTGTTGTCTATTGTTCAGTTATCAAGGTTCTTTGTTTGTGTCGTTCTTTTCAAGCGACAGCTTGTTTATATTAACATAGCTGTTTTTGTTTGTCAAGAACTTTTTTTTCAAAAAGTTTTATGAGTTTCATAAAACAAACGGAGAAGGAGGGATTTGAACCCTCGCGCCGCTACTAACGACCTACTCCCTTTCCAGGGGAGCCCCTTCGGCCAGCTTGGGTACTTCTCCATAAAAAACGGAGAGGGTGGGATTCGAACCCACGCGCCCTTTCGGACAAACGGTTTTCAAGACCGCCTCGTTATGACCACTTCGATACCTCTCCATAATACCTAATCATTGCCGATTAGCAATTCTTATTAAGTTGTTGTCGTTTCACTTGCGACGCTGATAATCTTATCATAAGGTAGACCTAAATGTCAACACCTTTTTTTCATTTTTTTCACATTTTTTTAATTTTCTTTGTTTTCCTTGATTTTTGGGGCTTTTTCCACACTTTACAACATCGGAAAATCCCCCTCTTTTCTTGATTTGTTCTTAAGTATCTCGATTCTCAGTCATGCTTTTAAGCAAGTTTCCTTGACCTGTTTTTACATTTTTTGAAATTAAGGAATAAACATAAGACAGTTCCCTTGTATATTCCTACAGAAACGCTTCCGCCACAAGAAGATCTTCCGGTGTTGTGATTTTTATATTTTCATATGCTCCGGGATATAATTTAACAGTATGTCCCATCATCTGCTCGACTACCATCGCATCATCTGTCGCATTTTCAATTTTCTCGTCGATTAATTTCCGATAAGCTTCTTTGATCAGCTGGATATTAAAAACCTGTGGTGTCTGAACAAGCCAGAGTGTTTTTCGCTCCGGTGTACCTTTCACATAATTCTTTTCGTCCACGACTTTGATTGTATCCTTTACAGGCATGCCAGCAACACATGCATTCGTTTCTTCCACGCAAGAATAGGCGCGCTCAATCATAGCATCATCCACAAAAGGCCTCGCCCCGTCATGAATATATACGAACCCATCTTCTTCTGTTATCTGCTGAAGACCATTCCAAACAGAATTATATCGCTCTGCTCCTCCAGATACAATTTTGCGTACTTTTGAAAAACCGTATTTTTCTACGATTTCTTTTTGACAGTATTCTTCTTCCCCTGCGCCACTGACAAGAACGATCTCATCAATCCTCGCAGAATCCTGAAATGCTTTCAGAGAATAATAAAGTACAGGATAACCTTTCAGCATCAAGTACTGTTTATGAACTTTTGTCCCCATTCTTTTTCCACTTCCGCCAGCAAGAACAACCGCTGTACAATATTTCTTCTCCATTTTTCTCTCCTGTTATTCACATTAAATACAGGATTGCAAAGTTATTCACAACTCATCGCAAAATCCTGTTCATATCTCATTACAATCCAAAGAATTGTGTGGTTAACTTATCTATCTTTCTCCAAGTTTCAGATTCGGCACAGCATTCAAATCCCATCCCGAACGAGTTCCGGCAAGGTATTCATAATAAGCCGCCGCTCCGATCATTGCCGCATTATCTGTACAGTAAATCGGTGACGGACGGTAGAATTTCATTCCACGTTTCTCACAAGCTTCTTCCATCGCTTCACGAAGCGCTGAATTAGACGCAACTCCTCCCGCAATCGCAAATTTCTTCATGCCGAGTTTTTCTACTGCACGCATTGAATTACCCACAAGAACTTCTACTACTGCCTTCTGGAAAGATGCTGCAAGATCGGCAGGATCAAATGTCTCACCTTTCATCTTACAGCCATTAATATAATTCAATACCGCTGATTTCAGTCCACTGAAACTAAAATCATACTCTGCATCATTTACCTTTGCCTTTGGGAACTGGATTGCATCCGGATTCCCCTCTTTGGCAATACGGTCAATCTTTGGACCGCCCGGATAACCGAGCCCGATTGCACGAGCCACTTTATCATAAGCTTCACCCGCTGCATCATCTCTGGTTCTTCCGAGGATCTCATATTTTCCATATTCTTTCACGCACACAAGATGTGTGTGTCCACCAGATGCAACAAGGCATACAAACGGTGTTCAAGATCCGGATGTTCGATATAATTTGCAGAAATATGTCCCTCAATATGATGCACTCCAACCAGTGGAATATCTTTCGCCCATGCGATTGCTTTTGCTTCAGCCACGCCAACAAGCAGGGCTCCTACAAGCCCCGGTCCATAAGTTACACCGATTGCGTCAATCTCATCTAATGTTGTCCCTGCTTCACTAAGCGCCTCTTCAATCACCTGATTAATCTTCTCAATATGCTTTCTTGATGCAATTTCCGGCACAACACCACCGTATAATTTGTGCAGATCAATCTGAGAAGAAATAATATTTGAGCGCACTTCTCGCCCGTTTCGTACTACTGCTGCTGCTGTCTCATCACAGGAACTTTCGATCGCCAGTATATTAATCTCTTTGCTTTCACTCATTTTCTATCCCTCTCAATCTTCAAACATCAGATCAACAGACATTCCATCCTTTCCAGCTTTCGCCCGAGGGAATATCTTTTTCACATCATTCATATAATGTTCCGGCTTTGTAAGTGACGGGCTATAATGTGTCAGCCACATCTCGCCAACATTCGCTTCTTTCGCCAGTTCCGCCGCTTCATAAAATGTCATATGCTTATACTCTACTGCCTTCGCTGCTTTCTCTTTCTCTCCATACATGCCTTCACAGATGAAAAGATCAGAATCTTTCGCATTCTCACGAATCGAATCTGTCGGCCTTGTATCTGTTGTATAAGTCAGCTTAATTCCTTTTCTCTGTGGACCGAGCACCATATCCGGTGTCAAAATTCCCATTTCACTTTCTACAGTTTCTCCGTTCTGTAAGCGACTCCAGTATTTCTGCGGGATCTCATTTGCACGGGCACGCTCCACATCAAACTTACCGGCGCGGTCAATTTCAATCGTATAACCATAGCAAAGTACATTATGGTTCACACGAAATGCTTTCAACCGGTATCCATTTAACTCAAATGTCTGCTCCGCTCCCTGAATCTCCTGATAAATGATTGGAAATGGCAGTTCCGGCGCAATTACACGCAGGCAACTGACAACCCTTTCAAGACCTTTCGGTCCGATCAGTGTCAACGGTTCCCTACGGTCTGCATTTCCCATTGTAAGTAGAAGACCCGGAAGTCCACTGATATGATCCCCATGATAATGAGTAAAACAGATCACATCGATTGGTTTAAAACTCCAGCCCTTCTCTTTTACAGCTACCTGTGTTCCTTCTCCGCAGTCAATCATCAGACTGCTTCCGTTAAACCTTGTCATTAAGGAAGTAAGGAAACGATAAGGAAGCGGCATCATCCCACCACTTCCAAGCAAACATACATCTAACATAATATTCCTCTATCTTCTGGTCCATTACGGTTTGCCCGAAACTGCAAACCAGACTCTTTCATTCATCTTTACATTCGGTTGGAATGAGGAACCCCTTTGTAATTTCATCAAAACACTCCTCGCACAGATCAAAACTGCAACTTTCTCCATCTTTTCCAGAAAAATAGCCCCAGGTATGCTCTACATGAAGCATCTCTCTTTTCGGAATCCCACTCACAACTTTTGTTTCTTTTCCACACCGGTTACAAATAATTTTCGTAATTTCTTTTGTTTCTTTCAACTGATACTGGCGCATACGTTTTCCTCCTGTGAGCAGCAATTATGTTGTTACTCATCATTGTAATTTACAAAAACGGAATATTCCTGTTTTCTTCCTTTGTTACGCCTCAATTATACAAAACAGTTTTCGCAATTTCCACTGGAACTGCTGGTTATTTATCTATTTCCAGACTCATCAGTACTGCATCTTCCTTCGGATCCTGATAGAATGCTTTGCGGACTCCATCGTTTACGAATCCTTCTCTCGCATAAAATGCTCCTGCTGCCTGATTACTTTCTCTTACATCCAGCAGAACCTTTGCAATCTGATGTTCTTTACTCCACGCCTTCAAAGCTAGCATTAATGCATGACCAACCCCCTGACGTTTCATCTCATCAATCACTGCGATTCTTGCAATCTCCACTTCATCAACTGCAGTATAGCCAAGCAGATATCCTACTCTTTTCCCTGCTTTTTCCGCAACAAAGCAGACACTATTGTTCTGTTCCAGCGTCTCTAGAATCGCCTTCTCGCTCCAGGCATCAGAAAATGACTGGTGCTCAATCTCAGCAACTACAGCACCGTCTTCAATCGTCATCTCACGCACTTCTGTCTTTGCTTCCTTTTCACGCTGAGCACGTTCGCGCTCTGCCTGAGACACACGCAGATAATCCGGCTTATGCGCCTCTGCTGTCTCATATTTTCCTGCATAATAATACGCAATACCAAGTGCTCCTACTACAGCCGCTCTCTGACGGTTCATGTATGATGGGGCAAATGAATACGGGACTTCAAGTCCCTCTTCAAGCATCTGACGATACACTGGTACTCCGTCTCCCAAAAATACAACCGGACGTTTATACGCATTCAGCTTACCGATCAACTCTTCTACTGCAATCGCCATCTGCTGTTCTTCCACATGAAATGCAGCCTCTGTCAGATGTGTTCCATCTTTCACTTCATGTGAAAATGAATACAATCCTGTATAAACCTGTTTTCTTCTGGCATCCATGATCGGGCAGATCAAGTCGCCACATCCATAAACATTATAGGCCAGTGCATCCACTGTCGGAACATGGATCAGAGGTTTTCCAAAAGCAAGTCCCAGTCCTTTCGCAGTAGCAGATCCGATTCTAAGCCCGGTAAAAGAGCCCGGTCCTCCTGACACAGCAATAGCATCAATGCTGGACAGATCCAGATCGATCATCTTCTTTACCTCATCAATCATCGGCAGAAGTGTCTGCGAATGTGTCTTCTTATAATTCACGGTATACTCCGCAATTGTCTGTTCATCCTCAACGACTGCAACCGTTGCTGTCAGTCCTGAGCTGTCTATCGCCAATACTCTCATGGTCTTGTTTCCTTCCTCTGTCAGCTGCTGTAAGAATGTTCTCTGTATCAACAGCCTTCTCTTTGTTCCATTCTTCTAATTTTTTATCGTTATTGTTCCTCGATTGTGATCCGACGATAATCAAATCCCTGTGTCAGATCCTTCTCGATCAGAATATTTGTCCGACGTTCCGGAAGAATCTCTTCTATCAGATTCGCCCACTCGATCAGTGAGACACCTTCTCCCATCACGTATTCTTCAAATCCCACCTCGTCCATCTCTTCAATGTCACCGATTCTGTAGACATCAAAATGATAGAAGGGCAGACGCCCTTCTTCATAAACCTGAACGATGGTAAATGTCGGACTATTCACCGGTTCTTCAATCCCAAGTCCTTCTGCGAGTCCCTGAGTAAAGACCGTTTTCCCAACTCCAAGATCCCCTGTCAGGGTTAACACCTGACCTGGGAATGCTTTTTCACCAAGACTTTTACCGACTGCAAATGTCTCTTCCGGGCTTCTTGTCTCTATTACCATAATATTTCAGCCTTTCTATACCGCCGGTTCTTCACCAAAAGTCCCGGTTCTTTTATCATCTTATCTTAAGTTTCTAATGATGGAACAGACGGATTCCTGTAAATGCCATTGCCATGCCGTATTTGTTACATGTAGCAATTACATTATCATCACGCACAGATCCACCTGGCTGTGCAATATAAGTTACACCACTCTTATGTGCACGCTCAATATTATCACCGAATGGGAAGAATGCATCAGAACCAAGTGCAACACCTGTCAGCTGGTCCAACCATGCTCTCTTCTCTCTCTTGTAAATACTTCCGGTTTACCTTAAATGTATTCTCCCTAGACACCATCTGCGAGAACATCCATATATTCCTCTCCGATGTAAAGATCGATCGCATTATCTCTGTCTGCACGTCCGATTCCATCCTTGAACTGAAGTCCAAGTACCTTCGGATTCTGACGTAACCACCAGTTATCTGCCTTCTGTCCGGCAAGACGTGTACAGTGGATTCTTGACTGCTGTCCGGCACCGATTCCGATTGCCTGTCCATCTTTTACATAACATACAGAGTTGGACTGTGTATATTTCAATGTGATCATGGAAATAGCAAGATCGATCTTCGCTGCATCCGGGATCTCTTTCACATCTGTCACAACATTTGAGAAGAAATCTTTATCGATATTCAGTTCATTTCTTCCCTGCTCAAATGTAATTCCGAATACTTCCTTGTGCTCTAACGGTGCAGGCACATAATCCGGATCGATCTGAATAATATTGTAATTTCCTTTTTTCTTCTGTTTCAGAAGTTCAAGTGCTTCCGGCTCATATCCCGGTGCGATCACTCCATCAGATACCTCTCTCTTGATCAGGCGCGCTGTATCAACGTCACAGACGTCAGACAGAGAAATAAAGTCACCGAAAGAAGACATACGGTCTGCGCCACGCGCTCTTGCATAAGCACATGCAAGTGGAGAGAGCTCTCCAAGATCATCTACCCAGTAAATCTTCGCCAGTGTCTCTGACAGTGGAAGACCAACAGCTGCTCCGGCTGGTGATACATGCTTGAATGAAGTTGCGGCTGGAAGTCCTGTTGCTTTCTTCAGTTCTGATACCAGCTGCCATCCATTGAACGCATCCAGGAAGTTAATATATCCCGGACGTCCGCTGAGCACCTTGATTGGAAGCTCTCTGTCGTCGTTCATGTAAATTCTTGAAGGTTTCTGGTTCGGGTTACATCCGTATTTCAATTCTAATTCTTTCATCTGTCTTTACGCTCCTTATTTGTTCTTATTCACGATCTTTGTCTCATAGTTACCTGTCTCGATATCAATGTAACGGACAAATAATGACACTTTATTTTCCTCATTCAGGCTGTTCCACAGAAGGTCTGCAAACTCTTCCATGTTGTCCAGCGCCTCTACCAGCTTTGGTTCTCCCTCAAAGCTTGGAAGCGGGTTGCCATCATGCATATAAGTGTGAATAAAATGAGCTTCACCGGCTGCCGGATTCTCGTATGCAAAAGTATATCTGTTGCAACTGTCCGGGTTTCCGTTATTGCTCTTCAGGATTGACATCGCATAATTGAAATTGCCATTCTCAATATGCATCACACCAGAAATACGTGGTGTGTAGTTCGGACCATCCGGCTCGAATTCTCTAGAACGAAGAGACTGCTCAAAAGTAAGCTGCTTATCCATTCCTTCATAAATCGTATCTGTCTGATCTCCGTTTGTTACGATCGTCTTATTCCCCAATACTCTGACCGGTGCGTAAATAATCAGACTTGGGTCTGTAAGCTTCGATGGATCAAATGCCTGTGTACGGATTCCCTCTCCGTCCTCTACAAACACACGGTTTCTACTGTTCTCACTGCGTCCCATAATAAAATAGGCAGTGACAGCCTTCTTTCCATCCGGGCTTTTACCAATAATAATTCCTCTTCCTGGATAAGAGTTACTCTTAAGTTCCTGCTCAATCGACAGCATCTTCATTGTTGTTCTCCTTTCGGTACGTTCGCTTTCTTGACAATCTACTAGAAAAAAACGAAAAACTTCTCCTAAAATAATAGATTCAGGAGAAGTATATCATGCACATGCTTTTTTCGCAAGTCCAGGCCCGACAGCTATTGAATGAAAAATCCTGATTTTCCGTAGCTTCAGACCTCTTTCTATTAAATTCTAGTAACTATTCACTCTTTTTGATCAGTTCTGTCATCTCGCCTGCCGGAATTCCAAGAACATAATTCATTTCACTCGAAAGCGCATGTTCCAAAAGCATCTGATATTTCTTATCCATGCTTGTCATGCTGCCTCTTCGTTTTGTTCGGCTATACAATGTCTTCAGCACTTTGACCCAGTTCTCAGGACAGAAGCTTGAGATACAATCCTTGTATTCCTGTTCTCTGTACTTTTCATTCTTTACATTCAGTATACCAACCTCTGCAAGATGATCCAGCAGTTCCTTCGCTTTCTGCTCACTTACCGGACGACGGATGTTCTTATCGTCATCAATCGGAACATACGCCTTATCTCTCTGATTGTCTATGGATTGTAATGTATAATAATCTTTCTTGCCATCCACAAATGAAAAATCCAGTTTTCCTACTTCTTCTACCTTGTACACTCCTCTGCACTTATATACAACTGCGTCTCCTCTGCTGAGCATTTTCAAAACCTCCTGTTCTTTTTATTTACACTGTTGTTGTCCACAATGTACTGCCCTTTTTATAACAGACTCTACATGTGTAGTATAACATTTTTTCAGTATTATTTTAAGAGATTTTTAAATTTTCAAACATTTTCGTGATTATTGCATAATTTACATGCAGCTCTATTTGTGCAATTTTTAGAATACTTTTGTTGTCCACTGGCTCATATCCCACACTTCATCAACCACATCCTGATAAAATTCAGGTTCGTGGCAGATCAGAAGGATACTTCCCTTGTACTCCTGTAATGCCTGCTTGAGAGAGTCCTTTGCATCCACATCAAGATGATTCGTCGGCTCGTCAAGGAGAAGGAAATTCGTATCTCTGTTTAACAACTTACAGAGACGCACCTTTGCCTGCTCTCCACCGCTGAGTACACGCACCTGACTTTCGATATGCTTCGTTGTAAGTCCGCATTTTGCAAGCGCGGAACGCACCTGATACTGTGTATAAGAAGGAAATTCCTGCCACAGTTCCTCAATACAACTATTACGATTTTCTCCTTTTACTTCCTGCTCAAAATAACCAAGTTCAAGGTTATCACCAAGTTCAACACTTCCTGATAAAGAAGGAATCAATCCAAGAATACTCTTTAGCAATGTAGTTTTTCCAATTCCATTTGTTCCAACAAGTGCGATTTTCTGTCCACGTTCCATAGAGAAATTCAACGGTTTAGATAATGGTTCATCATATCCTGTCACAAGATCCTTCGTCTCAAAAAGCATCTTACCAGGAGTTCTTCCATATTTGAAATGGAATTCCGGCTTTGGTCTTTCTGCCGCAAGCTCGATCACATCCATCTTATCCAGCTTTTTCTGACGGGACATCGCCATATTTCTTGTAGACACACGAGCTTTATTTCTTGCAACGAAATCCTTCAGCTCGCTGATTTCCTGCTGCTGACGACGGTAAGCCGCTTCCAACTGTGCTTTCTTCACCGCATAAACTTCCTGGAAATGATCATAATCGCCCACATAACGGTTCAATTCCTGATTTTCCATATGATAAATAATATTCACGACTTCATTTAAGAACGGAATATCATGTGAAATAAGGATAAATGCATTCTCGTAGTCCAGAAGATAACGCTTCAACCATGCAATATGCTCCTCATCCAGATAGTTTGTCGGCTCGTCAAGAAGCAGGATATCCGGCTTCTCAAGGAGAAGTTTCGCAAGAAGCACTTTTGTTCTCTGTCCACCACTTAAGTCTGTCACATCTCTGTCCAATCCAAGATCAAGTATCCAAGTGCACGCGCAACCTCTTCTACCTTCGCATCAATCGTATAGAAATCATGCAGTGTCAGTTCATCCTGGATCGTACCAAGTTCTTCCATCAACGCATTCATTTCTTCCTCATCTGCTGTTCCAAGCATATCACAGATTTCATTCATTCTCTGCTCCTTCTGAAGGAGTGGATCAAATGCGGATTTCAAAGCCTGACGGATCGTCATTCCTTTCTCAAGAACTGCATGCTGATCCAGATAACCTGCATGCACATTCTTTGACCACTCAACCTTCCCTTCATCCGGTAACATTTTCCCTGTAACAATACTCATAAAGGTGGATTTTCCTTCTCCGTTGGCTCCGACAAGACCAATGTGCTCTCCTTTCAAAAGTCGGAATGACACATCATTGAAGATTGCACGGTCTCCAAATCCATGTGTCAGGTGTTCTACATTTAATATGCTCATATCGCTCTCCAATCGTATTCTTGTTTCTTCTCTTGATTTTGTATTTTACTTCTTATTCCTGATGACTCTCCAGCCATTTCACTGCACACTGTGCCAGACATGCCACACCGATCGGGCAGACATCTTCATTAAACTGTACCTTCGGATTGTGTGCCGGATAAGTTCCCCGCTCGTCCGTATAACCTGCTGAGAGATACATAAATGTACTCGGAACTTTCTCTGCGATCACTGCAAAATCTTCCGATGCACTTGCACTCACATCCGGAACCGGAGTAAGGCCCGGAATATCCATCTCTTTCATATATCCAATCATTTCGTCCGTCAATGCCGGATTGCAGATCAGCGGCGGGACTTCGGAGATCATCTCGATTTTCACACTGCCATTATACACAGCTGCGGTCTTCTCTGCCACTTCTTTCATTCGGCGAACAAGAAGTTCGCGCTCTTTCGTATTGTTTGTACGGATCGTTCCCTGAAGAACTGCTGTCTCCGGGATGATATTTGCCGCCTCGCCGGCCTTAAACTGTCCAATTGTCAGAACACATGCGTGCGCCGGATCTGTCTCTCTGGCGATCAACTCCTGTAATGCGAGATGAATGTGCACCCCAATATTGATCGGATCCACACCCGCATGAGGATAGGCTCCGTGAGAACCTTTCCCTTTGACCGTAATTTTAAATCCATCAACAGAATACATCATTGTGCCTTTATCATTATACATAAAAAGTCCGACCGGCATCTTTCCCGGAGATACATGATACGCAAGCGCTGCATCTACCTTGGGATTCTCAAGGATTCCGTGTTCAATCATATTCTTACTTCCCTGAAAGGTCTCTTCCGCCGGCTGGAACATGAATTTCACTGTTCCTTTCAGCTTACTTTCCTGTTCTTTCAAAATCCTTGCCGCACTCAAAAGCATTGCCGCATGAAAATCATGTCCACAAGTATGTGCTGTTTTTCCTGTTGGACAGGCAAATGCTTCACCGCTTTTCTCCGGCATCGGAAGTCCATCCATATCTGCACGCAGGAGAAGAACCTTACCGCCATTTCCAAGCATTGCCGTAACTCCCTCTCCGCATTCAACCGGATCCAGACCATACTCTTTCAACTTATCCATCACATAAGCTTTCGTCTTCGGAAGTTCAAGTCCTGCCTCTGCATTCTCATGAATGTATCTTCTGTCTGCTACTGTCTCGTCTTTTAATTCAAGTGCTCTCTTATAGAAATCCATCATAGTTGCCTCCTTGTGATAAATATAATTTTCTGCGTCCATTTTTCCCAGGCGCTTTTGTGATTATAACACTATTTTGATGCTTATGCACTAAAAGAATACGCCCCAGATCTGCAACTGCTTTTTTGCATTTTTTAACTATGCTAACCACTGGACAGGCGTCTGCATCAACAAATATTTACATCATCATTTCCACACTTTCCATCTATATATGGCTAATAACGGAATCCGGATCATTTTTATCGAAACAAACCTTGTCTCCTTCATTGGTATTGTTTTTATAAAGCAGGGCATCCTCTGCTTTCACCCTCAATTCTTCTCCGGATGAATCTACAAGTGTAACCACTGCCATAACCGGAGCGTCTTTGGCTCGTTCTTCGCAGCCAAAATCTAAATCTTCATCGATTCTCTTTACTGTATAAATCATAATAATTTATCCTTTACTTTTCCTATTTCCACGCTTTCCAGACATCCGGCTGATAACCAAGTGTGGATTGCTTTCCATTTCTGACAACCGGCGTTTTAATCACCTGCGGATTTTCAAGCACCTTTTCCAGCTTATCTTCATCTGCAATATACTTAATGAGAGCAAGAAGATCTTTGTCTTTTCCTTCCCAGTTGATCATATTTTCTAATCCACCATTCACCTGAGCAACTGAATTGAATTCACCCTTACTCATACCTTTTTCTTTCATATCAATGAACTGGAATTTGATTCCACGTTCTTTGAAAAACCGTTCAGCTTTCTTGGTGTTATTGCATTTCTTAGTTCCAAAAATCTGTATGTTCATTTCATTTTCCTCGTATCTTTATATATTCTGCTTAGTTTGATTTCTATATCAATCTTTAACCTCTATGCCTGTAAATTCGCTAGCTAATCTGCACAGCTCTGCCGATCCATCTATCGCTGTCACTTGATATCCTTTCTCTAGGAAATATTTTGCATCACGACCAGAACCACAACCAAAATCAAGAATTGATGTATTCGCATCTAGCAATCGAAGAAATCTTTCCTGCGTTGGATGCATGTCCGCATTCTGCGTATTCGCTATGAAGCTTTCTGCGTTTTGATTATAATAATTGATTGTGTTGTTCATTTAGTTATCTCCTTAAAATCGTTATATAAAACTCACACATAACACTTCCATGTTATTTACTTAAGAACTTATATAAAAATTATTATATAATACTTTCAAGTGTTTTGCGATTAAAATCCATACAATTAAAGCCTATACACCTTACTGAAGAAGAAGCAATAGAAAAAGCTGAAGAAATACGTGATAATTTAGTTATAGGTGCTGAAATTATATCATCTTTTGATACTTTAAATTCTGAAACTGATTATGAAGAACTTTATAAACAATTGGAAAACATCCCTGGTATCAATACTGTATGGCGAATGAAATATTATCACTTATTATTTCCAACTTTATTAGCACCTTTTTACGGACAGGATATCCAACTGAAAGTTTTGCATTTTCTCAAACAAAATCCTAGTAGCATTCCATTTATTCGTATGGGACAAATTGCACTCTTTATTAAAAAATGCAATATTCCTGGAATTGTTTTCGATCATATTTGGGGAAAGTACGCTAATGACGCAAACACTGTTGATACCTCTGATACAAATACGCTTTCCGATAAAAAACGGAAAACCCACTATTGGATGTATACAGTCTTTGATGATAACAGTTGGCTCGAGTGTCAGGAAAAAGGTGTCATGGTTTTGGGCATGGAATTTCGCAAACACCCTATCCGTCAATGATGTAATTTTTGCAAAACGCTTAACCGATATTACTCCATATACTGATTATATCGAAAAACTTACTGCTATCTTTGCTCCAGATGAACTAGATGATATTGATACTCTTCCTGAAATAAACTATCCTGCTTATTCTTCTACAAACTTTCTTTCTGATGTATACATGACCAGACATGATTATGATACCTTGGTAGATGTATTAAAAATGAAGAAAAATATTATTTTACAAGGTGCACCTGGAGTTGGTAAAACATTTACAGCCAAACGACTTGCTTATTCCATTATTGGCTCAAAAAATCCTGAACGTGTACAAATGATCCAGTTTCACCAAAGTTATTCTTATGAGGATTTTATTGAAGGATACCGCCCAACAGAAAACGGATTTACAATTAAGAAAGGCTCTTTTTACAAATTCTGTAAATTGGCGAGGAAGATGATGAAAATGATTATTTCTTTATCATTGATGAAATTAATCGTGGCAATCTAAGTAAAATATTCGGCGAATTATTCATGTTGATCGAAAAAGATAAACTTGGAGATAAAATCTGACCTGCTGTGAAAATTTCTAATAAAAAAATAGGAGTAGAGTAATTTTTACATCCCATAATATGCATGATTTTGTCCGGCCATCAACGCTTTGATTATGCCAGAAGGCGTTAAAGCTTCATTGTGCCAGCTATGTTTTAAACCTATAGATAAGACACAATTATGTGATGACAAAAAAATAACCGGTATTACTCCGCAGCAATACCGGTCTGAATAAAATTTTTATTATCTATCGAACAGAAAACACTTTCGTCCCGTGTGCAGGTACTACGACGGTTAATGCTTCCTTTCCGCTATGTAAAACCTCACCACTCCACAGCTCGGTAAATTCATAGGAATCCTTATCCGGTTCCCGTCCCGACAGCTCTTCCATATTCGAACAGATCTCCCGATCAGTATCACTGAGATTAAACAGTGCTGCCGTAATCATGCCGGTTTTTGTGCTTGTATTTTTCCAATCAGCCTCCCCATCTGATCTTCGCAGCTGTTCTCCCCTGAAGTCCTCGGAAGGTAACACCAACAGTTCTTTATTAGTGAGAAGACTCAATGTAAAATCATCCATTTGGGTAAGCTCGGCACCAATCATCAGCGGAGAACGGAACATGCACCATAGTGTCATCATGGTCTTCTGCTCTTCCCTGGTAAACAGACAGTCTCTCTCCTGTCTCAAAGCCTTTACCGACCTTGCCGAGTGGCAGCATATCGCAATCCGGGAAACAGCCCTCTTTTACATGATCCTGCCATAGCTCACATCTCCAGAACATATTCTTAAGAAGCTCCCAGTTATCCCAGAAATCATCCGTAATACGCCACATGTTTGCATATCTGCAATACTGCCACGCACGGTCAATATGTGCAGGACCAGGGGAAAGGCTGAGTACAATTTCCCTGTTTGATTTCTGAATAGCCTTGTATAACATTTCGCTTTCATGCCATCCGGAAAAGCTGTCATTCCGATATATAAAGCTGTCACAGATATCATCACACTTAATAAAATCAACACCCCGGGAAGCATACATCTCTATCAGGGAATCATAATAGCTCTGACCTGCTTCTGTATTTCTCACTCCATACATATCCGGATTCCATCCGCAGATCGAGGACGGATCTGCCACCATGTCTGCGGTAAAATTTGAGTAAATTCCGACACTTATTTTATGCAGTTCTATCTTTATGAGATTTCATCAACATCATAATACTTAAAATCTCGGAAGTAGGCACTTCCTCCTGTTTCCTCTGCCGCATAGCAGAACAGACCAAACCGGCAACCAGTAAAATGATCCAGTTTGAAGTACAGCTTATGCACGGTTCCGATGGGTAGCCAGTCTCCCTTATTTACCCG
>ENA-OQAZ01000936-OQAZ01000936.1-human-gut-metagenome-genome-assembly--contig:-NODE-936-length-15282-cov-4.647311_pt1 | contig 15282 bp, 17 predicted proteins | sample MGYA00242737_ERZ504531 | MGnify/ENA primary metagenome ERZ504531 (study PRJEB26092, sample SAMD00036244) | human gut metagenome | host: Homo sapiens | study: EMG produced TPA metagenomics assembly of... | reverse complement strand
TGGAACCAAAATTACAATTTTGATTCGATACAGGAAGAACTTCGGAATAAAATCAAAAATCACAGGATCTGGGACGGAAAAAGAGGGTATGGAGAAATGAAGGTATTGGTTGTAGATGATGATAAACTGGCAAGGAAAGGTTTGATTTCTATAATGGATTGGGGCAAATATGGATTTGAAGTTGTGGGGGATGTCCAGAATGGCCGTAAAGCACTGGAATTTCTGAAGGATAATGAAGTGGATATTGTATTCACGGATATAGACATGCCGGAGATCGATGGAATTGAACTGATGAAAAGATGCAAAAAGGAATATCCGGAGGTGAAATTCGTAGTCTTTTCCATGTATGAAGATTTCCGTTATGCGCAGAGTGCCCTGAGACTGGGAGCCCTGGATACATATCCAAAATAAGCTTTGATGGGGATGAGTGTGACCAGATTCTGGAACTTGTAGAAAGAAAGTATAAGGAAAATCAGTCGAAAAAAGAACCCCGGAAGGAGGATTCCGGACTCCAGAAAAGGCTGGAAAAAGCGTGGACGAATACCAGATGGATCTTTAATGACTGTGAGTTCAACAGACTGTGCGAGATAACCCGGGGCGTGGAGCTGCGGACTGCTGAAAGGGTTTTTATAAAAAGTTTCCACAGCTTCCAGAAACTCACAGGAGAAGAACTTGAATTTCCATCCTTATCTTCTGTGGACGAGATGCTGGAATGGGTAAAAAACTGGAAGGAGAATCTGTATCAGACGTGTCTGCAGACTGATAAAACAAAGGATATTTATATGTTTGCAAGAGTGATCCTGTATACAGACGAGCATATAGAAGAAAATCTGAAGTCAGAAGAGGTAGCAACACAGATCGGAATGAGCAGAAGTTATTTCAGCACGAGATTTAAGGAGATAACAGGTGATACCTTTCATAACTATGTGATCAGCAGAAAAAATGCAGGCGGCTGCCCGGAAGATGGCAAAAGGAACAGAAAACATCACCCAGATCGCATCGGATCTGGGATATGACAATTTTTATTATTTCACAAAGGTATTTTCAAAGGAATACGGATGTACGCCAACAGAATATGCAGGAAGATTAAAAAAAATGTTCGATTTGATTCGGACATTTTTGAATTAAAAAAAAAGACTGTGGAATCTGAAACAATATCGTCTAGTGAAAAATATGATTACAGGATAAACTATCCATAAAGGAAGGGAGGTTTACTCATGTACATCAAAAGATTTGTGAAACACTATTACATTATGCTGATCCCTGCATTACTGTGGCTGTTCTTTTTCAGCATTGTTCCAATGTTCGGAATTGTTATGGCTTTTCAGGATTACAATCCGGGACAGGGCATTCTCCATTCAAAATTTGTTGGCCTGGCTAATTTTGAGTATATGTTTCAGATGAGTGACATTACGCAGGTTTTACGTAACACAGTTGTCATTGCCGTTGGCAAGATTATCGGAAATATTATTATCCCGCTGGTCTTTGCTTTGCTGTTAAATGAACTGGCAGTGAAAAAAATGAAACGTCCGATCCAGACAATCGTATATTTACCGTATTTTCTGTCATGGGTTATTCTCGCGAAGATCGTGCTGAATATTTTCGGGTATACAGGACCGGTGAATCAGATCATAGGATTGTTCGGAGGCGATGCGGTCAACTTCTTTGGCGAAGCAAAGCTTTTCCAGCCTCTGGTAATCGGTACGGATATCTGGAAAGGATTCGGCTATAACACAGTCGTTTATCTTGCGGCGATCCTGGGCGTGGACGGATCATTGTACGAAGCTGCGGCAGTAGACGGCTGCGGACGATTCAAAAGAATCTGGCATGTAACTTTACCGGGTATCAAAACAACAGTAGCACTTCTGGCTATCCTGTCTCTTGGAAATATCCTGAATGCGGGATTCGACCAGATTTATAACCTGTATAACCCGTTGGTTACTCAACAGGAGATATCATTGACACATGGGTATACAGAGCCGGTCTGCAAAATCTCCAGTATTCACTGGCAACAGCTGTTGGATTGTTCAAATCTGTGATCAGTCTTGTGCTGATTACGGTTGGTTACTGGCTGGCAGATAAATTTACCGGTTATAAACTGTTTTAGGAGGTTGTAACTATGATTGAGAATAAAAGTCTCGGATCAAAGATTTTTGATATTTTAAATGTAGTGATTCTCATTGCAGTTACTTTGATCTGTATTGTACCTGTATGGTACGTTCTCTGTGTATCCCTGAGCAGCAGAGAAGCAGTCAATGCCGGACAGGTTGCTCTCTGGCCGGTTGGCTTCAACTTGCTCTCCTATAAGAAGATCATGGGAGAGACCGCATTCTTCGGTTCCTTTCTGGTATCTATTAAAAGGGTTTTACTGGGAACAGGAATCAGTATGGTATGTATCCTTATGGCGGCATTTCCGTTATCCAGAACGAAAAAACAGTTCCCGAAGAGAGATATCTTTATGTGGATCTTCGTATTCTGTATGTTATTCAACGGAGGTACGGTTCCGTGGTATATCACCATGAAAAATTATCATCTGATGGATAACATTTTTGGACTGGTACTGGGAACGGGACTTCAGGTCTTCAATGTAATCCTTGCAGTAAACTTTTTCAAAAATCTTCCAGTAGAACTGGAAGAAGCATGTTTTGTCGATGGCGGCGGACCCTGGAGAAATCTGATATCTATCTACGTACCGCTGGCAAAGCCTATGGTTGCAACCGTTGCGCTGTTCACCATGGTTATGTACTGGAATGAATTCTTCCAGGGAATGGTTTTAAGTACAAGACAGACAAGTTACCCACTGCAGACCTACATCCAGCAGATGGTAGTAACGCTGGATTATTCCACGATGAACGTGGATCAGATCGCGCAGGCAATGAAATTAAATAACCTTTCATTGGATTCTGCAAAAATATTTATAGCTATGATACCTGTACTGATCGTTTATCCGTTCCTGCAAAGATATTTTGTAGAGGGTATCACACTGGGATCAGTAAAAGGATAAAAGGAGGAAAAAAGAAACAGTTGATTGCATTTGCCAGCGCAATGGCATTAGCCGTTACCTCACTGGCAGGATGCGGAAAATCAGAAGAGAGCACACAGAAAGAGGCAGTAAGTGAGGCAGAAGGAACAGCCAAAGAAGATCTGCCGCTGTCCAAATACCCGGAAACCGTAACGGTTCATCTTGGTGGTTCTCTGAACCCGAATGCCAAGCTTCCGGATGGAATGGCTTATGACGATAATCCATACATAGATTTTCTGAAAGAAGATCTTAACATCGAGGTTGTATATGACTGGGTTGCATCCTCCACAGACTTTGAAGAAAAAATGAATCTGTGTATCGGAAGTAATACCGTTCCGGAGCTGATGAACGTAAATGCAACACAGTACAGAGCGCTTCTGAAATACGATATGATCCAGCCACTGGATAAGTATTTTGATGATTATGCTTCAGATGCACTGAAAAGTTATGTGAAATCCGGCGGTGAAGAACTGCAGAAATGTATCACCAATGAAGATGGAGAACTGATGGCGATTCCGGCTCCGGCCATAACAGCAGGTGGAATCAATGAAATGTGGATCCGTCAGGACTGGCTGGACAAACTTGGACTGGAGCTCCGAGAACATGGGATGAGCTGGTAAAGGTAGCAGAAGCGTTTGTTACTCAGGATCCGGATGGAAACGGAGAGGATGATACGATTGGTATTCTCGGACCAAGCAATTCCGATCATATGAATGCAATCGGAGGAAACCAGTATGGTCTGGATCCGCTGTTCAGCAGTTTTCAGTCTTATCCGCAGTACTGGCTGCAGGGTGAGGACGGAACTGTAGAGTATGGTTCTATCCAGCCGGAAACCAGAGATGCACTGGAAAAAATCTCAGAACTGTATACAAATAAACTGATCGACCGGAAATGCTTGTAAGAAGTGACAGTAAAGAACCTCTTCTGGCCGGCAAGGTTGGAATCTTCTTTGGACCATGGTGGTGTGGTTATACCGTAGCAGATGCTACCCTGGCAGGTGCGGCAGACTGGCAGGCATACTTTACACCATTGTCAGAGGATGGAAACTATTACACTCATATGGCAGAGCTACAACACAATATGTAGTAGCAAGCAAAGCATGCAAGAATCCGGAAGCTGCATTTAAGATTGTCAATTACCTGATCAAAAATGAGCAGAAATGGGTAGATGAAGGTGTTTCTACCACAGAGATGGGTACTGCGGACTTCTATCCTCTGTACAACACCTATGACAATGCAGATGAAATTGAAGTATCCTATGACGTACTGACCAAATATCTTGCCGGAGAAATCACCATGGATGATGTTGACTTCTCAACACACAAACTGTTAAAGAGCGATATGGAAGCGGTTACCAAACTGAAAAAAGAGCCATATGATGACTTTAGCCTGGACAAATGGAATCTGGACAGTGACATTGCCAAAAACAACCTTCCGAGACTTGTGTCCATCCTGGTTGGAGATGCTCCTTCTGTAAATGACAAATATGTACCTGTTTACAATGCATATAACGGTCAGACAGAAACCATGGAAACAAAATGGGCCAATCTGAAGAAAATGGAAGAAGAAACATTCTCAAAAATCGTTATGGGAAAAGCAGATATCAGCGAATTCGATACTTTTGTTGAGAACTGGAAGAGTCAGGGCGGTGACCAGATTCTTAAAGAAATCAACGAAGAATTAAGTAAGTAAAAGCGATAGCGCTGATGGTGTTCATCAGCCGCTGTTTTTACGATGGAGGTTCAAAATGAGGGAAAACAAAGTAATTTACGGATTGATCGGATATGGCGGAATGGGCAGATGGCATACGGAGATCCTTCCAATGTTCCGGAAGCTGTAATCGGTGGCATCTATGACATCAAGGAAGAAAGAGAGAAGAAGCGAAGGAGAAGGGCTTTTGTATATGAAACAGAAGAAGCCATGCTGGCAGATTCGGACATCGATGTGGTTCTGATTGCCACTCCAAATGACTGCCACAAGCCTATCGCTATCCGTGCAATGCATGCAGGAAAAAACGTGATATCGGAAAAACCGGTGACATTATCTTCCGCTGACCTGCTGGAAATGGAAAAGGTAGCCAAAGAGACAGGAAAACTTTTCACCGTGCACCAGAATAGACGTTGGGATGATGATTTCCTGATCATCAAAAAACTGGTAGAGGAGCAGAAACTGGGGCATGTTTTCCGGATCGAGAGCCGTGTCCATGGTTCAAGAGGAATCCCTGGGGACTGGAGAAAAGAAAAGGTCCATGGGGGCGGAATGGTCCTGGACTGGGGTGTACACCTGCTGGATCAGATTTTATATATGTACGGAGATAGAAAGATCGAGACGGTATACGCGTCACTTACCAATATCACCAACCAGGAAGTGGACGATGGGTTCACTGCTATTCTGACCTTTGAAGGCGGAACAGAAGTCCTGGTGGAAGTCGGCACCAACAATTATATATCACTGCCAAGATGGTATGTACTGGGTAAAGACGGTACCGCAGTAATCAGGGACTGGCAGTTAACCGGTGAGATTATACGTAAGACCGGTAAGACAGAAGAGACGGTAATACCGGTTAAGACAGCAGCTGGCCTGACAAAGACCATGGCACCGAGACGGGAAGATACTATTGTAAAAGAGGATTTACCAAAGGTGTCCGGAGATATCGCTGATTTCCACAGAAATGTGGTTGCAGTAATCCGAGATGGAGCAGAGCCGGAGATCAAGCTGTTCCAGGTGATGCGTGTCATGAAGTTGATGGAGGCAATCTTCCAGGCGGCAGAGACAAAACAGGTAATCGAATTTCAGGACCAGGTGTAACAGGAAAGGCATTGAGTAGTTATAACATAAAAGTAAAAAACAGTTGTACATGTTCTTTGAGAGTGCATGTAACAGAACAGGAGGAAATAAGTATGAAACAGATCAAAATCGGAACCTGCGTACCAGGCCCCGTAGCAGAAGAATGGTTGAAAGGATTTGTTGGAAAAGGTTTCGAAACATTTTCCCTCAATTTCCATATGTCACTGGAAGGAACAGATCTTGATAAACTGGCCCTGAGCACAGAACAGATTCTTGCCGGTACAGATTCAAAGATCACTACACTCGGATACTACTGTAATCCAATCCAGTATCCAGAGCACAGAAAGACATTGGAAAAGGTAATTTGCACTGCTGAAAAATTCGGAGCTACCCATGTAAGCACCTTTGCAGGAGCCTGGGAAGGAAAACCGGTAGAATCCGCATACGAAGAGTTCGGAAAAGTGTTCCGTGAACTGGCAGAACTTGCAGAAGAAAAGGGCGTAAAGCTGGGTATCGAAAACTGTCTTATGGATGGAACCTGGGAACATGCCACCTGCAACATCGGTTTCAACCCGAAAGCCTGGGAAGTCATGTTTGAGGAAGTAAAGAATGATAACTTCGGACTGGAATGGGAGCCGACCCACCAGATGGTACAGTTGATCGATCCTGTGACAGAGCTGAGAAAATGGTGCAAAAAGATAGTCCATGTACATGGAAAAGATGCGACCATTGACTGGGATGCAGTAAGGCACGGCGGTATCTCCGGAGCAGTTCCTTTTGTATGGCATCGTATGCGGGATTTGGTGACACAAACTGGAGAGATATCATTTCTATCTTAAGAAGCAACGGATATGAGGACGATATCTGTATCGAAGGATATCACGATCCGGTATACCGGGGAGAACTGGAGATGACAGGACAGCTTCACGCACTGAACTATCTGAAATGGTGCAGAGGCGGAGAGTTCACACCAACTCCATGGGAGAAATAACAAAGATATAACAGAGACAGAAGAAACAGGAGGGTATTTCTATGAAACTTGGGTTTATCACATCCATCCTTGACAGCTGGACCTATGAAGAAATGATGGACTTTGCATCCGGACAGGGATTTGAATGTGTGGAAGTGGCATGCTGGCACAGGAAAAAGCAGAAAGAAGATATGCAGGGGTAAGCCATATTGATGCAGAACGGGTTAACCAGGATGACGCATATGCAGAGCATATTGTAGAATATGCTAAAAATCAGGAGTGGAGATATCGGCACTGGCCTATTATCCAAACGTGATGGCGGCAGATAAAGAGAAAAGCGCAACCGCTGTGGAACACCTGAAACAGGTGATTCTTGCAAGTAAAAAATTAGGTGTGGGCATGGTCACGACATTTATCGGAAGGGACCAGACCAAAAATGTACAGGAAAATCTGGAACTGGTAAAAGAGATATGGCCACCTATCATAAAACTGGCAGAGGAATGTGACGTGAAGATCGCCATCGAGAACTGTCCGATGCTTTTTGGCAAGGAACAGTGGCCGGGAGGACAGAACATGATGACAACACCGCCAATTTGGAGAGAAGTATTCCGGATCCTGGATAGTGACCATCTGGGCATCAACTATGATCCATCCCACTTTATCTGGCAGATGATCGATTATATCCGCCCGCTTTACGAATTCAAGGATAAGATCTTCCATGTCCATTACAAGGATATAAAGATATATAAAGACAAGCTGGAATCCTGCGGCATCATGGCATATCCTCTGGAATATATGTCACCGAAAATCCCTGGACTTGGAGATGTGGACTGGGGAAAATATGTGTCAGCGCTTACAGACATCGGATATGATGGCTATACCTGTATCGAGATCGAGGATAAGGCTTTTGAGGATTCCAAGGAGAAGGTTGAGAATTCCTTGATCATCAGCAAGAGATATCTGGAACAGTACGTGATTTAGTAAAGGAGATAATACCATGAGAAAATTAAAAGCAGGAATCGTAGGATGCGGAGGAATCGCCAACGGAAAACACCTTCCAGCTATGAAAAAAAGTGGTCTTTATGAGATTGTAGCTTTCTGTGACATCGTCAGGGAACGTGCAGAGAAAGCAAAGGAAGAATATGGCACAGAAGATGCAAAAGTATTCGAAGACTATAAGGTGCTTATCAAAGAGGACCTGGATGTTGTATATGTAACTACACCGAACCGCTCCCATGCAGAAATCTCTATCGCAGCCATGGAAGCAGGAAAAGATGTTATGTGTGAAAAGCCAATGGCAAAGAATTATGCTGAGGCACAGAAAATGGTGGAGACTGCAGAGAAAACAGGCAGAGTCCTGAACATCGGATATCAGAACCGTTATCGTTCAGATTCCCTGTACCTGAAAGAAATGTGCAAGGCGGATGAACTGGGAGAAATCTATTTTGCAAAAGCTCACGCACTCAGAAGAAGAGCAGTTCCTACCTGGGGTGTATTCTTAAATGAGGAAGAACAGGGAGGCGGTCCACTGATCGATATCGGAACCCATGCATTGGATCTGACATTATGGATGATGGACAATTATGAAGTAGAGTCTGTAACAGGACAAACATTCCGCAAACTGGCTGATCAGACCAACCAGGGAAATGCTTTTGGCAACTGGGATCCTGAGGAGTTTTGCGTAGAAGATTCCGCTTTCGGATTCATCCGTATGAAAAACGGTGCAGTGATTGAACTCGAAGCTGCCTGGGCACTGAACACACTGGAGGTTGATGAAGCCAAGACAAGTCTGTGCGGAACAAAAGCCGGAGCAGATATGAAAGATGGCCTGCGAATCAACTACATCCATCACAATAAACAGGTAGTAGAGAAGCCAGCATTATCCGGTGAAGGAGTAGCATTCTTCTCAGGAGAAGAAAAACCAGCAGGGGATTATGAACAGGAACTGTTCTACCATATCGTTGCTGACGGAGCTGAGCAGATAGTAAAACCTGCACAGGCTGCAGTTGTTACCCGTGTACTGGAAGCAATCTATGAGTCTGCAAAAAGTGGTAAGACAATTTATTTTGATTAAAAGGCGATTTGACCTATACAGTTACAACAGTTCAAACATAAGGAGTAATCATGGAAATAAATAAATTACAGCAATTGCTGTCAGAAATGTCTTTGCAGGAAAAAATAGGACAGATGGTACAGCTTACCGGTGTATATTTTGACAAAGAGGCAGTGCTTACAGGTGTTGTTGACGAACAATTACCGCCGGAATGGATCATTCAGTATTCAGGTTCCGTGCTGGGAGTGATTGGTAAAGAAAAAATATGTGATATTCAGAGTAAATATATGGAACAGCATCCTCATCATATCCCACTACTCTTTATGGCAGATGTGATCCATGGATGTAGGACAATTTTTCCAATTCCACTGGGACAGGCTTGTTCATTTAATCCGGAACTGGTGTCTGAGGCAGCGTCAATAGCTGCCTCAGAGCCTCATCCGAAGGACTTAAGGCAACATTTTCTCCTATGATTGATGTTTCAAGGGATCCCCGGTGGGGCAGGATAATGGAGTCTTTTGGCGAAGACCCATATGTGAATGGAGTCATGGGGGAGGCCATGGTAGATGGCTATCAGCAGAAAAACGATGAAGGAATCGCAGCATGTCTGAAACATTTTGCAGGTTACGGGGCGGTCAATGCAGGCAGGGAATACAACGATGTTGAAATATCTCAACGGACATTTCTGGAACAGTATGTAAAACCTTTCCGCATGGCGTTGAAGGCAAAGCCTGCTATGATTATGACCGCATTTAATGCAATAGACCGAAAACCAATCAGCGGAAATAAAGAACTTCTCAGAGATCTATTGCGGGATAAAGAAGGCTTTGATGGTACAGTGATCTCAGATTGGGGTTCCATTGGGCAGCTGAAGGAACAGGGTGTGGCAGCCGATATGGATGAAGCAGCGTCTCAGGCGATAGAAGCGGGAGTGGACATAGATATGATGAGTCCTGCTTATATGTTTCGTCTGGAAGAACTGGTGAAAAACGGGCAGATTCCGGAGTCTTTTATCGATGAAAGTGCATTCAGGGTTTTGATGATGAAGAATCAGCTGGGTCTTTTTGAAAATCCTTTTGCAGGAATTGGAAAGAGTGGAAACCTCACTCAGTATAACCGGACAAAGGCATATCAGATGGCCAGCGAAAGCTACGTCCTTTTGAAAAATGAAAAAATTCTGCCTTTGAGCCAGAAACAGAAAGTTATCTGGGCAGGACCTTATGTGACATCAAAGGAATTCCTGAGCCGTTGGGCAATCTTTGGTGAGCATGAGCCTGTTGAGACAATCGAAGATATTCTTCAAGATAAGAAGATTAATGGGGTATGTATTCCTGGATGCAGAATGCTTTCTGAGGAAGAATGCAGGATCTGGCAAGTGAAACCGGTTGATTCGGATGAAGAAATAGATGAGCAGTGGCTGGAAATGATAAACCGGGAAGATACGGTTGTATGTGTACTTGGAGAACATGAATCTCAGTCCGGAGAGGCTGCCAGCAGAGCATTTCTGACTTTACCGGAAGAGCAGCAGAGGCTTTTTGAAAAAATAGTAAAACGCACGGATAATATCGTGACAGTGATAATCTCAGGAAGACCACTGGATCTGCGAAGAATCTCAGAAAAATCCAAAGCCGTCATCATGGCATGGAGACCCGGAACCATGGGGGCAGAGGGAATAGTAGATCTTGTATATGGCATGATCAATCCTTCCGGAAAGCTGGCTGTAAGTATTCCATGGTGCGTTGGACAGGTGCCGATAAGTTACTGGGATATAAAAACCGGACATGTGCTTACAGAGGATAATCTAGAGAACCGTTTCACAAGCAGATATATGGATATTCCTAATTCACCATTATATCCTTTTGGTTTTGGATTGTCCTATACAGAATTTGATATTTCGGATGTTGAAGTCAAGATAGGACAGGACAAAAGAGTGCATGTCCATTGTAATGTAAGTAACACAGGTAAAGTTGCAGGGGCAGAGGTTGTTCAGTGCTATTATGAAACATTACAAACATCTGTGGTACGACCGAAGAAGGAACTTGTCCGTTTTCAGAAGGTTTTTCTGGATCCGGGAGAAGCTAAGAGTGTGGATTTCTCTATTGATTCAGAAGAGTTTTCTTACTATGATAAAAATATGGAAATCGTTAGTAGCGGAATGCAACTTCGAATCAGTGTAGGAAACAGTAGTGACCATGAATGCGGAAGTAGTGAGATATATATTTAGGCATAAGTAGAAATAGATTTCTATCGAAGGATAATTATTACACTAAAGCAAGCGGGCTGCTTCGTCAGTCCGCTTGTGTTATTCTTTATGTTAATCGAGGTTATTAATACTTTCAATTATACATGTATGCTTTTTATTATCAGATGTGTTGCTGTAGTTAATTCCGACAAGTAAAATCTGATTGCTGTATCCTGATAAGGCTCCGTGATATCTGCGGTTTTTAATCTGTGATATGGCAGAATCAGCGGAAGCATTGTACTTAAGTTCAATTACTATTGCAGGTCTGCCACAGGCATTCGCTCTTGGAATAAAAACAAGATCAGCAAAACCTTTGCCGGCTGGAAATTCTCTGACAATATTGTAATATGCATTTGCAGTAAAATATGCCATTGTGAGAACACAGCTTAAAGAATTTTCGTCGTTGTATTTAAGAACAGATGTATATGTTTCATGTGCTATTTCTACCAATTCAGCGACTTTATCAGCATCTTCATTTAGGGTAGCATCTAATAATTCATCACATTTTGAAATGGAGTTGGCTACTTCACTCCATGAACCAGTCTGTAATGCAAGATCATATGCAGCAGCAACCTCATAATTAGGTATATATGCCATTTTCCTATTGGCATCATAAGCAAGATAACCTAAATGAATTAAAGCTGTAAGTGCATCATCCTTTGAAGCAACTGTAGTAAGGTCATTTTGGAAGGTATTTACATTAACTCTGATTTTATCACCGGAAAGCATGGCGAGCACATCATCCTTTAAACCTGCATAGTTCATGGTGATAAATGTGTTGATTGATTCAAACGAGGATGTATTTTTCCAGTAAAAATCATAGTCATGATCTAGCATAGCCTGAACAACGGAATTAGGATTATACATATGAAGCCCGTCTATCAGATATCCGTTATACCATGCTTTTATAGATTCGAAATCCATATCATATGTGATGCACAGTTTTTTAACTTCATCCTCTGTAAAACCAAAATATCTGGTCAATTGTTTAGATTTCAACATTGTAAACTCACGGAAGTTGTTCAGAGCTGATTCATCTTTAATTTTTTTGATTGGCAGAATACCGGTGATATATGCCAAAGCTAAAAAAGTTTTTGACTCTTCGCTCTTAAATAACAAATGAAGAAACTGAAGGTAGCTGTGAACCAGTGTTTTATTTCCACTATTTCGGATTACACAATCCCATTCATCAATTATTATAACAAATGGAATACCGGAAATGTTGTAAACGGACATGAGTACAGCACTGATCATCTTGGTATAATCTATCTGATCCCCATATACCTGTTTAAGTTCGTCATAAATATATTCCTGAATTTTTTCTATCACATTATCTTTGTAAGCGTCCCAAAATGATGATACATCAATGTGTATGACATTGTATTTATTCAAATGTACAGCATAGCTGTCCTTAGCTGCAATTTCAGAATCTGCAAAGAGCTCTGATGAATCGCAGCCTCTGCTGTAGTATGCATCAATCATTCCGGCAGCATGGGATTTACCGAACCTTCTGGCATGGCTGACACTTATGCAGTTGGCATTTGTACAGATAACTCTATTCAAATATTCAATCAGACCGGTTTTGTCAATATATAGCTGACTGTTTTTGTCTTTTGTAAAGCTGCCATTTCCCGGATTAAAATAAATACCCATTGTCCCATCTCCAATTCATTTATATATAATCAGTATAACAGATTTGGAGGAGTGATGGAAGTAGGCAACGTGAGATTATGTGCACGGTCTACGCACAGTGTTTTTGTAATATTTTGGGATTTTTGAAAATAAAATTCATCGTTGGAAAAATGTACGGAATTATGTTACAAACACAGCAAAGAATATCAAGAATAATGTTACAACGGGGATATATCTTGAAAAAATAGCTAATTAACGTTATAATATAATTAGCTAAAAAAGAAAATGGATAGGAGGAAGGCATATGAATACAGCAACAGCAACTGCAACAGAAATGCAGAACAATTTTGGGAGATATTTGAATCTTGTTATGTCAGGACATGAAATCATTGTTACAAAGAATGGTCATGAAGTTGGAAGATTTATTCCTAAGGATGCCGCAGTATCATATTTGACGGATTCTCTAACAGGAATTCTTCAGGATAATGGTAATTTAGATGAGATAAAAACCGAAAGTATGAGGGAAAAATATGGTTTTGTTGATTGATACTAACATTATACTTGATGTTTTACTAAGTCGCTCAGATTTTGTGAAGGAATCATCTATAATTTGGAAACTTTGTGAAACTGAACAGGCAAAGGGATATATATCTACATTAACTTATGCAAATATGATGTATATCATGAGAAAACAAATGACTCCAGAGCAGATAGAAGATGTATTCCGCAAGTTAAAACTTATTTTTGAGTTCGCTGATTTTAGTTCAGTTGTGCTTGAGATGGCTGTAAATATGAAGTGGAAAGATTTTGAAGATGCCATACAAAGTGCAACTGCTGAATATGTTCATGCAGACTATATTATTACGCGCAACATTAAAGACTTTACGCAAAGTAAGGTTATGGCACTTACACCTGCGGAACTTTTGGCAAGAATTTAATTGCAATGAATCTAATAATTAAAAGTGTAATATTATTGGTAAAACAGATAGGAGGCATATATGTTAAACGGTGTGGGAACAAATATTTCAATGGCATATACTTCAAAGTATAACAATAAGTCAACAGGCGATAAAATGGATATAGAGTTCGAAATAGGAAATAGTGAGCAAAATTCCTTAAATAAATGTGGGGAGAGGCAGAGTGAGCTTACTGAAATATACATGAATATGTTGTCGGAAAATAACAGTTCTCTTTACAATAAATTGGTAAATAATAAAAATGCAGTTGAACAGGTGTCACCGGATAAGGAAATTCCAAATGATAAGCTGAAAAATATCGGAATGACAAGTTTTGGACTGTCTGATACAGAAAGCCAGATAGTTTTAGCTTCATATGTGAAAACATCAAAGGAGGATGATCCTGTTGTTCAAGTGGCATATGGACATGGTGATAACAGAAAAGTATATCATGTGCATGTAAATGATGTTGATACGTCGAATGCTTCGGATCTGGAAATATTTGCGCTTATGTCATATGAGGGGTATAAAGGAAGAACTGCGCCTGATTCGATAAATAATTACTCTGCCTATAAAATAATGAAAGCAGATGCCGGTTATGGAATGGCTTCTGCTGATGAAAATAGCTTTGTAAACAAAAAAGTGAATGCTGATTATTTATTGGAGCAAATATATGATTCATTAAAGAAGCGGGAAACAGAACAAGAAGCAAAGAGCTTTGATGTATGTGAATATTTGCTCCAGATGATAAAAAATCGTTAAAAGCAGCAACTTTCAGTGCCGAAGCATAATAATCGTATGGAATGTCTTGGTAGGATCATCAAAGTAAAAAGTCATTTCACCATTATACTTCTTAACAATATTTTCTATACTACGCATACCGAATCCATGAAACTGTGGATTCGGTTTTTTTGTTGGTAAAAGGTTGCCATTTTTATCAATAGGATTTACGCGGCAGGAATCAATGAGCGTGATAATGGTCATGTTATTTTTCTCTTTCTGAAAAACATTGAGTTCTATAAAAGGATTAACTGTTTTTTCGGCTGACTCTACAGCATTATCCATGAGATTACCGAAAAGTACACTGAGATCATCATATGTCACGAAATCAATACACTTACTTCTTATATCAATGTGTAGCGCAATATTTTGGGTGAGACATATCTTCTGGTAACGGCAGAGCAGTGCATTTAAAAGGTCATTATCGCATACCCGCACGGAGTGCTTTAACTCAGAAGAACCGAGTACGTGGGTAAGGTATGCTGCGATTTTTTCAGAATCGTGCTGTTCGTTCAGCGAGGCTATGGCATTGAGATGCTTTTTGATGTCATGAATGAGAACTTTTTGTTTCTCATCCTGTGACACGAGGGCTTTGTAGTATTCTACAGAGTCGGCATCACGCTGGTTCTGAAGTGTGAGCTCTGCTATTTCGGAATTTTTTTGCTTAATATGTTCAAAAAGTCCAAAAATGAGAATATTAATAAGTAGAATAAAGATAAAGTCCATATAATGGTGTAAATTACAAATTTATATAAAAAAGAGCCGAGAGCTCATCTTTCAGTTATAATTAAGTTACCACACAAAAACATAATTGAAAGGATGAAACTCATGGCTCAATTAC